>Ga0209443_1001430_pt1 | contig 15033 bp, 16 predicted proteins | sample LauGreBMM110DCMD_2_FD_187571 | JGI IMG/M metagenome (GOLD analysis project Ga0209443, IMG submission 187571) | Freshwater lake microbial communities from Lake Michigan, USA - Su13.BD.MM110.DCMD (SPAdes) (version 2) | ecosystem: Environmental > Aquatic > Freshwater > Lake | place: Lake Michigan... | reverse complement strand
GGACAAATATGTTACTAGAACATCTCGTCCAAAAACACCTCGTCCAAAAACACCACGTTTAGCAATGGCACAATCTTCAATAACACCTTTTGTAAGTCAATTTGTACAAAACCCTATTGAAGATATAAAGCCTTCTACAGATATGGTATTATTAGCTTTACAACATGTTGAAGAACAACAACAAGAATTAAGTGCTGATGCAGTTGATGGGTTGCTTCAAGTTAAGAATAATATTGAATTATATGTTTCTGGTAAATTATCTGGATATGATGCTAATCAGAATATGATGAAATATGCTGAACAAATTAAACAAAATCGTGGAAGTATTGCATCTATTTCAAACGAAATGGGAACTATTGTTTCTAAAAAACGTGTTGCTATTCCTTTAAGTTTATTATCTTTATCAGTGTATTATTTATTTCAAAATTATATTAGTGCTTTATCAAGTCTACAAAAAATGGCAACTACATCATGTATTGGAGCACTTATTGCCGGAACAACAGTTCAAGAATATTATGATTCATTACCACAAGGAAATTCATTGCTTGAATATGCTTCATTTTTATTAAATATTCAAAAACCTACTTTGAATAAAGCGCTTTTAGTTGAAAATACACTTTCAAAGGTTAGTGATATGTTATCTGGAGTAAAATATGGAAGTAGTATAAAAAATACAAAGACATTGTATGACGATTTAATAGATTTAGGACTTCAAATGGATTATAAAGAAATTGAACAATTACAATTATTAGGACCTGAACCTTCTGAATCTGAACAATATGTAAAATCAGCACTTTTATCACTTGGAACATCTATATTAGGAACTGCTAGTCAATTCTTAAATTCTATTGATGGAAAATTATTAGGAAGTAGTATAACACATGTTGCTAATGAAAAAATTTTATCAATTAAACATTTTACAGAAAAGACAAAGGTAGAAGTTAGCCACAATATTGATAAGTTTATGAATAAATTAGATTTATTAAGTTCAACTGTAAATAGTTTTAAAAATATTTTAATTATTTTTATTGGAATTTTTGCATTAATAATGATCTATAGTCTTATTAAACAAATGTGTAAATGTAAAAATAAAAAACATGCAAGAGGATATATTAATTCTATTAAACTTTTAAGAGAACCAAACCGTGAGCGTGAGCATAGTTTTGAATTTAAAGCTAAATCAAATAAACCTAATAAATCTGAATCAAAGAAATCTAAGTCAAATAAACCTAAGAAATCTAAATCAAAGAAATCTAAATCAAAGAAATCTAAGAAATCTGAATCAAAGAAATCTAAATCAAATAAATCTAAGAAATCTAAATCAAATAAACCTAAGAAATCTGAATCAAAGAAATTTGATTAAGAAATACTATAAATTCTTATTGCTATTAATTTAAAATATTAAATTAATAAAGTACATTTTTTACAAATTGTTCGATATCCTGTTTTTTTAGAAGAATCTTTTGAAAAATATTGATATTCTTTAATTTCATCACATTTATTACATTGTAAAGATGCAGGTGTATAACAAGATTTACAAGAATCTACATTTCTAAAAAATAATTTATGATCAAGAGATTTTTCACATGTTTTACATTCTTTTTTATTTTTTTCTAAATTTATTTTTCTAATATTTTCACGTTGTTTATCTTTTTTAATTTTTGTACACTCTTTACAATAACAACATAATCCATCAGTAGTATTTCGATTAAACATATATTGGTCTATTAATTTAATTTCATTACAAGAAAAACATTGTTTTGATTTTCCATTCTTTTCATTATAACAGTTTTTACAATCACCTATATAACTATGATCTTTTTTGAAAAAATATTTAAATTCTTGGAATACTTCACATGTATCACATTTCTTTTTTCCTAAATTTTCATTATTCTTTACATTTTTTTGTTTAATATCATTATTTGTTTTAATTCGACATTCTTTACAATCATATGTCAATCCATCAGTCTTTGTACGATCAATAATAAATGCATATTTAGGTTTAATTTGATTACAATCTGTGCATTGTTTACTATCTTCATTTTCTTTTACATAACAAGAAATACATTCATCTCTATAAATTCTCTTTTCTCGATCAATATAAAAAAATTTACGAACATGAAATACTTCATAACACTGATTACATCTTTTTTGATTATCAATTTCTACAATTTTTTCTTCAATCTCATTTATGACTTCAGACCTTTCTGATTCATACTTATTATATGCATCTAATTGAATATCAATAAACTCTTTTATTTTATCTAATGCTGACAATTTATACCATTCACAATTTACAGAAATTCGTTCATTTGAAAATACTTCTTTAATCAATTTTTCAAGTGTAATATTAAAATTAGTATAATAAATTTCCATAATGTTAAATTGATAAGGTGAACTTGTATTTAAGTCTTTTAGACGTTCATCTATATTTTTAGTTATTCCTACTTTGAATTTATCTTTAGTTGATACAATATATAAACAATTTCCAGATTTATTTTTCTTTTCATGTTTTCGAACAATATATTTAGATACTTTTTCATGTTTTGATTCTAATTCAGAATATTGTTTTGATTTTTCTTCTAATTGATTCCTTAATTCATCACTTTCCTCATTTATTGTCTCTTGTAATAATTCTTCAAGTTTAATATAATAATCATGAATTTCATCAGATTTTTTAGTATCTGCTTTCATACAAAATTTCTTAAAAGTCTTTACAGTAAGTAAAATTCTTTCTTTATTTTGTTTGCAATTCTTTAATGGTGATTTTTTGACATTATCTTCATTATCTACTACCGAGGTTGCGGTAGCATATTTTTCAATCTTATAATCACTATCAATTACAAAATTTTTTTCTAGTAACTTTTTAGCATGTTCTTTTCTTGAAAATCCAATCCATTTCCATATATTATCAAGATTAACTACAAAATCGTTATTCTTATAATTCAAATAACAATAAAAACTACTTACAAATAATTGTTGTTGTGTATCTGTAAAAACTTCTTTGATTTTATTTAATAATTGATGTTCATAGTCTTTTGAAAGACGTGTAATTGAATTCTTTTCAATTAATTTAACAATATCAAGAGATGACATCTTTTATAATAAAATTATGTTCTTACACACTTTTAATAAAAAAAAGTGATTATATCAATATTATCTACATAATTTACTACCGCGGTCGGTGGAGCGATATTTTTAGAATAATTCTAAAAATAACTTTAAAACCCGTTCTTATTTTCATAATCATTATTTAATCTACTTGCTACTTGTTGTGGGTCAATAAAAAATACATCATTTTCTTTACTATTAAAAGAACATTCACTTCGATCAAATCCATCACCACCATATGACCATTGAAATACCCAATCATTTGTATTTCTTACCGTTCCATCATATTTTACTTGAATATCTTCCATCACTTTTACCATTTTTCTTTGAATATATCCAGAAGATGAGGTGTTCATACTTGTTTGTGTGATACCTTCACGACCTGCAATAGAGTGAAAAATAAATTCTTGAGGATTCATTCCACGTAAAAAAGAACTTTTAACAAATCCACGACTTTCAAATTCTTGTTCCATTGTTTGATTTTCTAAAGGATAATGTGGTAATGTTCTTTTACCACGATTAAAAGTTGCTACAATTCTTGAACCCATATGATTTTGTTGGCCAAGCATTCCCGTGATCTGGGTAATGTTAAACAACTCCCCTTTTGATCCTGAAATTACCGTATTCATGAAGCCATTTTCAGAAGACATATCATTTTTTGAGATTTTGAGAGCCATGTCACGAGCTTTGTCAAGAATTGACATGACTTTAAGTTCACGGATGCGTTCATGGGAGATATTTGATTCTGCATCTTTTGCTTCAAGAAAACATTTATAAGCAACATTTTCAATTTCTTTTGTTGATTTTGCGATACAATCTTTGATACCAATACTGAATGAACGATGAAGAAGATATTGATTTCCAATAAATTGAATATTGTTTAAGAAATCGATTGCTATTTTCATTCCATATTCTTTATGTAAGACATGGATAAGAGTATTATGTCCTTGTCCTAATTGAGATTTTGTAATTGCACCTTCTAACATAATTCCTTTAATAATTTTAACAATTGGTTGATCTTTACGAGCATCATTTTTTTTAGAATAATTAAAATTTCGAGGTAACATTAAAGAAAATAAACTTTTACCACAAAAAAGAGGTAAATTATAACCTAATGATTTTGTAATTTTTTGAAACCAATAAAGACCATCTAGAATAGTTTGAGGAGTCCAACCATCTCCTTTCATACATATATCAAAAAAACGTTCACGAGACATTTCATTATCATCTTTAGTTAATAAATAAGAAGCTAAAAGAGCATCTTGTGTAATACAAATAATATTTTTTGTAGATTGACTTGACATGATATTATGCATTGTTGTAGATAAATTTGCAAGTTCAGCTCTAGCATCTGGATCTTGAGCAGTAAAAATATTCATTTCATCCCCATCGTAATCTGCATTAAAACTTTTTGTAGATGCCAAGTTGAATCTAAATGTTTTATTTGGACGAACAATGATACGTTTTGCCAACATACTTCCACGATGTAATGTAGGTTGACGGTTAAATAGAATAATATCACCATTTTTTAATTGTCGTTCTACTGTATCACCAATTTCAATTTTGAATGGTCTTTTTTTAGGTAATTCAATATCTGTTATTTTTTCACCATTTCTATCGATGATATCACCTTCTTTTAATTCAAAATGTGTTTTGATTTGTTTAAATTCAGAAGAAAATGGAATTAAAGTTTTATTATTACGAATGATTTTATCTCCCCATAATAATTGTGTTCCTTTTTTTAACATTGCATATTGTAAATTGATTTTAATTTTACCATTATCTTTCAAAACAAAATTTGCTTTTCCATCATCAACTAATTTTTGAAGAAATTCTTTATTATAAATGGTAACCATTTCTGGAATTGTTAAATTACGAGCTATTTTATCAGGAACTACCAACTCATCTGTTCTTACAGTTGGATCTGCACTAATAACAGATCTACCAGATTGATTACGACGTTTACCCATTAAATTAGAACGAATAAGACCATCTTTTCCACTTAAACGTTCTTTGATTCCTTTAAGAGGACGACCATTTGTATGACGTGCTTTTCCTTGACTATTATTCATAAGTGTTTTTATACGAAAATTTAAAGTTTGAAGGACTTTTTCACGTTTAGATTCATTTGTATTTTCATCAAGTAAATTTTTATTAGCTTTGATAATTTCTACGTATTGTGTTGTAATATCATCATCACATGTAATATTATCTGCCATAACATATGGACGAGCACGAGGAGGTATAACAGGAATAACAGATAAAATTAAATTTTTAGGATGCATAAAAAGAGGTTGAAATCCAAGAATACGGATATCATCATCTATCATATGATCAAAAATATTTTTAATTTCAATTTCTTTCAATACAATTTTTTTATCTTTAAATTTCATTGAAATATCATTTGTTTTTTGTTGAAATGCTATTTTAGGTTTTGGACTATTACAAAAATAACAAGAATCTATTTTTTCTAATTTTTCAACAATTTTTTCGAATCTAGATTCAGTTTGATATTTAAGAATTCCATCTAATTTTAAATGATCTTCAGAAAGAACAATACGATGACATTTAACGCATAAACATTTTAAGAAATTTGTAATTTGACGAAGATACATAGGATGTAAAACTAATGAAGCAAGTTCAATATATCCTGAATGTCCAGGACAATCTTTAGGACATAAAGTACATGATGGACATTTTTCATCTTGTTCCATACTACCCATACGAAGATCATAAACACTATTTTGTCCTGTGAATTTAGAATTGTCAACTTTACATACGGATCTTTCAATTATTTCTTCAGGAGATAAAATACCAAATTGGATAGATGAGATATCTTTATAAGGGAATACTTTTGTCATTTTTTATTTTTTTTTAATAATATAATTATAATTTCAATTTTACATTTTGATATATTTTATCAAAATGTTTTTTTATTTTATGAAATGAATTAGGATTATAATAAATAAAAGATATAATTTTAAATACAATTGGATCATCAATAGTTTTATCAATTTCTAAAAGAAAATCTTCAATATTATCTTTTAATAAAAAATCATCATCAAAATCTAATTTATTATTTTTTATTTTTAGTGATATTTTTTTAATAAATAAATAATCTGGATTAATTGCTTCTTCTTTTTGAGAATTATATAAATGAATAACATATTTTTTATATAATATATCAGATCTTTGTGGATCTGGATTTTTTTTATAGTTATCTAATTGTTGTTGAATAGTAGTATAAAAATCTAATAATTTTGTTTTACATTTTTCACTTTCACTATAATCAGAAGTATTTAAATGTGATTTTATACAAGGTTTATTAGTATACATTTTATGTAAATTTCCACAATTATAAAATTCATTTTTTCGTTGTTTAATTAATTTTATTTTTTTATTAATTACTTTAACATCGTCATTAATATCAAATCTTATTCTATCACATTTTTTTTGATATGTTTCATCACATTGAAGTTGTATACTTCTAATTAAAAATTCACATTCATCAAAAGCCATTTTTTATATAATATAAATTAAAAATTATTTGGCATCCAATTTATTTTTTGGAATGGAATTTTCATATATTTACTTTCATTGTCTTCTTTAGAATAAAAAATTGTAATATCTTTATCTTTATCTACTGAAATAGAAAGACAAAATTCAACAAAAAATTCTTCAAAATAAAAAGGTAAACTAATATTTTTAAAATTCCAATCTTTATCATACATAATAAAACGATGAAAATATTTTCGTGTTTCACGTTGTAATACTTCATGAACAATCATAATCCAATCATCATTTATTTTTACAGGTGAAGAAGAACCTCTTATTGATGATAAATTAAAAGGATTTTCTTTTTCAATTGATACAGTAGATTTTCCTGTTTGTGTATCAATTTCTAATATAGTTAAAGGATTATGTGAATAAATAGCAAATAATCCTTTATCATAAAAAAGTGCCCAATTTTTTTGACATTCATCATCTTTATAAAAAGTTGGTAAAATTTCTTTAATATAATATTGACCATTATAATTTTTATCAAATAAACATAAACATACTGATGGTTTATCATAATTACCATATTCAAATGAAGTTGCTAATGCATATAAGGTTTGATTTCCTTTACAAATTCTCATATCTTCAAGACCTTCAATATGAGAATTTCTTTTTTTAATACACTTTTTATCAATAACAAGTTCATATTGTTTAAAAAAATTCTTTTCCATTTGAATCCAATAATTTTTTGTTTTTACTTTATTTTCAGGATCTCTAATAATATATTGAAAATTTTTATCAATAGAATAATTTACAGTTCTTACTACTCCTTCAAAACCTTTTTTAGTTGATAATAAAGATAAACTAGAAGAAATATAATTTTCATCTGTTTTAATAGATACTTTTTTATATTCTGTTTCGTCTAATTTAGTTATATAAAAAAATATATTTGAATTACATTGTTCTCTAACTGATTTATCAATATCTTTTTTAGATAACATTAAGTAATTACAAGCAATAAAACCTTCTTTACGTAAATATGTATAATATCCACAGATGCTTAATTCTTCTAATAGTTTATATTGGTAGACTTTATGTTCAATAAAAAGAACTTGATCTACAGGATATTTAATATCTAAAGCTCTATCTAAGAAAATAGCAGCAATTTCATTTTTTCCTAAACTTCGATATAGACTGATAATACGATAAAGAGTTTCTGATCGAGTTGGTAAATGATTATATCCTAAACTCCAATAATGAATTGCATTTTCATATTCATTTTTTTTTTTATAAATATCACCTAGACGTGAATAAGCAATAAATACTTCTTCATTCCATCCACCAGCTTCAATCCTTTTTTTATACCATTCAATTGCTTTATCTATATCTCCAGAATCAGCATAACTTTGAGCAAGATAAAAAAAATATCTTTCATTTTTAGGTTCATCAATAATTCCTTGTGTTAATAAACTTATATCTCTTGTATATTTATCAGCTTTTGCACCACCATCTCCAATATCATCAATATAAAGTTCAGTTAATTTATCTTCTTCGTCTTTATCATCACATCCCCAATATTCATGAGTTACACCAATACATTTAAAAGCTAATTTAGAACGAAAAATACGTTTATTATAATACGTTAGATTACTATTAATTTGTTGAATAATCCATGAATCTTTTTTTAGTAAATTTATTTTATCAAATGATGGATTAATTTTAAAGATCATATCAGCATCAATTGTGATTAAATAAGTTTTTTCTAGATTATAATTATTTTCTTTTAACCATTCTTGAGCATTTGTTATACTTTTACTACGATTATATCCAAAATTTTTCCATTCATCTTTATAAACTTTTCCTTTTAATTTATTTTTTTCGATATAGTTTTCAATAATTGAAATAGTATCATCAGTTGAACCTGTATCAGATATAACAATAGAATCAAGAATGGGTTTAATAGAATCAAGACATCTTTCAATAATCTTTGATTCATTTTTTACAATCATAACAAGAGAGATTGAAACCATTTTAAATATAAATTATATATATTTAAATTTATAATTGAGATAATGCATATTTTTTAATAGATTCAGATGAACGATCTCCATTATATTTTTCTTTTTCTTTACCATTTTCTAAAGAAAAACAAGTAATATTTGGATATCCTTTAAATTCTTTAAAAAATTTACCTACTTTATCTTTTAAATTTTTTTCAGATTGTCTTTCACCTGTAGTATCAGCATAACAAAATATAATTTTATTATTATTTATTGTTTCTGAAGCATTTTCAAAAGCTGGACTTGTGTTATTACAATGACCACACCAATCTGCTTTTGTCATAATAATAATAATTTTACATCCGTTATTTTTAAGATCTTGTAATATAGGATCTTTAAGATTTAAAGTTTTATTTTCTAAATCTATATCATTTTCTTCTAGATAATACATTTTTATTATAAAAATAATAAAAAAAATTATTCATCATTTGAAACTAAATCTTCTTCTTGCATTTGTTTTTTATCTTTAATAAAAATAGATATTCTACCAAGATTTCCGATATTAGAATTAAAAAATAAAGGAAATCCATCTTTTTGATAAACTTGTAACATTGAACTTAAACCTGAAATCTTAGATACACGATAAAGTTGTTCTGTATCAAATTCTTGTGTACACTTAATATCAATTACTTCATCACTTTCGCCAAAAAGAATTTCTCTACTATAAATATCACTAGTATTACAATTAAATTTTAAAAATCCTGTACAAGAAGATATGGTAATGACATTACCTCCCATATTATTTAAATCTTTAATCATTTTAATATATTCACTACTTGGGATATTAACTGGTTTATTATAATCTTTAGGGGTATCAATATCTAGACTTTGTAAATTTTGGATTTTTACAAAACTAGTAGTAACACGATTTTTTTCTTTTGGAATAACACGGATACCAAGTTCATCTTCTTTATTTTCTTCAATAAATAATACTAGACTATCTTTTTTTTTAATATTCTTTAACATTTTATAAAAATGAGATAAATTTAAACCAATAGATAATTGTTTTGATTTATATTTAAAAGAACTAAATTTGTCTGCATATAAATCTAAATCTATTAAAATACGTCTATTACTATCTGTCATTCTAAAGAATAATCCTTTTTCATTTACTACAAAACAACCATTTTTAATGTTATTTTGTAGTAATTCAGATAAGATTTTAATAATGTAACCTTCTGAAGTTTTGCAATAAAATAAATAAGATGTATCCATTTTTGTATTTATTAAATATTTTACTATTTAAAATTGTTTATAAATAAATGAATCCATCTTTATTTTCGATTTATTCGACATTTGTATCTTTTATCGTGATGATAATTTACTATTATAGTAAAAAACCTGAATTTGTAATGGATAATAATAAAATATCATTAAGATTAGTAATTATTTATTCATTATTATTTTCAAGTTCTATTGGTTTATTTGTTTTAGGATCACTTGTATTACTAAAAAAATAATTTTATTTTATAATAAATGGCTGTAAATCCTTTATCTGTCTGCACTAAATTATATGGATATCAAAATGTAAATGATGTAAGAGATTGTGTTTTTAATAATATAAGAAGATATTATGGAACATTTTGTGATTTTCATCAACAAGGATTAAATGAAACAATTCAAAATTATTTAATACAAATTTTAAAACAAGCAGGTAAAAATCCAAGAGCTGTAAAATTAGCCATTCCTCCTCCACATTTACAAGGACGATTTTTCTTTGATTTATATGAAAAATCACAGAATAAATTAGATGCTTATCAACAATGTAAAGAAGTTTGTAAAGATAATGAGGATTGTAAGAAAGATTGTTTAGTAGATTATTTTTCATTACCTTGATTTTTTAGATTTCTTCGATTTCTTTGGTTTTTTTGGTTTCTTCGGCTTTGGTTTATTTTCATCTGATTTCTTTTTTTTTCCAGCACCAAATCCTTTTAAGAAACATATATGAAGTGTTCCAAAATCATGATATTCTTCTGGTAAGATATTTTTTTTTCCACAGTAAAATTTTCTACCATCAATAGGTGAATAAGGTTGGTTATATAATGGATCAATTGGAGAGTGATAACCTTTTCCATATCCTTTTCTCATACAATCATATCTTGTTCCTATTTGTTTTGTTCCATCTAAAAGTTGTGGGTGAAGAAGATTGTTTCCACAATAGGTCATTTTTATAGTAAAAACTATAAAATTTAATTTAAAACTATATAAATTACCATGAAAAATTTCCAAATAAATGTTTACATTTATGAACAAAATTTCCATCATATTTAATTTTATTATTTACATTTTGTATATTTTTAATAATATCTTCAGATACATTTAATTTTTTTGCAAATTCTTTACGAGTCATTTTATTTTGTTGTTGTAATTGTGAAATTTTTAAACAAAAAGAACGTTCAAAATAATCAATTTTTTTAATTTCATCAATCATTTTATCATTTTCTTTATTTTCTTTATTTTCTTTATTTTCTTTATTTTGTTTAGGACTTGTTTTGTGTAAAACTACAGGTTTCCAATCTTGATAACTCATTTTTATTTTTATTTTTATTTTTTATTTTTTATTTTTCAGATTTATAACATTGTCTACAAACAGGTTTATATTCATTTGTTCCAATTAAAATTTTATTATCATTATTAATAATTCTTTTTGTAAAATGTGCAGGTTTTGAGCAACTACAAGTAGCTGAAAGATAATTGATAGTATCACAATATGGAATTAAATCAAGAATTTCACCAAATGGTTCACGTTTATAATCACCATGTAAACCAGCAACATATACTGTTTTTTCATATTTTTCTACCCATCTTATAATAGTTTCTTTTATATTTGTAAAAAATTGAGATTCATCAATAGCAATAATATCATAGTCTAAGATATCTTCATCTTTTAGAGTATCTGTTTTAATTCCATTTTTGATAAGGATAGATGGGTCATGACTGTAAAAAATTTCACCTCTTGTATCAAATGTGTGATTGATATAAATAGATTTAGAATAATCAAATATTTTAGATAAAAATGTAGTTTTTCCACTAAACATTGGTCCAATAACGATATGAAGCATTTTAATTTTTTTAATTTAAAAATTAAAAATTATAATTCAATTTTAGTTAATATTCCATATTATGATAATCATTATATAGAATATAATTTTCTTCACTATTAGTTTCTTCATAATCATCATCATCATATTCATTATCAATTTCTTTAATTTGAGGAGGATAACAGTAATATTGATTCCAAGTTAAATTTTTATGATCAATTAAAATTACCCAATTATATGCAGAATACATATCAAACCATATTTGTAAGGAATGAATTTTAAAATGGCTGATATCATGTTTTTCTTGAATACAGTTTTCACATTCATCACATAATAAATGTTGACGTTTATATTTTGGTAAATATTCAGATATAAAACATTGTCTTTCAATTATATCAAAATAATTTAAATATTCATCTATATCAAAATAATCATTAGGATGAATAGGACTATCACCTCTCCAATCATTTCCACACATATTACAGATAATATCAAGTAATTCTTTTTTTTTATATTTTTTTAATAAAAAATTAGAAGTAATTTTATTATATTCTTTTGATAAAATTCTTACACGTATAATATCACGTGGTAATAAAAAAGAATATACATTATAAAGTATATCTTCAGGAACTTTATTCATTTTATTTTTCTTTTATTTATTTTTCTTTTTCAATTTTATACGTTAAAAATATCATGTAATAATAAAGATCTAATTGAAATAAAATTAAAATAGTATTAATAAAAATGTTTGAAAAGTATAAACAATATTGGAATGATTATGGTTTAGAAACATTGGCAATTCTATCTATTATAATTATTATTGTATTATTTATCTATAATTGGTTTACTAATAAAAAAGGAACATATTCACAAAAACCTATATCAAAATTTAATCTTCCTCCAAAAGATAGTTTTTATAATTATAGACAACATACAGTAAGAGATAGTAAACTTGAATTATTAACAAAAAATCATTTAGAGACTATTTTTCAAAAACCATTTTTTAAAATTCGTCCTGAATTTTTAAAAAATGAAAGTTCAGGTAGAAATTTGGAGATTGATTTATTTAATAAAGATATAGGTTTAGCAGTTGAAATTCAAGGAATTCAACATTATAAATTTACTCCTAGATTTCATTTAACTCCACATCAATTTAGTGAACAACAACAACGAGATCAAAAGAAAGCTTTAAAATGTAGACAATATGGTATAAAATTAATTGAAGTTCCATATAATATTAAAGAACGTGATTTATATCAATTTTTAATTCAAAAATTAAAACAAGAAAATTTATTATAATAAAATAATATGGATACTAAATTTTGGGGAAAAGATGGATGGAAGTTTTTACATTCAATCGCGTATTCTTATGATGAAAAAAATTCATATTTTTATAAAAAATTATTTAATTCATTACAATATATTTTACCATGTATTTATTGTCGTAGATCATTTAAAAAATATATAAATGAAGATCCAATAGATACAACAAATAAACGTTCATTAACATCATGGTTATATCGAATTCATAATAAAGTAAATGAAAAGTTAAGAAAACAGGGATATAATATTCATCCTGATATAACATTAGAAGAAGTTGATAAAATATATGAAAAAAAAATAAAATGTCAAATTGGATTTAATTTTATTCATTCTATAATATTTAATTATAATTTTGATGTTTCAGAAACAAGAAAAAAAGGATATATCAATTTTTTTGAATCATTAGGAATGATTTTACCAGATATAGGATTATATTTAAATAAATATCCACTTTCTTCTTGTTTTGATATGTGTTTTGAGAAAAATTCTTTATCTTATTTAACAAGATGGAGTCATCGTTTAGAAATGGTAATTAAAAATAAGAATTGTAAGACTTATAAAGAGTGTTGTAAGAAGATTGAAAAATATAGAGTAAAAAAATGTTATGGAGATACATGTAGAAATTAAATTCTTTATAATAAATGATTTTATTGAATGAGTATGATAAAACTCAATTAAAAAAAGGAACTATATTAATACTTGATATTGATTATAATGAATTTGAAAAAAAGTGTATAGATATATTTAAAGATGGATTTCAAAATCCAATTATTACAACAAAAGTAGGTAAAACAATATTTAAAAGTCCAAAATTTGTTTTTATATGGGATGATAAACCAAATAATTTAAAATTACAACAAAAAATGATTGAATTAAGTATAAAAAATATATTACGAATAAATAAAGTAAAAACAGATTGTAATATTTTAATTCAGTTATCAAAACAGGCATATGAATATTTACATAATCATACAAGATATATAAAATTTAAATTTGGAAATATATCAGAACAACGAGAAATTTCAGGAAAATTCAAACTTAATTTTGAAAATAATAATACATTTATATTAGATGTAGATGAATTATCAGTTCAAAAAGGTGAAAAAGAATCGGCAGAATTTATACAATCATTTGGAACCTTTCATACACATCCATATGATGCATATAAAAAATATAATGTTTGTATAGCATGGCCATCAGCTGATGACTATATTTCATTTTTATATATGTATAGTTTATGTTATTCAGGATTTCATATTGTTTCAACATTAGAAGGAATTTATGTCATTAGTTTAAAAAAAAATATAAATCCAGAAAAAATAATTAAAGATTTTAAAAAAATTAAAAAAAATATAGAATATCATCATGGAGTAGATTATCCAGAAACAGATAATTATTGTAATATAGAAGATGAAAAAATTAATTTAAAAAAAATTAAAAAATATGTAAAACGAATAAATAATAAAGGAAAATTTAATTTAGTTTTTATATTATGGAAGAATTGTATGAAACCTTTCTCATTAAAATATTCAAATATAGATCAAAATTGTTTATTATCTACAGAACAAGCAGATTTCTTAAAAAAAATAAAAAATTAAAAATTTAAAAATTTTTATCAAATTGATAAAAATTAATCAAATACAACATCATCTTCATCATATTCTTCTTCTTCTTCTTCTTCTTCCTTTTTAGGTTCTCTAATTAACTCTTTAAATAAAACTAAAACTTTATCATATTGTTCTGTTCCTTTTTTAACAAATTTAAAACCAAGTTGAGAACATGCATTCTTCCAAACTTCTTTTGTATCTTTTTCATTTTTTTCATTAAATTGTTGAGAAAGACGATTTAATTCAGGTAAAGCACCAGATGGAACCATCCATACTTTTTTTTCCATATCAAATCTTGCTTTTCCTTCACATACCTCTTTAATTTTATCTTTTAAAGCAAAAGAGTTTTTGTCATTAAAGGGAATAAGAGACATCTTTTTTTATAAATTATAA
>Ga0209443_1001425_pt1 | contig 15053 bp, 17 predicted proteins | sample LauGreBMM110DCMD_2_FD_187571 | JGI IMG/M metagenome (GOLD analysis project Ga0209443, IMG submission 187571) | Freshwater lake microbial communities from Lake Michigan, USA - Su13.BD.MM110.DCMD (SPAdes) (version 2) | ecosystem: Environmental > Aquatic > Freshwater > Lake | place: Lake Michigan... | reverse complement strand
CATCCTTGACACCGCGTTTACACTTTTGCCTGGTTGACTTGCTGAGTCCGTGACACACGTTTCCGTTCCATGCACTTGTCGTGTTCTCACTCGCTGTTCTGAGAAGCTGTTGCAAAGAAATGTCAAACGTCCGACTAATCTTTTCAAGAGCTTTTGTCATGCGTTCAACGACGCGACGCTCCACTTCATCTTCGATAAGCTGAGCAATCTGTTGTTCCATGGTTTCTTAGGGTGCGTTGTGTTTAGGTGTGAAATACGTAGAAATCAGTGGTGTCGTCAAAAAGTCCACCGATTTGAAGATTGTCTTGAACGGGTTCGCACCCACCAGCGGCTCGAGGAGGTCGCATACAGGTTTGACCAACTGATGTTCAAAGTAGTACACGTAATCCAGAGGAATCTTATTGTCCGTGACCCATGACGGGTCCTCCGCCTTGTCGCACAGTATACCAGGCACCTTTGTAATCAAAAACGCGACACGGTCCCCGTTCTGGGGTTCAGATCCCGGTGCGCGTTTTCGAATCTTGTCACGGACCTCGACGTGCGGTACACGCGTCTTGTAGGCTGCACCGAGTTGTTTCGACATTGTGAGTTCCTTCGGATCCACCTTGCCTTTGAGGAGTAGTTTCGCAGATGTACGAGCATACTCGATGGCGGGTCGCGGGTCCTCAGAGTTGAGCACCAGATTCAGCAGTTGTTTGAGGACGCCTCTGACGTACATACACGTGTCACGCCGAACAACCTGCAGTCCCTTGACGTCAATCTTTTTGAACACGACGCGGGATGGTTCACCATCTCGCCCAGCCTTCTTCTCATACATCTTGGCGGCATACCGCTTCTTTGAGTACAAAAAGTAGGGACAGTATACCTTTTCCAATTCTAGATCATTTGGTGCTTTGAACAACTTTGTACATTGTTCAGCGGCTTGTTCACCCTGTTCCCATGAGTAATCAATCGCCTCTTGACCCTTGCGTCCCTGGACATCAAACTCAACCATCACTGAATCCGTGTCACCATATCTCACCTTGGCACCCGGGAAATGCTCCTCGACATAATTCTTCGTCTCTTCAATCATCTGTCGTCCTCGCATCGTGACAGTTGATGCGATGGCTACACATGGAAGCATGCCCTTCGAAGCACCGGTAAACCCGTAGATTGAATTCATCGAAATCTTGTACGCGAGCTGCTGACCGTTGTACACCGCCTCCATCGGTGTTCCTTCTGCTTGAGCCATGAGTTTCTTCGCCTTTTTTCGAAACGCGGCAAGCTCGTTCAGAATGGCAGGTAAGAGACTGGGAACTCCTTGAGCGAAACGATACGGTCCGTACTGTTCATAGACAACTCCCGGGACGTTTGAAAACCTGGGGTCGATAACCAGGCTTGAATAGCACAGGTTATGAGCACGCATGATGCTTGGATACAGACTCGCAAAATCAAGGGCGGTGATTGGACCATAGTATGCACCAGTCTGAGCATCGAGAACGGTTGCTCCTTGATACTTCTCGTCACCCGTCGCTTTAGAGTACAATGTCGGAATCATGAATCCGAGCTCACGCGCCTTGCGTGCCAACTGCGAAAACACCTTGATTTGCTGACCACGTTCACTCAGGTATGACAAAGGAACCCACGTCGCCTTTGCCATCTCGATGAGGTTTTGAATCAGACACAACTTTTCAGAGATGCGATGCGGAAGTTCCGTATCCTTGATACAGTAATCAGCCACTTCACCGAGAAGAACAGGGTCACCATCACGAAAACGCGAAAACATCTCCTTCACGGGCATATCAATCTTCTGATCCTTGAGAAACTCCTTCGAGACGTTGTTCAAGGAGTAGCTCTCGAGCTTGTGTTCGCGTTTAATGTCCTGGAACATATCAAACACGTACCGCCCAAGCATAGGAACCATCTTCATGTCGTTCGATCCGAGGGCGTTGGACGCCAGGTGTTTCACGACGAGTTCGTTTGGAATACCACGCAGACGACCCCACATGTGTGCATCCGGTCCAGCAACCGTGACAACTGCACGCGTGTACAGGTACTCCAAGTCGAATCCGAAGATGTTCCAACCGGTCACAATGTCCGGATCGAGTTCACGCAGGTACCGACCCAGTCGCTCGAGCATCTCACGTTCTGTATCAAACGACTCGCATTCTGGTCCACTCGTCTGCTTGACACAAAAGCACTTTCGGTCGAGATATTCAGTGGTTCCAAACGATTTCGTGGTCACAGCCACCTGGAAACACACATCCTTCTCATTGAATGCGTTTGGGAACGCACCCGACTCTGAGTACGCCTCTATATCGAGGCTTGCGATGCGTAGCGGTGCAATGTCGTGACGGTCGACGGGTTTCAGGGTTCGCCAATCTGACACGCACATGTCAATATCACACGACGAATCGTGACCCGGGCTCGCATTATCCGGAACCTGGACCCACCCAGTCGACTTGATCTCTGAGCGATGCATGAATCGCAAGACTGGATCGAGATTCTTCTCGTACACCTTGAGTCCTCGAGGACGACACTCTTTCATCTCAGCGAGTGTCCGAAACCCCAACTTGAGGAATGTGTACTCTTCCTGATTCCGAAACCCCCAGAGGTCTTTGCGTCGAATGACGGCTGAACTGTACGGCTGAATCTCTTCGATGAGAGCCTTTGGACTACGATCGGGCGGTACCTTGATGAAAAAGTACGGCTCGAACGGTGTTTCGACGTGGACAGACTTGCCATCCTCCGTCCGCCCGAAGATGTGAATGACGTACTCAGAGTCGGTATCCTCGCCGTACCATGCAACGACTTGGAAACTCACCATACGTTTTTAGGGTTTTTAGGTTTTAGGTTCAAAGGACTTTGTCCGCATCCACCATCCGATGGACAAGCTCAGTGAATGAAACCTTCGGGTCCCACCCAAACGCCTTGCGCGCCTTGTATGAGTCTCCAATCAGATAGTCCACCTCGGCAGGTCGGTAAAACTCAGGACTGACACTGACGAGGACATCACCGGTGATGAGGTCCGTGCCAAACTCATTGTCACTCGACCCTTGCCATTCTATATGCTTGCCGATGTGACGAAGAGCCACCTCGATAAATTCACGTACAGAGTGTGTCTCACCGGTTGAAAGAACGTAATCATCCGGAGTGTCTTGTTGCATCATGCGCCACATGCCCTCGACGTAATCCTCGGCGTGACCCCAATCACGTTTGGCATCCAGGTTCCCAAGAATAATGGGAAACTGAAGACCACCAATAGCCTTTGTAATTTTACGCGTCACAAACTCTTCGCCGCGACGCTCGGACTCGTGGTTGAACAGGATGCCGTTGCAGGCGTACATCCCATAAGACTCTCGGTAATTCTTTGTAATCCAGTACCCAAAGAGCTTAGAGCACCCGTAGGGACTTCGAGGGTAAAATGGTGTGGTTTCAGTCTGCGGAGTCTCAACCACCTTTCCAAACATTTCGGATGTTCCAGCTTGGTAAAATCGGAATCGGTCAACTGGATATCCACTGAGACGAATCGACTCGAGCCATCGGACGACTCCGATGGCATCGACGTTGGCAGTAAACTCAGGCTGCTCAAAAGAAACTTTAACATGAGACTGTGCAGCCAGGTTATACACCTCAATACGCTTGTAATCACCAGAAGCCACATCACGAATAATTGTAGAGAGACGCGAAGAATCTGTAAGATCACCTCGAATGATTTTGAGATCCTGAATGTGATCGATACGCTCGCGTTTGTGTTCGGATGCGTACCGGACGACTCCGTAGACGTCATAGCCTTTTTTGATGAGAAGCTCGGCGAGATACGAACCGTCTTGTCCTGTGACACCGCTAATGACGGCCGCTCGAGACATTTGACAAAAAACTCCTGACACCTTTAAGACCACGAGAAAATCGAGTCCGCTGCGCGGCGGTGACACCTTTAAGAATGAAATTCTTTGCACGCGAGGACCAAATTGGCAATCTGAACGGTCGTCTCTTGTGATATACCGATGTCAGCGGCGGTGAACGCTTCGTAAGCGGCTTGTTCCTGTTTCAATATCGAGATGTTCCATACAAGTAATTGGAGCAACTGAGACTTTTGATCGAGTGTGAGTCGTTTTCCAGCCTTCCAGTTGCCCACGAGTTCCTGGAGCAACCAGTAGAACGCAGTGATTCTATATATAAGTGGATCGATTCCTTCAATTGAAGTCCCGTGTAGCTGCCGGTCAATGGAAGCTACGCTTCCATTGGGGGGGACATACTTTCGTATGAGCTGTTGTCGTAATGCAGGGGCAACAAGAGTGTCCCATAGAGCCTTTTCCATCTAGAAATAAAGTGTCATTTTAGTTCTAGATGTCAAACGTGGAAGATATATCGCGCCTTTTGCGTGAGAACATCCTCCCGCGCCTCGACGCCCAAGAGGCGGAACTGTACGAGCTGCGATGCGTCACATGGCCGGTGTGTCAGGCGCTCTGGGATCGTAAGATGCCGTTCATGAACATAAGCATGAAGAAGCGGTTCTTCAAGTTTTTACACGTGGATGAGCTCCGACGTCTACTCAAATCCAAGGCGCTCTTTTCAAACATCAACGAAATTTCACTCGATCAGGAGTTTCACATGTTGAATGAAATTAAAGTCGTTTAGGACAAGTCCGAAGGACTTGAATGTTTTCAGCTGCGCGGCGGTGTCACGCGTGACACCTGATAAGTCGTTTTGTAGCAGTTATGTTCAGTGACAATAAATGACCGTTTTCAAAATCCATATGAGGAAGATATGATTTTGAGTAATCATCAAAATCTTTTGGGAGATATTCGAACGTATTGTACCGCTGGGGATTTTCAAAATTTGTTTCTACAAGGTATTTCGAAAGAGTATCGAATGTAAATCCAAACTTGTGATAATCATATTCGTCTCGCTGTCCTCCCCAGAATTGACCGTAAAGTGCACTCAAGTCACCGTGTTTTTTATAATAGTCAAATGCACTATCGATATCTGGGACGGCGATGTACACTGAACCACCGGGTTTGAGTACTCGATTCCATTCCTTAAGAACTGACTTGAACTCGTGTCGCCCAAAGTGTTCGAGGACGTGAGAAGCGTAAATTTCATCAACCGTATTATTTTCATAGGGAAGATATTGAATGTCTGCGTGAACATCGGCATTTTCGTGCTTTATGTCGATGTTCACGTAACCGTCGAGACGTCTATGCCAGCATCCGAGATGTAGCTTCATTATTTCAAGTACAGTGGATTTGTTTAAGTGTACCTGATAAAGAATACTCTTTCTTAGATATAAATGCTGGCTTTTCGACGAAACGTAAACTCGCAGTTTGGCGAGGATGGTATTATCGAACATCTTTTTGGAAAACTCGGTATTTCAGATGGCGGTACATGTTGTGAGTTTGGTGCATGGGATGGCAAAGCTGCATCGAACACGTTTCGACTTGTCAAGGAACGTAATTTTCGCGCATTGTACATTGAAGGAGACTCTGAAAAGTACAAAGATCTCCTTGACACATGTAAAGAATACCCTAACATCACGCCAGTACATGAAATGGTGAGTAACAATCTCGACTCGATTTTCGAAAAGAATGATTTTCCGTACGACATTGACATATTGTCAATTGACGTAGACTCGATCGATTATGAAATCTGGAGAGATACGCATAAAGTAAATCCAAAGGTTGTCATCATAGAACCAAATAATGCCATCCCCTCGTGGGTCAAGAAACCAGTGTATGACCCTGCAAATGGGGGAGCAAACTACTATATTCTCGCGGAACTCGGACGTGAAAAAGGATACACGCTCGTGTGTAACACCAGTAACATGTTTTTTGTCAGAAATGACATATGTGTTTTAGAAACTGATGACCGTATATTTCCTTGGCATTTTGAGGATGATTTGAAACAACTTATTTTTCATATTGCACGAACACCTAACATCGAGGACACAGTTCGTGAGTTTGTAACCTACTTCAAGAATGAACCCAACCATTTTATTCATAAATATGTTCCAGCTGAATCCATCGAAGATTTCATCACTGAATGTCCGAAATACTGTAAAGGTGTTCGGCTTGGGTTTCTTGATATTAGTATGAAAGTACCTATGTAGGATTCTTGACAACTATAAACCTACTGTCTCCGTAAATAGCAGACATGTATCCAAATGTAGACAAACCTGGAAGTTCAGGAAAGTTGCCACCTGTCACGATAATCTGAGGGCACTGACTCAAAAGGAAAAAATCAAGAAAGATACCAACTCGGTCATCTGGATTACACTCGACGTCACCGTGAACAACTGCGATACCTGTATCAAGTGTGCGAACGTTTTCAGGGAAATACTCTTTCGTCATCGGTGAATCACTCGCTAGAAACACGGGACCGTCAACATTCTCAACTATGCGAATCATTTGTTCGACAGCCTCTTGAGAAGCAAATTTATCGCTATCAAGAGATACAATCTTACGACTGTCTGACGCCATTGCACCCCGGCGTACATGAATACCCAACTTTGCACCGTCGACAAGATGTTTATGCTTTTCGAGTACGTTGAGTAGTTCCGGTGACGGGCTCACGAGTTTTCGTATCAGGGGATGAACATGCTGAATAGTGAATGGATTTATAGATATTTTTGATTCATACACTGGTAAATCTGTACGATCCGTCAATTCAAAATGAAACGTGAGCCACCGACCCAAATCATAATTCTTTATAGACTCGTGCACAAGCCCATCCGGGTTGTTGTAAAAAAAGTCTGTAAGCATGATGAAAACATTTGCAAGACCGTGATTTGTCGGAATGAAAACCTTTCTCATGTTATGAGAATACATCACATGACTTTAAATGCCAGGTCCCAAACACACGCACAATGTTCCACGAAAAACTTGATAGTTTCATTGTTGAACCATTCCTTCGTAGGGTCTTCACCCTGCTTCTGTGTGCAAAAATGAAACGATTTGACATGCTTGCCATCCTGGTTATACAGCTTATTTCCAATAGGTTTCCATACGTAAATCGGGCTAAACTCTCCAATCTGTGGACCGTCGAGACCAAAGTGAAGTTTTCCGCTCTTGACACACTCTGACCCTAGCCACCCCTTTGCCCGATTGTTGTACACGACCCGTGAAAACTCGTATGGGAAATCCACAATCTTGATACGGTCAGGTGTCAAAAAGTAAATGTAATTCATCGCCTCTTGCTCATGACACTTGCGCTGATGGCACCATTTCTCCATGTCGTTCACGATAGATGGGTCGTTGACGCATGCAATCTCATTATTAATGGTCGGCCATTCAAAGACACCATGGTTAGGCATGAAAAAAGGCTTAATGTCAAAGTTGAACATTTCTTGTGGTATCTTGTTCTTGTAATCCAGAGTGCACATCATAGGGGTCGTGTTATCATTGAGAAACTCATCCATACGAGAGCATGTAATTGTGTCAGCTCCGAGTCCAATAACCTTCGTGTACCCCTTTGTTAGCATCAAGTCGCGAATGAAAAGGTAACGTGAGAGCCCGAACGAATAAAAGTGAGTCTTTGTATCGTACGGCTCGAGAAGCTCGTCATTCAGAATAACGACATCAATGTCCGGGTGCCATTTTTTGAAACTCGCAACCGAGTTGTGAGCGTAAAAAGGTCGCTGTTTGGCATAGTTTTCAGTTAATGAAATAACACAACACGTCTTCATTGTATCCTGTAGGCATCGGCTCTCTCTAATATGTAGTTCCAGTTTGTAATATTAATCTTGGTATCAAAATGTTTATAAAACTCAAGTTCTATGAGCTGTTTGAGTCTTTTGAACGCAGGATGTTCTGGATCTACAGGTCCATCGGGGTATTCATGCGTCGTTCCCATCAAAGAAACCACTCTCATGTCGCAGTTCTTCATAACGAACGCCCGTTGGCTTAAAGTTCTGAAGAAATTGAACCCAGTTATTCATCCCTGAATCTCCTAAACTCGAACTATTAGGTTCAAGCAGAGAAGTCTGCTGAGCCACGGGGACACACACGAGTGGAAACCCAGAATGTCTTACTAAACCATGAATCACTATATCGATCGTTTGACGGGTATCTACATTTTCGAGCATGTATTGAGCAAACTCTTGAGACATGTACACGAGTTCACATCCTCCGTTATTTCCGACAACACGGGGTTTACCGTCTGGAAGCATCGAAAAATTGACACCGACAGACATGTTCACATAGGGTAATTCCGGTATATGAAACGAGTCCCAGTTTTTAATCAAAACAACATCATCATCCGCAAAAAACGCAGACTTTTCATTCGTACGAACAAAGTTCCGAAGAGTCTCCAGTGTCTTTACCAACCCAGACGTAAATGCTATATTTGTTTTTACACCGAGCTTATTGTGAATCCAAATTACATATGGATCATTTTTAGAAAAGTTAGTGACCCATATCTGATTTTTTACATTTCTTGACGCCAAGTGTTTTTCAAGGGAAACACGTCGATGTTGACACGTCTCCGGACAATGTTTTATATACAACATTGACATTCAATGCGTTCATCTCTTAAGATTGATATATGCAGGTGCGTCACTGAATAGAAATTCAGTTACGATCGACTCATCGAGCGTATCAGGTTTGAAGAAATTTACACTCGGAAACGCAGCTTTTACGATACGCTCATCATCTTCGGCCCAGTGTGTGAAGCCGTTACTTCCATAGTCCTTATTCCTTCCAGTTCCAACAAGCTTAATAGGCACCTTGTCATATTCGGCATAGTTTCGAATCATCTCGAATGGTCTATACAGAACAAAAGGTGTTATAGAATAACACACTGGAATGTATCCAGAGTACGACAAACCTACAGCCATTCCAATCATGAGCATTTCACACGAACCAACGTTCAATGCACGTTCTGGAAAGTCAGCGAGAATACGATCAAGGACGCCATATCCAAGATCTGCAGTAATCAAAAAAATTCGAGAGTCTTTCTTCATAAGATCGTACAGCATGTTTACGAACTCCTTCCTCATTTATATACTTTAAAATCTCCTCTTTATTTTCCTCATTCATCACGTGATAGTGACCCTGAAGTCCTTTAAGAAAAGATACGTTCGGTGTCTCCGTGAACCACACGCGCGTCGACCACAAAAAGCTTTTGAGTCGCAGCCACATGTAAAACTTATCAACAGAAGCGTACGCAGAGTATCCGTTCACGTTCACGTGCACTTTTAAATTTTTGAGCTTGTGTATATGAGCAAATGAAAGCGCCTCCCATACAGACCCTTCGGCGCACTCCCCGTCTGTGAGAACCACGTGAACATCTCGAGAACGATTTGCGATGGCGTAACCAACTGCGACGAGAATACCAGAACCGAGTGAACCTGTCGACACGTGAATGCCATTTTCAGTGTCACGGTGTGGATGAACTCCGTGTTTCAAATACAAATGCTCGGCATTGACGTTACTCATGTATTTTTCGAGCATCACGTACAGAGCCAACCCACCATGTCCGGCACTTAGAATAACAATATCATCCGGTTTTTTAGTTTTATAGATGGAATCTAAAATATCAACCATTGTGAGACATGTACTCAAGTGCGAAGACTTGTTCTTGAACGTGATATCAACTATTCGTTCCATTTTTAACAGAAACGATTAACCGCTTTATACCATATTCGAGTGAAGGTATAGAAATATTATATTTATTGTTGAGCACGCGCGTGTCACATACCCATGACATACTGTCATACGACTTGCCGCTCTCAACCAGTTCAATCGGGTAGACATATCCCAGTTCCCGCTGAAAAATTTTTACAAACTCTGAATTCGTAGTCTGCTTCCCTGAACCTATGTTCACGACATTGAATAGTTCAGTCTCATTGTACTTCATGATTGACAACAGAGCATCTACGAAATCTTCAACATAGACATAATCACGAACAGCTTCATTCAACTTCAAGACTGACTTGTCATTGTACTTCTTAATAAGTACAGACGTGAATTTATTAGACTTTTCGTCATACCCATATACAGTAAATGGTCTTATATATATAATCGGTATACCGTACGTATGTGACCATGCACGTGCTAACATATACGTAGCAGATTTCGTACCTTCGTAAATTGTATCTGGAAACAGCGCATCCGTCTCTGCCATAGGTTTATTCACTCGACCATACTCGCTTGACGAACCAAACAAAAATAATTTCGGTTTGTGCTCTCGAGCCCACTGAATAATCTTAAAAGACATTACTACATTCGTTTCAAACATATCATCTTCATTGTACAGCTCTGCTCCTAAATGGAAAATAACATTCGGTTGAAACGAATCTAAAGTTGATGTAATATCGTCATACTTGTCTGTCAGTACTACATCGTGTTCGGATAGTTTCTTATACAAGTGTCTCGCTATAAATCCGTTTTTTCCTGTAATAAGAATCTTCATACAGTAACGTATTATTTAATCTTTATACGCATAGATGGTGTCAAAAAAATCAAAGTTGAACTTTTTGAGCTCAATTGTGTATCCGGCACGTGACAGAGTTTCCATCATCTTCATTCCACTGACGTAGTGCAGGTTATGAGGAGCCACAGCGTGCACTTCGATGAAAATACTGTCAATCTTATCAAACACAGGTTTGAGAGTGTCGAGTGTTACCGCCTGCATCTCCGACCCTTCTATGTCGATTTTGCAAAAGTCAACCTTTTCTACGTCGCGTAGGAGCGTCTCCAGACATACACCATTAACCTTGATGGATGTATCCGTCTTATTTTCAATTGAGTTCACGGTCGAGTTTTCATTTGAAATGTAAAATGTAATGTCACCATCTTGAGCTGCAAGAGCTGCTTTCACGAGCTTCACGTTTGTGAGACCTCGCGTGAGAGCTTCAAAAACTTTTTGATGAGATGGAGTTGGCTCCACGGATATAACACTCTTCGCACAATCATGCGCGTAAACAGTAAAAAATCCAACATTCGCCCCTAGGTCGAGAATAGTCAGGTCCTTTTTATTCTTCAGGTACTTGTCATACAAACGCTGGTTATTAATTTGATCGATGATAATATCTGCCGCGCTCGTAGGGTCCTTGATGTGATTCTGTACAATTTCATCATCCGGGATATTAAACTCTGTACCGTTGCAACAGAAAATCTTAGACATTGCTGGTATTCAATGCCTCGAAATCCTTAAGCAAGTTGCAGACGTAGTCAACATCCTCGAGGCTCATTCCGTGGTGTGCCCCGAGGAGGAACCCATTACGCATTACATGATCCGCACCATCAAACTCTGTGAGGTAAGTCCGCCACGCCGGATGACGCGTGATGTTCCCTGCAAAGCACACGCGCGTCTGAACGCCGTGAGCCTCGAGAAACTTGAGACACTCGAGACGGTCCGGGCACATCAGGGGAATAGCAAGCCAGTTGGGCTTGCGAGAGTCGTCCGGAAGCAGGTAGTACTTGGTATCCTTCAGGTTTTCCAGGTACCGATCGATGTTTGCACGGCGCTTTGCAAGAAGCCCATCCAACTTTGCCCACTGTGCCAGTCCAAAGGCGGCGTTCATCTCACACGCCTTCAGATGGTAGCCTGCGACACCATACAGAAACTTCCAGTCGTATGGAATGCCGTCGACAGAGTGATTGAACCGCTCGGACGGATCCTCGATGTTGTCTCCGATGCGTCCCCAATCACGGAACATGAGGGCACGTTTCACGTGGGCATCGTCGTTGAACATCACCATACCACCAATTCCACCTGCTGTGATGACGTGGCTGGCGTAGAAACTCGTCGTCGAAATATCAGTCGTGTACTCGGGCACCTGGGTCGGAATCGTGTCCGCTGAGTCCTCAATGAGAATCAAAGACGGGAACGCCTCGCGGATAGCCTTCCAGTCAGGCACGTTGCCGATAAGGTTTGGAATCAGAAGCACACGAGTCTTGTCACTGACAAAGGCACGAATCTGGTCAACACTCGGAACGTACTTGCCAATCTCAGAATCACAAAACACGGGCGTGAGTCCACACTGGGTGATGGGTGCCACGGTCGTTGCAAATCCACACGCCGGAGTCACAACCTCGTCACCTGGCTTGAGATCCAGGGCAGACAGCGCCAGCAGAATAGCACTTGACCCCGAGTTGACAAAGAGACCGTGCTTCTTCCCGAAACGTGCAGACACCTTCTGCTCAAACTCGATAGTCCGTGGTCCAAACCCAGCAAGCCACCCTGCACGAAGGCAATCGTTCACAGCCTGGATCTCTTCTTCGCCGTACGCCTCAAACTGATTCGGTGCATACCACACTTTCTTTTGCGTCGCCATGCCTAAAGTTTATTAGTGTCAGTCTTTTAATATGAGAGTTTTCGTCACAGGAGGACTCGGATTCATAGGATCAAACTTTATAGACCATGTTCTTGAGAACCATCTAGAAATCACCGCCATTCTGAACATCGATCGGTGTGACTACTGTGCACGTGTCCATAATGTATCACATTTCAGCGATCCTCGCTACGCCTACGTCCAGGCGGATATTACAAATATGTCAAAGATGAAACGACTGTTTCGTGATTTTAAACCCGACGTCGTCGTTCACTTTGCAGCACAGTCCCACGTCGACACATCGTTCGAGAATGCTGAACAGTACATCAAGGACAATATCATCGGTACATATACTATTCTCGAATGTGTCAAGGAGTCTGGGTGTCGTCTCGTGCACATTAGCACGGACGAGGTGTACGGTGAAGTGGATCTTGACGAAACAAGTCACCCAGACACGTCAGTCCTGAACCCAACAAACCCGTACTCGGCAACCAAGGCGGGTGCTGAACTGCTCGTCAAGGCGTATGGTCATTCGTTCAAGATTCCATACGTCATCACGCGCGGCAATAATGTGTTTGGTCCGAAACAGTATCCCGAAAAAGTGATTCCGGCGTTCATCGACGCTATGATGAAAGGGGACCCATGTAAAGTTCACGGCGAAGGACAATCTCGGCGCAATTTCATATATGTTGATGACGTGTCACGTGCAGTCATGACCGTGTTACACAAAGGGGTTTCGGGAACTGTGTACAATATCGGAACCCGCAACGAGTATTCCGTCCTTGAAGTGTTTGAAATTCTTCGAACCCATGTGAACACAGAGGCGACAAAAGTTCACGTGGATGACCGACCTCACAACGATAAGAGATATGCGGTTGATTCATCTGCACTCCAGAAACTTGGGTGGTCGGAGCAAGTTTCTTTCCAAGATGCTATTGAGAGAACAGTAAAATGGTATACTCAACACCCAGAGTGGTACTGCGTCAAAATGGCTTAAAGTCTTTTCGAGATGTACTAGTAGTGGTAAAGCGTTTGTTTTGTAAGCAGGAGATCGGGTGTTCAATTCACTCCTGGGGCAGGCCCTGTGGCGAAATTGGATATCGCGTGGGACTTCTAATCCCGAGACTGCGGGTTCGATCCCCGCCAGGGTCGTACGGTCCCATAGGACTCTGAATCCTGTGATGCGAGTTCGATCCTCGCTGGGACCTTCGACCTGAACACGTCGCTAAACTGTTCACCTGACTTTGGCGTAGTGGTAACGCGATGGATTGTAGCTCCACAGATCGTGTGTTCGAATCACACAAGTCAGATTCGAAAGGTAGGTCGCCTTCCTTTCACCACGCCCCGATAGCTCAGTCGGTAGAGCGTCAGACACCCTTGAAGGGCTGATTTGTTAAGGCGAGACTTGCTCTCGCCCCTGCCATCTGAATGTCACAGGTTCGAAACCTGTTCAGGGCGATTTTTTAAGTGTCTCGCTCCACTTAAAAAATTGTCTCACACTCAAAAAACATGTGATGAGCTCGCTTAGAGACGACAATCTAACAAAGAATAACCAAAAAACAACAGTCGAGATGGCTTCCTCTTCCTTCGCCCAGATGTTTGACGAGATCCTCCGTCGTGAGCTGACTGCCGTCCTCTCTCGGGTTGCCGAGGGTGAGGGACTTGAGCTCGAGAATCTGGTGTCCAAGTACCTGCCGGCGGACGTTGTTCCGGCGAAGACCATCAAGGCTGCTCCCAAGAAGAAGCGGGCTGCAAAGGTGTCTGTGAACCCAGAGCCCACGGAGGCGGCGACCAAGTCGACCAAGTGTACCTCGACGACTGCCAAGGGGAAGCCGTGCAGTCTCAGGGCGGTTGACGGTGAGTGCATGTGCCGGGTCCACATCAAGTCGGCTCAAAAGCCGGCGGCTCCTCCTCGTGTCCCTCGTGCACCACCCAGTCAGGAGAACAAGCCAGTGAAGAAGCCGAAGAAGGTGAAGAAGACGGAGCAGCCCAAGCATAGCCACGAGCTGGACGAGGAGACCCACGAGGACTGTGAGCTGTGCCAGACCCACGGGTCGGCAATGGCGGATACGGATGAGGATGAGGAGTTTGAGACGGTCGTCTCTCCGCCTCGTACGATTCGGGAGCGTCTGGCGAACATTGTGAAGACTCAAGAGTACGAGGACGAGGAGGATGAGTAAGGTGACCGTGGTCACCGCCGGCAAGGGGAGTTAGCAGGGGTGTAAAAGTAGGATTACAGCGACTCCGAATGTAATGAAAAACACGCTTGTTGTCACCATCTTTTGTGCTGTTGTCTGTGTCCGCGCGGGTGGGGGGAATACAGGAACGGGAACAATCACATGTCTCTCAGATAAAGGAGGGGTTGGGAGCTCCGCGCGACACATGGGACACTTTGGCACATAGCACTGAATGTGAATTTGTTTTTTGCAGCATCCGAGGTGAACGACCGTTCCAACAAGAGGTTCGAGACACACCGGGCATTCGTCCATCTCTCTACTCTACATGCACGAAAATTTTATTTGTGATAAAATCCCCAAACGTCACCTCGAACGTCTCACCTGAATTGTCATCGTAGACGAACCACGTGTCCGAGTCGTAGGCGTACACGATACCCTCACGGTACACGGTACGCTTCTTCGTCTCGGCGACGGTCATTGTGATCCGTAGACCGATCAGCTCACGAAGAGAGTTTTCAATCATAACAGAGTTGGCAAGTACAGAGTCCATTTCTAAAAGGAAAAAGCTCCTTGACTTTAATATGCTCAAACGACCGCTTCCGAAGCTCGTGTTTGCCGTCGAT
>Ga0209443_1001423_pt1 | contig 15072 bp, 10 predicted proteins | sample LauGreBMM110DCMD_2_FD_187571 | JGI IMG/M metagenome (GOLD analysis project Ga0209443, IMG submission 187571) | Freshwater lake microbial communities from Lake Michigan, USA - Su13.BD.MM110.DCMD (SPAdes) (version 2) | ecosystem: Environmental > Aquatic > Freshwater > Lake | place: Lake Michigan... | reverse complement strand
CGCGCCCCTTACGTCTCTTCTTATCTCCTCATCGCCCTCGGAATGGCCTTCGCGTTCCGCGGATGGGCGATGATGAAGTGACGATAGCGACGGAATGGTGACGAAGGTGACAGGCGTGTCGTATTAATGACGGCTTGATTACCGAATGACTACGCTTGTCACGGTCGCACTCCGCTTATGTCGTTTGCGGCGAAAGTGACCTTTCGGTGTATGACGCTGCCGACACAAATCTGACGCCGTTCCGTCGGGACATAAAGGTAAGGTGCTCGTCCCTACATATGAAAAACATCGCACGCTTGTTCCTCGTCGCCGCGGCCACCACCGTCTCGCTCTCCGCGCAGAGCTTGATCCAGGGACCGTCCAGCTCTCAGACCTCTTACCTCACGCCCACCGCACCGGGATGGTCCGCTACCTCCCTCCTGACGGTGGGCGACGCGATCGGTGGATACCTGATGATCGGCATCCCCGACGGCCTCGGCGCCTACTCTAACGGCAACGGCACCATGACCGTCCTCGCCAACCATGAGATCGGAAATGATTACACTACTGGCGTCCTCAAGGGTACCTTACGCGCCCACGGCGCAGCTGGCGGCACCGTCTCTAAGTGGGTCATCAACACCTCCACCTGGCAGGTCATCTCCGGCGGCGACTTCGTGACGTCCCCGACCAACCAGATGATGTGGGACACCACCGCCAACGCGGGAGCTGGCAACTGGGTCGCCCGTACCGCCAGCAACCCCTACGCCTACCTCCGCCCCTGTGCCGCTGACCTCCCCAAGCTCGAGGCCTTCTATGATAGCGTCTCCGGTAATGGCTATAACGGGCGTATCTTCATGAACGGCGAAGAAGCCGGCGCCGAAGGTAAGGGTTTCGCTTGGATCGTGGACGGAGCCGAAGCCGGTAAGGTCTACGAACTCCCTCACCACGGAAAATACTCCTGGGAAAATAATCTCGCTCGCTACAACTACGGGCTTTCGCCCGGCTCCGCTAATCTCCTGCAGACGGTCACCGTTGGCACGGATGACACTACCCCGGGCGAAGTCTACGTCTACATCGGCGCCAAGACCAGCACCGGCAACGCCGTCCAGAAGGCCGGCCTCGCGAACGGCCTGACCTACGGCCTCAAGGTGCTCACCGCCACGGGCTACACCGGAGACATTCTCTTCGAGAACGCCACCGGCATCACCGGCACCTTCGGCTTGGCTCAGATTTTTGACAATGCGACTCTCGCGAATAAGACTGGCGCCCAGTTCCAAACCGAATCGCTCCGCCTTAAAGTGACCCAGTTCGCTCGCCCTGAAGACGCCCAATGGATCGACGAGAACTCCCTCGTCTTCGCCACCACCGGTGCGACAGTGAACAGCGTGAGCGTCACCTCCAAGATCTATCAGCTCGACTTCAACAGCGACGCCACCAACGGCATCCTTACGACCGGAGGCGCCATTAAGGTGCTCGTCGACAGCGCCAAACTGACCGGCAAGGACGGCGCCAAGGCTGCCAGCTTCGACAACATCACCATCGGTGATGACGGCCTCCTCTACATCCAGGAAGACCCAGGAAGCAAAGAATACATCGCCAAGCACTGGATTGTTAACCCCCTCGCCGGCACTCAGGCCCAAATTGAAGCCACAGCCGTGCAGATCTTCGAATCGGACCGCAGCCGTTTCACCACGGGCGCCACTCAATTCCAGACCATCGACGAAGAACACTCCGGCATCATCGATATCACCACGATCGTCGCCGACGGCATCACGGGCAGCAAGTGGTTCCTCGTGGCGACTCAGAACCACGCTGCCGCCACCGGCGCCAACGCGGCTACCCTCGTCGAAGGCGGCCAGTTCATCGCACTCAACTACAAGGCCGGCACCAACAGCGGTCTGGTCGGAAGTCTTCTGACCCTCGACAACGGTGGCGCCATCCTCGCCACCGGTGCGGCCATCACCCACAACGTTGCCCTCACCGGCACGGGTGGTGTCTTCAATACCACGGCCGCGACCACCGTCTCGGGCGCCATCGGCGGCACCGGCGGCCTCTGGAAGAACGGCACGGGCACGCTGACCCTTACCGGAGCCAACTCCTACACCGGCAACACCAACGTCGAAGCCGGTAAGATCGTCGTCAACGGCTCGCTCGCCTCGGCGGTCCGCATCCTCAAGAACGGTACCCTCGGCGGAACCGTCACAATCGCCGGCAACCTGACCAACCTCGGTACCCTCGCCCCCGGTAACTCGCCGGGTACGATCACCATTAACGGCAACTACATCGAAGCGGGTACTCTCGATATCGAAGTCGAAGGGCTGACCCCCGGTACGCAGCATGACCAAGTGATCGTCACGGGTACCGCGACCTTCCAGGCCGGCAGCAACCTCAAGGTCACCAAGACCGGCGTCGTGCCCTACGATCTGACCCGCACGCAGTCCGTCGTCGCCGTGAGCGCCCTCGCCTACTCGGGTGCCTTCACGACGCTCGACCGCGGCACGCAGGCCACGCAGGTGTTCTTCAACAACGCCACGGGTCGCATCCACGGTTCTGGCATCACCGAGCTCCAGACGTTCGCTGACCTGACCGTCGACACCAACCGCAAGGCGATCGCCACCGCACTCTACGCGGACGGCCTCACCAGCGCTCAGGTGATCAAGAATGGAACCGCCGTGCTGGCCACCAGCAAGGCCTTCATCGCCAACGGCGAGATGGGTGCTGCGACGCTCGCCTTCCTCGGCGCCGCCAACGCTGATACCGCCCTCGATGCGTTCTCCCCGGAAGTCTACGGCACGTCCCTGCTGATGGCCACCCGCAACACTTACTCGCTCGCCCGCTCCCTCGCTGGAGCGCAGGCCTTCGGAGATAAGTGGAACGCGCAACTCGGCTATGACCAGCAGCAGTCCACCTCCACTGCCTCGACGACCACGCTCAACGGTGCGTTCGACGTGAACTCGACCTACGCTCTGCTCAGCCGCAAGGTGGGCGCCGACTCGGTCTTCTCCGTGCTGCTCGCCAATAACAACGGCAAGTCCTCCGCATCCGGCTTCGCTTCGGAATCCTCGGGTGAGTCCTACGGCCTCGGCTTCGGTACCGAAACCGGCCTCGGTCGCCTGGATCTCGGCTTGGTCATGGGCGAACTCACGTCCAGCGGTTCCCGCTCTGGCCAGTCGTTCAGCAACCAGAGGATCAACGCCACCACGCTGTCGGCCCGCATGAGCTTCACCAAGCTCGGCGCCATCGTGCCGTACGTTGCCCTCAGCCGCAATATGGCCGAGAGCGACGCCTTCACCGAAGTCGGTACGGGCGCCAACCTCAATGTGGGTGCCGCCAAGCAGTCCGACGTCACCGCCGAACTCGGTATGGGCTACGGCATCAAGCTCGACGAAAACGTCACGGTCTCGCTGAATGTCGCCTACGAGCACGCCCTCACCACCGACGGTAGCACCCTCAACGCGAGCTTCGCAGACGCGGCGTCCCCCACGCAGTTCACGGTCCGGACCTTCGGCGCCGGCCAAGACATCCTGCGCGGTGGTATTGGCTTCAACCTCGGTCTCGGCGAAGGTCGCTCCGCTGCCCTGAGCTACGACTACCACACCGGAGCCGACGTCGAGTCCGCCCACCAGATCAAGGCCAGCTACTCCTTCCGCTTCTAAGCGGTCGGTAAAACTGGTCCGAAGGCCGCCCACCCGGGCGGCCTTCTTGTTTTACCAGGGCGTGAAGCGGAGGCCGAAGAGCGCAAAGACGGCCGCAGCGAGCAGGCTAAGCGCCGGCAGAAAGAACGGATCGTAATAATCGGCGGCCCGCGGCTTCTTCTCGAGGACGACGACCTTCTTCATCTCGTCAATGCGCTTGAATACGGCATTCAGGGCGTCCGGGGTGACGGCATTGAAGGCCTCGCCACCGGACGAGCGGGCGATGCCGATGAGCGCTGGGTCCACGGGGATGTCCGTCATGAGCACGGCAAAGACGATGACGCCCTTCTCCTTAAGGTCGGCGATGATGGGCACGTCCTTCGGCGATTTGATATCAGGACTCTCGCCGTCGGTGATAAGGATAATCATCCGGTCGCCGACGGGTCGCTCGGCGAGGTGAGCCGAAGCCCCGTAAAGGGCATTGCCGATGAAGGTGCCACCCCAGAGCTCGTCGGGGAGCACATTGGGCGTAATGAAAGGACGCGAGAGCATGATGGTCTCGGTATCCAACGTCAGGGGCACCCAGTGGATGAAGTTACGCGAGAAGATCGTCAGGCCGAAGGCATCGCCCTTGCGATGGCGCAGGAACTTCTCGAGCGACTCCATGGCGGAGTCAAAACGGCTATGCTTGCTCTTGCTCTGGTCGCCATGCGTGCCCCGCATGCTGCCCGAGGTATCAAGCACGACCTGGATGTTGGTCAGCTGACGCTCGACCTCCGGGGGCTGGAAGGTGATGGGGTGAGCCAGGAAAAGGACCGCGACAGCGAGCAGGCCGGCCGGCAAGCAGTTGGCGGCGAGCACGAGGCAACGCAGGAACCATCCGCGACGGCCCTTGCCGCCGTCATAGGGCATCGCAAGGGGCTGACCAGGGCGCACCCACTCCCAGAAGGCCAGGATGACCGGGAGGGCCAGCAGCGCCAGCCATTGGGGATGCAGGAAGGTCATGGGCGGACGGCCTCGGGGGCCGGAAGGTGCTGGCGGATGATCGTAGCAATCTCGGCATCGGCGACGCCGGAGCCGGGGCGATGGAGCCAGCGCTGTAGATGGCCCAAGGCCTCGCCCGTGCGTTCCCCGCGGGCGATGGCCGCCAAGACATCGGCCATGGGAGCATCGGCCGGGACGAGCCCTTCGCGCCAGCAACGCAGCAGAAGCATCTCGAGCCGGGCCTTCTGCTCAGCGGAAAGTCCCCCTTGCTCAAGTTCGCCCAGGAGCAGGCGGAGCTGTTCGGCCAAGGTGAGCGGGGGCTTCACGGGGACCGGCACAGGCTTCCTGGGGCGACGCCAGAAGATGAGTGCGAAGAGCCAGAGGACCCAGAAGACGGCGAGCGCCACGAGCGTCGCTTGATAATGCCCGCGCACCTCAATGCCGATGTCTTCGGTCTCCTTCACACGGGCTTCGAGTTCCTTCGATAGCTTCGGGTCACCCATCACCTTGAACGACGGCAAACCGCTTAGAGCACCGCCGTTATCGGACATAAGGTATGCAATGAGGTCGTGCTCGCCCTCGCGGTTCACGAGATAGCGGACGTCGTAGACCTTGGCCCCGCTGTGCTCGGTCACCTGGGCGATACGCACGTTCACGGCCACGCCGTAGCGGAAAGGCTTCACGATGAGCCCGGGGCCGCTGTAGGTGATGATGGCGGCCTGCTCGACGCCGAGCGGCACCTTAAGATTATCCTCCCGCTGCAGGAACCACCAGCCAGCGACGATGACCGCAAGCACGGCCAGCCCCCGAAGGAGCCAGACACGGAGCGATGTCTTCGACGCGACCATGATCAGCGGGCGGTCCGACTGGCGAAGCCGCGGTTCTTCAGGAAATAGGTCAGTTTACCGAGAATCGGTTCGTCAGTACGCAAGTTCAGGTAATCGATGCCGAAGCGACTCAGTTCGGCCTTCCAACCAGAGGAGTCGACCTGGCGACGTCCGCCGAACCCGACGAAGCCGCGGCCAGATTCAGCCTCGACGCCTCGAATGATGCCCGCGCCACTCAGGCCGTGCTCAGCGGGGTCTTCGAAATGGAGGACGATGCAATCGTTCCGCTGGGAGAGTACCTGCAGCGCGGCGATAGCATCCGAATCGTGCAGATCGCTCAGCACGATGACCGTGGTACGCTTGGCAAGAGAGGGGGCGAGCTCACGGGCCCGCGTCGACAAGGACGTGACTTCGGTGAAATCGTGCTGACGCAGTTGATGGGCCCACTCCATGACGATATTCCTCGAGAGCGTCGGCCGAATGTGCAGTTCGCGGGCACCGCAACCGAGCAGGCCGACGGGCGTGACCGAAGATTGGGCAGCCAAGCCGATGCCAGTGGCCACGCGCACCGCCCAGGCATACTTGCTCAGCGGCTGCGAGGAGACGCACATGGAAGCCGAGGTATCGAGCAGGAGATACAGGGGGATCTGTTTGGTCTCCTTGAACTCCTTGACGTACAGCTTGCCGAGACGCGCCGAGATCTTCCAGTCGATGAACTTGACCGCATCGCCGGCGACATACGGACGGGACTGGACGTACTCCAAGCCAGCACCGTGGAACACGGAATCACGCTGGCCGAAGTCCAGGCTGTTCGCAAGACGCCGGACGGCGACTTCGAACTGCCGGCTGTCGACCGGATCGTGAGGTAAGGTCCGCGTACGTCGCATCGGCTCAGCCTAATCCAGCAAGGATCGATGCCAGCACCTTGGCGCTGGTCTGCCCCGCGGCCGCGGCTTCGTAGCTCACGCGGACACGGTGCAAGACGACGTCCTCGGCGAGGTCGAAGAGATCTTCCGGGGTCACGTAATCACGGCCACGAATGATCGCACGGGCGCGGGCGGCGTTGACGAGGGCCAGGCCGGCGCGCGGACTGCAACCGAAGTCGAGGTCCTTGGATTCGCGCGTGCGACGCACGAGCTCCACGGAATGGCGGAGGAAGACCTCGCTCACATGGACGCCTTGGACGGCTTCCATCGCGGCGACGAGGTCGGCCTTGGTGCCAACGGGAGAGTCCTCAATCATGTCAAAGGCGGTATTCGGAACCGCCCCGCCCTCTTCCTTGCGTAGGCCCATGCCGAGCTGGCGCTGGAGGATGTCCTGTTCTTCGTCGCGATCAGGGTAGCCGAGGCGATGAAGGAGCATGAAACGGTCAAGCTGCGCTTCCGGCAGTTCAAAGGTGCCAGATTGCTCGACGGGGTTCTGCGTCGCGATGACGAGGAACGGCGTCGGTAGGCGCATGGTCTGGCCACCAAGGGTGACCTTGCGCTCCTGCATGGCCTCGAGCATCGCGCCCTGCACCTTCGGCGCGGCGCGGTTAATTTCGTCGGCGAGGAGCAGGTTGGTGAAGACCGGGCCGCGATGGATCCGGAAGTCGCCCGACTTCTGGTCCACGACTTCGGAGCCGACGATGTCGGACGGCAGCATATCGACCGTGAACTGAATGCGTCGGAAATCCAGATGGATGGCCTTCGCGACCGTGTTCACGAGGAGGGTCTTCGCAAGGCCGGGCATGCCCTGCAGCAGCAGGTGGCCGCCGGTGAGGAGCGCGATCATGACGCGCTCGACGACGACGTCTTGGCCGACGACGACTTTGCCGACGCGCGTGCGGACGTCGGCGACGAACTGGTGGGCGGCCTGCACGGCCACGGGATTGGGAGGGTTGTTCATTTTTTAAGGGGTTGGGATAGGGATAAGGGTAGGAAATGAAGCCGGACCATCAGCGGAGTTGGCGGAGCCATTTTTCCGCGACGGTCTTCAGGTCGTCCGACGACAGTGTGGTCGTGCCGCCGAAGCAGCCCGTCTGCACGCGCTCGATGTCCTGCTGCAGGTCAGCCTTCTGCACGGGGGTGAATTTCACCAGCGGGCTGGAGCCGAGCTTGCGCAGTAAGGCGACGACAGCGAAACCGTCGATCGACGCAGGCAGTTTGAAGACATCACGCGCACGCTGGGGACGTGGCCCAGTGTCACGCTTACGGAGGGTCAGCCAGACAACGAACGCTGTCACGGCGGCGAGGCCACCGTAGAGGTACATGGAATAATCTTCGGCGACCGGCGGGACGTAGCCGGCGCCCTGGGCGACCTTGACACGGTCCAGCAAGACGGACGCCTTGGAAAGCACCACCGGGTCGATGTCCTGATAGGTACGCCAGACGGTAGTCGTATTCGCGGCCTTGACCGTCGGGAACGGCACGTCGGTCGCCTTATCGGCCGCGCGGATGGCGTCGCCGTCGACGGTAATCGACCAGCGGCGCTCGGTGCGCGGGGCCACCTTCTCGCCCCACGTGTTGAGCTCCTTCACCATCAGCGGGTCAATGGACGTCACCTGACGGACCTTAGCGACAGCGGCGAGCGGGGACAGGTCAAGCAGGTCCTCGAGCTCGGGCACGAGGCCAGAAGCGGTCGCGGCGACTTCCAAGCTCAAGGATCCATTGATCGCGAACTGGCGCGTATCGAGGGTCTGCGTGACCTCGACCTTGTCGGCGGGACGAGGCGCCGGCTTGCCCGTACCGACCTTGAGTAACGTCTCGGCGGAAGTTGCGGGAATCGTCACTGGTCCACTGAGATCGATAAAGCGGAGCTCCATCTGCACTGGCGGGATCTTATCGACGCTAGCGTCCTTAGCGCGGACGAGCACGTAGGCGAGCGGGGTCTCCTCCCAGCCCGGTCGGGCGGTCGGACGCGACTTCACATCGGGGGCGGCGAAAGTAATTGAACGGATATCGAAGAACGGCGCGAGTCCCTCGGTGAGCTTCTTCTCGAATTCATCGCGCGGACCCTGCGGCTCGGGTCCCTTGGCCGCCTGCGGACCACGGCGCTTCGAGGCGGCCGCGATGGCAATAGCGTCGTTGCTGAGATACTGGCCGAAGCGGGCCACGCGTCCCATAGCTTCGGTGTGGACGACGCTCACGATGAGGCCGAACTCCTGACCGACGCCCACCGTGTTAGGACCGTCGACCTGCGTCTGGACGCGGATCTCACTCAGGAGCTCGTCGAGGTAGTCGGAGCGTTTCTTCAGGCCGAGGGAGAACGGGTCGTCCTTGGTAACCACCAGCGTGCTGGCGAGGTAGCGGTACTTCAGGTCCTCATGCAAAGGATTGTTGGTATCGTTGAGGCGGCTGTTGAGCGACTTCGCCAGCTGCCCCATGTGAGTGGGCGCCATTTTACCTGGCAGCGCAAGGATGGCGGCGCGGATATGGCCGAGGGCCGCGCGATTCATCGGACGGCCGAGATTGACCTGGCCGGTACTGCCGATGCCAAGGACAGCGTTGAACCAACTGAGGTAAGGGTCGATGGTCAGCTCGTTGCCCTGCAGGCGGACGACTTGGCGGCCGTAGGCCACGGCGGCGCGCTGGAAGTAGTCCTGCGACTGCAGCGTCTTCTCCTTCGCCGCTACGAGGCGCTTGGCTGGCTCGAACGGAGCCAAGTCCTGGAAGCTTTCGAAATCGGACCAGTCGTTGAGCACGACTGCGCCAAGGAGGATCGCCTTATAGGCGTCGGGCCTGCTAGCCTGCCACTCGTCGATCATCTTGAGCAGCGAAGCGTACCCGGCTTCGGCCATCAAATAAGTCTGGGCCTCGTTGCGACGGGTCAGGCTGCCGCGCTGGATGTCCGCTCGGCGCCAGCGGTCGCCAAGATTCGAATGCATCTTCTGGGCGAGCAGGAAGAATACCCGCTCATCCATCTTCGCGGTCGGACCGAAGACGCGCTCGATGTGCGAATCACGGTAGGCCTCAGCGTTGCTGTAGGCTAGATCGAAGGCATTCACGACCTTGCTCTCGTCGCGCGGAGCGACGCCAACCTTACGGAAGACCTCCATCATGCGGGCAAGGGAGTCGATATTACGCTCCATCATCACTGGGGTGATCGGGATACGGGCGTCCTCGGGCAGGCCATAGCGGGCGCGGAGCTCCGACGGGAGTTGCGGATTATGCGCCTGCCCCCAAGCGAGGAGGAAGTCTTCGGCGAGAGCCACGCCGGCGGCCGGATGGCGGCGCGCGAGCTCGACGATGCGGTCGGCAGCCATCTCGAAATTGGCGCTCACGATGATAGCGCGGGCGAGGCTGGCGTCGAAGCGATCACGGAGGTCGGACGGCAAGGCCGCTTGCCACTTACCTGCGGGGGCGAGCAGCAGCATCTCTTCCGGGTCGATCTCACTAGAGCCGCTGCGGCTGCTGCCGCCACGACGCGGCACGCCGGCCTGGCGGCTGAAGGAATTCTCCACCTCGCTCATCCAGGATTCGGCCATGAGCGTGAGGATTTGCTTCCACGGCTCCGCGCCAGCGTCGGGACTCTCCGCGATGAGGTTGGCGAGGACGGTCTGCGCACGAAGATTGTCGATGCGCTGCGCAGCGGCGGCCTGCGTCTCATTCTGGATCTTGCGCAAAAGCCCGCCGACAATCTTGAGGGCAGCTTCGGGCTGGGAATTCATTAGGTCAGCGAACGTGCCGCTGAGTACGGCGGGCGAGACCTGCGTGAGGACGCGGAGCATTTCGCCGGCAGCCTTACTCTTCTCCCAGTCGTTGACCTTCTTCTCGGAACGGAGGATGGCCACGTTGTCGTTCCAGATGCGCGAGATCTGGTCGCGCTGGGCGAGCTCGGTGGCCTGTTCGGCGGCGAGGAAGGCGGCGATCTCCTGGCGAAGGCCTTCGTCGGCAACCTTATCCAACTCGGCGCCATCAGGGAGGTAAGCCTTGGCGAGATCACGGAAGCCGCCGGCGAGCAAGACGCGGCCCGCGGCGAGGCGACGGGCGGGATCCTTGCCGCCCAATTTCTCGGTGCCACGGGACATCCGCTCGGCGATCCAGAAACTTTCGTTGGGTGAGACGACCTGGCCGAGCATCTGGCCGATCTTGCGGAGCTCGAGGTCGGTGAGCTCGCCCGGGGCGGCATCGGCGAGGGCGAAGACATCCTCGATGCGGACGCCGTTCTTCGGGCGCTCGGCGAGGTCGGAGAGTATCTTATCGTAGATGCCACGGCCGAGTTCGGGAGGAAGCGAGGCGAGCTCAGCCCGTACCTGTGCCCAGTCGCCAAGGCGGAAGGCGGAGAGGAAGCGGGTGTCAGCGTTCGCGCGGGCATCGACCTTAGCCGATTTCTCCATCGCGGCGAAGACCTCGGTGAGGTCGCGGGTGAAGCGATGGCGGAGCAGACGCTCATACTGCTGCTGGGTCTTGGCGTCGAGCGGCGCAGCCTGCTGGGCGGGTAAGGTCGCCGCGAGCACGAGGGCGGCGCAGAGGAACGGACGGAGGAGTCTCATGGTGTTTGTTGTTTAGAAAATGCGGGCGATCAGGAACCGTTGTCGGGGATCTTCTTGATCTCCTCGAAGAGCTTGCGGTCGTCCTGTTTGGTGGGCTTGCCCTTGGGCTCGGGTCCGCCGAGGAGCGCGGCGGCGGCCTTGGCCTTCTTCGGCTCGGGCTTACCGGCGGGTTGGACCTGAAGGGCGGCTTCGAGATTCTGCTGTTTGCCGGCGCCGATACCGGTGACGCCTTCGACGGGCTTGATGCCGCCGGCGGCGGGCTTCACGCCTTCGGGCGGTTTCACGCCCTTGACGCCCGCGACTCCCTTGGCGGGCGGAGGCGGTGGCGTAGCCTTCGTGCCTGCGCCTTTGACGGCTTCCGGGGGCTTCATGCCTTTAACGCCCTCGACGCCCTTCGGGGCAGGCGGAGGCGGCGTCCCCTTGGTACCGGCACCCTTGACGCCTTCAGGGGGCTTCACGCCCTCGGCCCCGACCAGACCCTTGGACGGCGGAGGCGGCGTGCCTTTCGTGCCGGCGCCCGCGACGGGCTTCGCACCTTCGGTGACGGAAGTCGGCGGAGGCGTTTGTTTCACGGCCTTGGCGCCCCCCGGCGCCTTCACGCCGTCAACCTTATCGACGCCCTGCACGGTGGTGGGGGCGACATTCTTCGCGGCGGGATCGATTTCCTTTACCTTGCCGGAGCCTTCTTGGCGGACGCCGCGCACGCCTTCGACGGCGGACGGAGCGGGAGCTTCCTGGGCTAGAACAAAGGCGCCGAGGGCGCAAAGGAGGAGGTGAGTCTTCATAAGTTATTCTGACGGATGGAGCGGGCGAATTCCACTTCGACGCGTTTCTCATAATCGGCGAGGGCCGCCGGATCCTGGTGTTCAGCGAGGTAGCGGAACACCTGACGGGTGCGCTCGGCGTAAGGGCGCCATTCGTCCTCGGTAGCCCCATTGGCCTTGAGCAAGGCGGTCGCGTAGAAGTAGGCCTTGCCGAGCGTCTCGCGAATCGCGCGAGTCGTCGAACCGTCCTCACCGTCGACCGCTGCCGATTCCTTGAGTAACTGGGCCAAGTCGGCGATCGCGCCGGCGACGTCGAGCATCTCGATCTTCGCCTTAGACTTCGCGAGGCGAATCTGATGGCGAACGGACGGGCGTTCGTCCTGAGGCAGTTCGGCCGAGAGCTTGTCGTATTCCTCGACGACCGTCGGCCAATCGGGCTCCTTCGCGCGCTCGAGCTCACGGATCGCGACGAGATGATCACGGGCTTTCTCGCGAGCCATCTGAGCCTGGCCTTCGTTGAAATGATAATATACCACCCCGACGGGGAAGAGCAGCCAAAGTAGCGTGAAGAACTTCCTCATCGAGCGGCGCCCTCCCCGGCTTCGGTTTCAAGACGAACGACGCGCCAGCGGGAGCCGGCATATTGCAAGGCCACGGGTAGCAGCGCGAGCAGAGTGGCACCCAGGGCCATGGCTAGCACCGCCAGCTGCGCGAGACTGAGGCCAGATTTCGGCAGCGGCGCCCGTTGGACGAGGTCGCCCAAGGCGGTGGTCGGCAGGTGCTTCTCGTTCACGTCGAAATAGGAACCACGCAGGGCGCGCGCGACCGTCGCAAGCACTTCGGCGTCCTGTCGGGACTGGTGGCCCGCGATGAAGGTTCCCTTGCGCGGGTCGCCGACGCCAAGGATGAGCACATCCTTGACGGACTTCGGTCGCGGCAGAATCGGCTGGAGCGGGATTGTGTCGCCATCAGTAAAGACGACCAACCGCACCGTCTGCGCCGGCATGCCATCGACGACCTTGACCGCCGCGTTGATGGCGGTACCGAGATCGGTCGAACCAGCCTTCATGACATATTGGAGGGGCAAGCCGTTGAAGACGTTGCGGACGAGTTCCGGATCATGCGCGTCCATCACGACGGAATGCGCTTCAGTGTAAAAACCGATGACGCCGTAACGCAAATCGCCGCCGACGCGCATGAGCACGGTTTCGACTTCTTCTCGCATGCGCTCCTGCCGGGTCTGCTTCCCTTCCGGGCCAGCGTCCTTGAGATACATACTGGGCGAAAGATCGGCCACGAAGATGAGGCGGACTGGCTCCTTCGTCTCCGCAGGTTTACCGTCCTTGGCCGCCTGATGCAGCTGCCACATCACCGCCAAGCCCCAGGCGAAAGCCGTGATCGCCAGGCAACGCAGGAAAGGGGCCAGCTTGGTCCACCCGCGGGAGGCTGCCTCCGGGCCGAAGGCCAACCGGGCGGCGACACGTACCCGACGGGCATGCAGGCCCTCCGCCAAAGCGGAAAGCAGCAGCACCAGGATGGCAGCGGTCAGGGGGGTCATGGGGTACCGACACGGGGAGTGCCGGAAGCCCGATAAATTGGGTCGGTTCTGGCAGGGTGCAAATGCCCTTTATTGAAGACGTCCGGTCCTGTGGGCGGCTGTGAATAACTTACCCCCTTCAGTTTATCCAAGAAATGGCGGGCGGGCACCAAAATGCCTCTTCCACTTAAAGCCGAATGCGGAGGCGCGGGGAGATGGGCGTGCCGGCGTCGCGACGCGGGCGCTTGGGGCCCTTGCCAGGCGTCTCATCATCGGCGATCAGAGCTTCCTCGAATTCCTTCGGCATCGGCGACGACGCCTTGAAGTCGACCTTCGCCCCCTGCCAGTCGAAAGATAACTGCGTCGACTCGGCGTGCAGGAAGAGACGCTTAAAACCGCGAGCGGTGCCGACGGCCTTGTTGAATTCGAAATCACCGTAAGTGCGATCGCCGAGGATCGGATGACCATGCGCGGAGCTTTGGACGCGCAACTGATGCGTCCGACCTGTGCGCGGATCGAGCTGGATGAGCGAGAGCGGCAGCGAGCCGCCGGCCGAACGTTGCCAGGCGTAGACTGTCACCGCGGGAGCGCCGGCACCTGTCTCGGAACGCACACCGCCGCCGGGACCTTTGGTCTTGGCCATCTGATCCTGCCAAGTGCCACGGGGCGTGCGCAGGCCGCGACCGCGAATGAGGGCGACGTAGCGCTTCCAGACCTGCGAGCGGGCGAACATCTTGCGGACCAGATCGGCTACACCTTCGTCGAGCGAAAGGAGCAGCGTCCCGCTGGTCGGGGAGTCGAGTCGGTTGAGGAGATAGACGCGGCGAATACCGCCCTTGCCGTCACGGACATGGAAGGCCTCCTCGTCGAGGGAGTAGTTGCCCGTAATCAGGATCGTGCCCTTCTCGGCGACTTCACCCGGATTCGGATGGGACAGGATGCCATCAGGCTTCTCGACTGCGATGAGCCCGCATTCATGCGACGCCACCACGCGCACGCCGCGTCCAAAAGGGATCCAATCAGTGGCCAAAGTCATCAGTGGTAAATAAAGTTAATCGTGACCGTGTCGCTCTCGCCGTACATGGCGACCATATCCGCACGCCAGATATCGTAAGGCGCCGGCGCCATCACGGCATCCTTGCAGGCGAGAGTCATCACGCGGGTGACCTCGGAGCCGAGGACTTGGGCGTCAGTGACCGTGCCGTCGCGATGCAGCCGGAAGCGCACGATCACGTTACCACGGGAGAGGCCTTCGAAGCGCGAACGCTCGATGATGCTCCACCAACTGGATTGGATGGCCTCCAACATCCGTTGCGTATAGTCACCGTAATTACTGAAGCGCGCGTCGACCGCAATGGATCCGGCGCGATTGACGCCGACGGGTCGGCGTAGCAGGAGACCATACGTGCCGGAAGGCACGGAGGCGCGCGGACGGTCGGGATTGGCCGCTACGGGAGCGGGAGCGGGGACGGGAGCGGGAGTCGGCGAGGGCTGGGCGGCCGACTTGCCAGGTCCGGGCGGCGGCGCGGCCTTGACTGGCGCAGCCATCGAGATCGAAGGCTGGGGGGCGGGGGCGGACTGAGATTGATCGATGGAGCGCGGCTTGCCCTGCGCGATTCGGAGCTGTTCGGACGTGCCCTCAGATTTCGGCAGAGGCGAGTTGGTCGGCATCTTCTCCGGGACCGGCTGCGCGGCGGTCTGATTACGGGAGGAAGTAAACGGGGTGGCCTTGGGCACGGCCTGGTTGGCGAGCGGGTTCGTTTCAATGAAACGCAGCTTCGGCGGCAGACGGGCTTCATCGATCTTGACCGGAGCCGTCAGGACTTCCACCGGGCGCACAAACGCCACGACCTTATGAAATGTATCCGGTAAG
>Ga0209443_1001422_pt1 | contig 15074 bp, 4 predicted proteins | sample LauGreBMM110DCMD_2_FD_187571 | JGI IMG/M metagenome (GOLD analysis project Ga0209443, IMG submission 187571) | Freshwater lake microbial communities from Lake Michigan, USA - Su13.BD.MM110.DCMD (SPAdes) (version 2) | ecosystem: Environmental > Aquatic > Freshwater > Lake | place: Lake Michigan... | reverse complement strand
CGCTAAATAATATTAAATATACCAATTTTACAAAAAATATATTAATAAAATAAATACTTAAAATTATATTAATAATACATTTATATAATATATGTCAACCAAAAAATCTTCTAAATCTAAATTAGTGGACAAGTCAGAAACTAAAGAATATGTGGATTTATTAGATGAAGACAAACCTATGAGTGGGCAAAAATACGTGTGTTTAAGTTTTATATCACCAGAAGACCATATTAAAAATAAAAACCTATTTTATTTTGAGAAGTTCTTGGCTAATTTTGAATTTAGAAAAACATTTGAAAAATATACACAATTCTTAAATTTTTTATCTTACAAATACAATTTGGATTTTAATAAACTCACTAAAGATATGGAGGAATTTGTTGAAGAAGAAAAAGACAAGCTATTTTTAACAAGTCTTGACGATGAATACAAATCATTTTTAGATATTAAAGAAGAAGACTTGCAAAAAGAGTATAATGAGACGCATCAATACCAAACCAATACACGAGGTATTAAAGTGCGTGGTGTATTTGGATCTCAAGAAGAGGCAGAATTACGGTGCAAATTTTTGAGAGATGCCGACCCTAATCACGACGTATATGTTGGAGGAGTTGGAATATGGATGCCTTTCCACCCTGAAGCATATAAAACAGGTCGTGTTGAATATTTGGAGAAAGATTTAAATGAACTAATGGCGCAAAAAAAGAAAAACGATGAAATTTCTAAAGAACAATTTAAAGAGCGCGTAAAAGAAAGCAAGAAAAAGGCTATTCAGGAAAATATTGCTAAAGCTCAAAAAGAAGGAAATAAATTAATGCAAACTATTGACGAAGAAGGAAACCTTATAAATGCGGATAGAATGGATATTCCTGGAAAGAATTTACTGTTTGGAGATGGAGATGGTGATGATGTGTCGACTGCTGATTTACGTAAAGAATTATTCGAGGCACAAGACGTTATTGTTGGAAAACAGGAAAATAACGACCACGGTCTTTCACAAATCTTAGAGCGACAAAAAGAATTAGCTGCTAAAACAGAAGATGAACAAGAATGATTACACATTAGTCTTAATTTAACATATTTTAACCTCCTAAAATATGTTATAAAATAAAAAAATAAAAAATGTAATGCTTAGGATTCTTCTAATGCTTCTATTCGTTGTGTTATATTTTTTAGAATAGCATTTTGCTCTTGCAAAGCTTTGATTAGCAATGAATCAAAACTGCTATAATTGACCGCCTTATACTTAATCAACCTTCCTTCTTCTACATCTTTTGGACTTGGTTCTAATTCAGTTACCAAATTAGGAAACACGCCTTCTAATTCTTGCGCTAATACACCAATATATTTAGTATTTGGAGAACCCTTCATAGTATAATCAACCACTCTAACTTTTAGCAAATCTTCTAACTTAGGACCGCTAGTAACAATATTTTCTTTCAATCTGCTATCACTTAGTGCACCATACGAATTATTTCTATTTCTTATAGTACCATCTCCGGTAATTTGAACCTTCAAATCTCTCGTTAATGTAACATCACTATAATATTCTTTCATTATTGCACTACTTAAATCAGAGTCAAACATTTTATAACTATATCCATTAGAGGCATAACTATGATTAGATATATCTCTTACTATGAGTAATGAATTAACACTAATATTGCCCATTACAAGTAAATTACCGCTAATTGTTGTCGTTGGCGCATTTACTGTTAATGTTTTGTTTATTCCATATACGCTATTATAAGTATTGTTGCTTTGGATTAGTGTAGTCCCGTCTCCGGATAATGCATGTATTCCTGCTTTAGAAGTTGATGTTTTGCCACTAAGAACATTGCTTACTTGATTCCAATAATTATTAGCATATGCAAACACTCTTACGTGTCCTCTATTATTACTATTATTGTCCGAACCTATAGAAACAATTGTGCCATCATTTGATATAGCTACACTGGTGCCGAATTCATCACTACCTGATATTCCTAGAAGGGTTTGACCTAATTGGGTCCAAGTTGTTTGATACCTATATACATAGGCTTGACCAACATTAGTAATAGCATGAATATTATATCCAGGAGCACCAACAACAATAGTATTTCCATTAGCAGATAATTTCAAAGACCTTCCAAAATATAAATAACTTATATCGGGTCCTTGAATAATACCTTTATTTTCCCAAGTTGTGCCCGACCAAGTAAAAGTTTTGACTTGTCCAGCATTAATTATATTATTAGCATTATTAACATTTAAACATCCGCTAGCAAGTGTTAGTCCATCTAATGATAAAGCAGTCGCATAGCCTTCATAAGTCCCAGAGTCGCCTAATAAGGTTTGTCCTTGTTGTCTCCAATCACTTACACTAGAACTAAAATCATATACTCTAACAGCTCCTGCATTAGTTCCATTTAAATTGTCTTTCCACGCACCAATAGCAATCCTATTTCCATTTCCTGCTAAACTTATGCTGTATCCGCTTTCACTACCAAGTGTTTGTCCGTTAATAGCAAACCCTTTTTGTAGCCACCTATTAGTATTATTACTAAGCTCAAATAGCCTAACTTGACCATTGTTAATTCCTGATTCGTCGCTAGCTATTGAACTGCCAGCAACAACTCTTCCATCACTCGATAAAGCTAAATCCCAGCCAAATTGGTCGTCGTTACTTAGGCCAACAATAATTTCACTGCTTAATCCTAATCGGTTCCAAGTAGATGGCGCTTGATTATATGACAATTCATAAACATAAATTCGCCCTTTTGAAATGTCGATTTGAGAAGAAGAAGACAACGCAACTACTTTTCCATCATTTGAAATTGCTATTTTTTTATTAGTTAATGGTGGCCCGTTAGGTGTTACTGTATTAGATTCATCAGACGCGGTTGAAGGACCAATTATATTTCTTGCTATTACTCTAAAAGTATAAGATATGTCGTTAGTTAATCCACTAATTGTTGCTGTTCTTGTTGAGCCATTTGCAGTCGTTACTTGGAAACTACCAGAACTACTTGTTACTGTATAACTTGTTATTAGTCTACCGCCATCATTTATAGGAGCGCTCCAATTTATAGTGGCTTCAACATTACGTGAGGTTGCTGTTACATTTCTGGGTGCTTCAGGTTCTCCAATAGGTGTTGCATTTACTATAGAAGATGGAGGTGAATTATCCGCATTACTACTTATTGTAATTACTCTAAAATAATATGTTATACCATTAGTTAATGGAGATACTAATTTATAAGTTACTCCACTAGAAACTGTTGCAAAAGTAGCCCAAGTTGATAAATTTCCACTTATTTCAATTCTATAATTGGTAATAGTACTGCCGTTACTTATTGCACTATTCCAACTTAAATCAACTTTAGAATTACCTGCAGTTGCTAATACACCAGTAGGTGCGCTTGGAGTAGTAAATGGTATTACTCCATTATATATAGCTGGTGTTTGTGAATTTCCTACAGCAGTTATTGCTACTAAACTAAAATCATAACTTTTATTAGTTAATCCAGTTACAGTTGCACTTACATCAGTTATAAAAGTTACTGTTCCTTCCGAATAATTATTTTTTATGGAATAACTTGTTATAGGAGAACCACCATTATATGACGGCGGAGTCCAAGTTAGTCTAACTACACCATTACTTGTTGGAGTTACATTTAAATTTGTAGGTTGCCCAGGAAAATCAAAGGTTGTTGTATCTGCTAGACTCAGGTCACTAGGACCAGCAATATTTATTGCATATATTCTAAAATAATAACGTGTATTATTTCCTAATCCAGTTACTCGGAAAGTATTTACTGAAGCATTAGTTGAAATATTATTACCCCAATTAGTATTAATTATATCAATTCTTTGAATTAAATAACCACTAATATCTCTTCCACCATTAAACAGTGGAGGATTCCAAGATAAATCTACTAAACGAACACCTGCGACTGCTGTAAAATTTCTTGCAGCATTAGGCACAGTATATGGTGTTGCTGTAACTGAATCAGACGGAGATGTAGCATTTTGTGCGTTAGTTGCAGTTACAGTAAAAGTATAAAGGGTACCATTAGTTAATCCTGTTGCGGATGCGGTTCTTGTTGCTAAAGTTACTGGTACTGTTACTGTTACACCTGCATTAGTTCTTGTTACGTTATAACTTGTTATTGATGAACCACCAATAGTTGCAGGTTCATTCCAACTTAAATCAACTTTAGCACTACTTGCAATTGCTCTTATGTCTCTAGGAACACTAGGATTTGTGTATGGTCTTGCTGTAATTTGATCCATTGATGTAAAACCTGCTGCGTTAGTTGCTGTTACATAAATACTATAAAGGGTACCATTAACTAAGTTTGTAATGGTTACATTTCTTGTTGTTAAATTTACTGTTCCAATTGTTCCAACTTGTCCATCTGAAGGACTATGAGTTACGTTATAACCTGTTATTGCTGAACCACCATTATTTTCAGGTACAATCCATGTTACATAGACACTAACATTACTTACAGTTGGTGTTATATCTCTTGGAATACTAGGTGGTCCAATAGGTGTTACTGAATTAGATGAACCAGACTGTGGTGAATTACCTATAGCATTTGTTGCAAATACTTTAAAAGTATAAGATGTTCCATAAGTTAAAATAGGAAATACTGTTGTTACTGTTGTTGCGCCTTCAACAGTTATGGTTGAATTATCACTACTTGTTATAGTATAACTTATTATATCGGAACCACCATTAGTCGGCTCGCCCCACCTTACTGTAGCTTCACGATTACCAGGACCAAGAGTTGCTGTTCCAATTGAAGGTGCATCAGGTCTATAGATGTAGCGGATTACTACAATACCAGAGCCACCCGAACCAGGATGGTTGCTACCACCACCACCACCACCGCCTGTATTAGCACCGCCAGCACCACCAAAACCAAACCGCATATCGGCTCTCGAACCAGTAGTAAGTGCATCTCCACCACCATATCCATTAAAACTAGTATTCTCGTTGCCTCCTCCTCCACCACCACCACGGCCACCCCAACCAGCATTTCGGTCCCCGTTCACACCACCACCACCACCACCAGCCCAATAATGATTTGGTCCAAGAATAGGATTCATAATACCTTCGCCTCCAGAACTAGCACCATATTGAGGATTATCAGTTATATTTGGAAAGGTGGGGTCTGTATCCACACCTTGACTTCCTGCTCCACCGCCACCTGCCGATCTCCATGTATATGTCGTTGTGCTTATACCAGAAGTCATATTTCCACCACGATTACCATAAATAATAGCCTGACTATAATTTCCTTTACTACTGCCACCCACACCTCCACCCAGATTGGTAAGTGGTTTATCGTCATAGTTAATTGCACCACCTCCACCACATCCACCTGATGCACCTGGTCCTGATTGCCCTCCCCGCCCACCACCCGCCGCAATAGCTGTAAAAGCTGTGCTGTTTTGACCATTATAAAATGTAGGACCACCACCACCTACATATATAGGATAAGTTGCTTGACCAGTAACTGAGACTGCCGGTATAAAAACAACACCACCACCACCACCACCACCAGTAGCATAGCCTTCACCACCACTTCCACCACCTCCAACAATTAAGACTTCTACAGTTCCGCTCGTTGGTGCAATAAAATTAGATGACCCGTCTTGTGTGAAAGAGAACAACGTAGTTCCAGACATTAAATATCAAATTATAATATATATATTTTATTTTATTAAAATATAATATAAATAGCATATAATAAAAATAGCATAAAAATAGCATAAAAATAGCATAAAAATAGCATAAAAATAGCATAAAAATAGCATATTAATTTTACAACTTATATTCCAATATCTAGCCCGATTTGGTTCCATAAAATATTATTAAATTTTTGACTATAATGCTTTGTATTTATTGTTTCAACGCTAATAGTTGAACTATCTAAACTTGTTAATCTAATACTAGCAAATGATATTTCTATTTGCTCCTTTAACTTAGAGTATGATGCATCAAAAGTCCTCTTTAAAACATATGATAAATCGAGCTTATTATTTAAAAAAATTAATGAGCTATCAATTATATTAGGATTAGAAACACTGCTTTTTATAATATAAGACGCGTCTAAATATGTTTTAAGTTCGCTAAATGAGGCGTCAAATGTTAGCGCATCGGCATACGAATTGTCTATTATATAAGTTCTAAAAGAATTATATGAGAGTTCAAAGTTAGAATATGTTATAAATGAATTGTCTATTTGAGTTCGCGTGTAAACAACATTGTAAGAAGCCTCATTATTAGTTTTTAGTTGGCCAAACGACAAATCAAAATAACTATTTAGATTAGCGAGAGATGCATCAGTAATAGTTTTTAAAGCTATTAATGATACATCAAGAGCCACCTTCTTGTTTTCAACGCTTAAGTGTCCGCCTATAAAGTTCCAAGTTAATCCATTATATTTTATTGATGCCACATTCCGAATATTTAATCCTGCATTATTGGTATTCAAATGATTTACATCTATTAAATTAGTGGCAACACTTAAAGTTATATCACTTATTTCAACAATAGATGAGGCAATAGTTGTGTTATTTCCGTAAACCATTAAATCGCCGTTAATAATTAGGGTTCCGCTAGCATTGTCGTGTCCTGATGGGTCAATAGTAAATATGCTCGGTACTTTTAGCACACTAGTAAGTAAGTGTCCGTTAATGCTTATATCATTCAAAAAGGAGGTATTGCGCACAACTAGTTCATTACTTATAGAAATATTTCTAGCGCTCAAATCTAGCGTCAAAATTTTATTGCTACTTAACTCTTCTTTAACACTGTCTATATAATTCTTAATACTATTATATAATGTTACATAGCTTGTTCTATTTACAATTAAATCATTGCTTATAGTTGTTGCTCCGCCAACACCTAAGATGTTTCTTATATAAACCGAATCATTAAAACTCGAGTCGCCTCCGCTCACATTAATGTATGTAAAATATGCATTACTCCTTCCAATGCTAGGATTTGAAATACTAGGATTGTAGCCAATAGTTGTTGCTCTAATATAACCATTATTAATACTAGCGTTGTCATCAATGGTTGCATTACTCCTTGCTTTATCTCTTACAAAAAGCGTATCAATATTCAATGTTTTACCCGTAATATTTATAATATTTGATAAATCTAGATTATCCAAAGTAAGACCATAATTAAAAGTAGTATTATTATTAAAATTAATGGGCTCATTGTTGGACTTAAATTCTATATTGTTAGAAGATGATTCTATTATTAAATTATTAGATAGTTCTAATGAGGTAAGTTTATCACAAAAAAATCTATAAGATATATGATTTACATTAAAATCGCTAGCCATATAATATAATTTAATATAGTTAAATAATATTATATTTTAAAATCTGTGCCATAAAAACTATTTTACGCATTTTCTTTAAGTTGTTTTTTTCTTCTCTTGTAATCTCTCCAATCTTAAAGCTAAATCATTGATTATTAGTTGCTGTTCTTGCAGTGCTTTAATTAACATAACATTAAAACAACTATATTTAACCGATTTATATTTTGTTATAGCATTTGCATTTACAAAGTCCTCTGAAACTAAGCTCGGAAATAGCTCTTCTAATTCTTGCGCCACAACGCCTATGTATTTTTTATGCGAATTATTCTTTAAGTTATAATCAACTATTCTAACTTTTAGTAAATCTTCTAATTTGGGGCTAGCATCAACTATATTTTCTTTCAATCTACTATCACTAATGGCTCCTCTTCCTGTTTGATAATATAAATTCCCGTCCGCACGAATATAGAGAACTTTTCCAAAACTATTATCGATAGTATTAAATTTGCTATAATATTCCTCTATTATGGTCTCGGGATTAGAAGAAGGACGATAAATTGAACTATAACCATTATTACTAAAAGTAAAAGTATTAGAAATATTCAATGAATTACAAGAGGTGTCGCCACTAACTATTAGGTCGCCATTAATTAGCACGTGAGAAGTCAATGCTAATGTAGGTGTTTTTATAGTTTCAATAGTTATTGTTGATATATCAACATCACTAGCAGCAGCACTAGCAAATAAACTTATAATTTGCCCGCTTAAATCATTATATGAAAGTTCAACATTCTTTTTTAACACAAATGATAAATCCAGCCTATTATTTAGAGCACTAAATGAGGCATCTACATAAGCTTTTGTAACATAATTCTGAACAATATATTGTCCACTTATAGAAAATACTTGTTTTGTTACAAATGATAAATCTATATAATTTTTTAAATCACTAACTTTAGTATTTGAATAACTAATTGTTACATATGAGTTGTCAAGTTGGTTTATTGTATATAAGTTAGCAAATGAATTGTCTATATTACTTTTTAATAATGCAAAAGAAGAGTCATATTTTAGTTTTGATGCTATTAATGAATTGGATATAGTTGTTTGCAAGTGAATGAGCGAAACATCTAGCCCAACGCTCATATTATTAACAAGTAAATTTCCACCGCTAACATTCCACATTGTCCCATCATAGTGCAAAGCAGCAATATAAGAAACGTCAAAACCTGCCGGATTATTTGACAAGTCGGCCCTATTTCTTAAATTGTTAGCTATTTTAATAGAAAACGCACTAATATCGATAATGGAAGACTTAATTGTTTTTTTGTTTCCACGCACTATTAAATTTCCATTAACAACTAATGAACCATTAGTAGGTGCTAAACTTGTAACATGTTGATATACCAGTCCTCTATTATTAATGGGAAAACCGATTGCAAGTTTAGTTCCTGCATAATTTAATGATACAGACCATCTAGTGGAGTCTCCTGATTCCTCACCATAAATAGTTGAACCAATGGGTACCCAACTAGTATCATTAACATATTGATAAACCTTAACAAATCCTCTAGTAATATTAACAAATTCATTACCGTAATCACCTCTGGCACCAATGGAAACTATGTTTCCAACAGCATTTAATGAAATTGAATAACCAAGTTGGTCACCTCGTTCCTCGCCATCAATAGGTTGACCTATAGGAACCCAACTAGTATCATTAATATATTCATAAATCCTTACACGACCTTGTTGATTATTACTACCATTAGGAATACTATTATATCGGGCACCAATAGCAATTATGTTTCCAAATGGATTTAATGAAATAGAATCACCAATTTGATCAAATGCTGCCTCACCAACAATAGCTTGACCTATAGGAACCCAACTAGTATCACTAATATATTCATAAACCCTAACTTGTCCTCTATAAATATTATTAGACGGAGCACTAATAGCAACTCTGGTTCCATCATTATTTAATGATATAGAATAACCAAATTGGTCATCTGGTGTATCACCGTCAATATTTGTACCCAATTGTACCCAACTAGTATCACTATTGTTAATCCTATATTCATAAACCCTAACTTGTCCTCTATAATCATTATAATTGTGCTCACCAATAGCAAGTATATTTCCATCATAATTTAATGATATAGAGCGTGCATTATTATCTCCTGATACATTACCATCAATAGTTTGTCCTATTTGTATCCAACTAGCATCACTAATCCTATATTCATAAACCCTAACATGTCCTTGTTCATTATAAATATCATTATATTGAGCACCTATAGCAACTCTATTTCCATCAGCATTTAATGAAATAGAATTACCAACGTGGTCTCCTTGTGAAACACCATCTATACTTTGACCAATAGACACCCAACTGGCATCAGCACTATTATATTTATAAACTATAACTTGACCTCTATTAGAATCATTATACGGAGCACCAATAGCGAGTATGTTTCCATCAGCATTTAATGCTACATATCGTTCATTTATATCTTCTGGTGCCTCACCAATGATAGGTCTGCCCATAGGTACCCAACTATTATCAATAATACGTACAAAATTTTCATTATTATTAAAACTAGCATCCGGTTCTATAGTAAATTCGTGCGGAACTCTTAGCACGTCGCTTAATATTTGTCCGCTTATGTTTAAATCATTTGCATAATATTTATTTAGCACATACAATTCGTTGCTAATAGTTATATTGCCAGCACTTAAATCTCTCGCCCTTATTCTATTATTGCTAAATTCAGTAATTATGCTACTGGTATAAGCTTCAACAATGCTTAATTTTTCAAACATAGTAGCCAAAGAAATTCCATTTACACTTAAATCGCTGGTTATGCTTGTGTGACCGTCTACAACAATATTTTTTTTAACATAAAGCGAATCATTAAAATGCGAGTTTGACCCAGCTACATCAATATATGAAAAATAGGCATCACGTCTTCCGCTAGAACTGCCCTTATCACCCACTATAATTGGATTGTATCCAATTTTTGTATTTTTAATATACCCGGCTACATTTGTATAGTCCATACTAGTATAAGATAACACCTTGTAAGAGGTACTAATATTTGAAGCAATATTTGATTGTTCTATAATATTATAACCACCTGTAACATTTACAATACCTTGATGTCGCTCGCTTAAATTACTTTCTAATTTATATTTTAAATAATATTTTACTATTCCGGCACTAACGCTTTCATCTAATAGTGATAGCTTGTAATTAATTGTTAATCCTGACGTTGCAATGCTATTTCCTATATTTATATTTTCAGATACCATGCTTAAATCTCTCCACAGCTGAACAGTTATGCGTTCATTAGCAGCATAACAGCAAAATAATGTAATATTTAAATCAACTATAATAGCACTTGTATTAGCTAGTTCAATATTATTGAACAACTGCCCGCTTAAATCTTGAGTTTCAGCACTAGTAGTTAGAGAGCTAGTATTATTATTATTATTATTTATTAGTAAATTAGCATTAATTTTGGGCACATTTCTTAGTAATATATTACTGGTTCCTATTGAATTTAAAGTGCTAAGATTAACAATACCCTGCTTTTGTGTGCTGTTTTGCTCCAATTTATATTTTAAGTAATATTTTTTAGGTCCATTACTTAAGTTTGTGTCTAAATAGTTGAAACTATAAGGAATAGTCAAGCCGTCTGTTGTGTTTATTGTTCCTAGATTAATGCTTTGTGCAATCATACTTGCGTCTCTCCATACTTCAATATTTAACAGTTCATTAATACCATAGCAACATAATAGATTAGCATTAATATTTACTTGCACATTACTATTAAACACATCAATAGTATTATAAAAAAGCGCACTCAAATCTTGTATTTCATTCAATGTTGTTACTAAATTAGAATTATCAAATATTATTTTATTGGAATGGTTAGTATTATTTGTGAGCTCTGTTAATATAATACTTGCGTATCCTGGTTTAATTGATTCTGTGGTTGTAATATTTATAATACCTTGACCTGGGTGTTCATAATTATTATTAGAACTAGTACTATTTTCTAATTTATATTTTATATAATATTTCTTGGTCCCTTCAGTTAAATTTTCGTCTAAATATGTTATATTATAAGGTATTGGCATACCTCCTGCAGCAATAACACTTCCTAAATCTTTGCTTTGCACAAGCATGCTTGCATCTCTCCATAATTCAACTGTTATTCGCTCGTTTAAAGCATTACTGCAATATAATGTAACATTTAAATCAACAATAACTGAGCTAGAATTAACTATATCAATGCTACTAAAGAATGAATTACTTAAATCCTGCAACGTATTTGTATATGTTAAAAAGGTATTGTTAGTATCATCCGAGGTATTAATAAATCGTGATTTATTAACAATATTTACAGTTGATTTTTTAAGTATGCTAAGTAAATTCAAACTTTCAGCTGAAATAGTTACTAATCCTGCTAGAGGTTTATTGTTTAAATCCATCAAACCATTATTGAAGATTACATCATTTTTGAAAACGATTTTTTTTCCATCTACTACTTTTAATTCAATATTTTTATTTGATGACGTTAGTCTTAGATTGTTACTTGTATCATTAGACGTTATTTTATCGCAGTATATTCTAAAACTTTTGGCGCTATTATTAAAATTTTCATAGTTAGTCATAACAATTTAATTTAATATAGCTATATAATATTTTTTATGAATTTCAAGGTTATATTTAAACGCGACTTTCTTTTTCTAGTTCTTCCAAAGTCGCAATAAGATTATTTATTAATACTTGTTGCTCTTGAAATGCTTTTATTAATAATATTGTTAAACTGCTATAATTAACCGATTTAAATCTCTCGTTTGTGCTAGTTTCTGTTACTAATTCCGGAAAAAGTTCTTCTAATTCTTGCGCTAATACTCCAATATATTTTGTTTTATCAGAACCCTTTAAATTATAATTAACCACTCTAACCTTTAACAAATCTTCTAATTTAGGAGAGCTAGTAACAATGTTTTCCTTTAATCTGCTGTCGCTAATTGTTCCATAACCCCCCGTATAATTAGTGACATTTCCACACGCATCAATCTTAAATACTTTATTATAAATAGAACCAACGTTGCTATAATAATCTACAATAGAAGCGCTAACATCGGTAGATGTTAAATAATGCGAGCTATAACCATTAATGCTAATGTCAAATTTATGTTTATTAGAAATATTAAATGATTTTAAATCTGCTTTACCTGTTAGTGCTAAGTCGCCGCTAATTGTTGTGCTAATTCTTGTATTAGCAGTATGTGGAATAAATTTTAAAGGTTTGTTAATTCCATTAACAAATGGCGTATTTATTGTTTCAATAATAATAGACGACGCCTCAAGATTAGTTACGTTAATAGTTGCAAATGAAATATCAAAACGTGTTTTTATATTATTATGCGACGCTTCAAAAACACTATTTAATAAATACGATATGTCAAGTTTTTCGGTAAAAGAATTAAACGAAGTTGGAATAATAATGGAAGTACTACTTACAATAGTACTTTGATTGTTATAAACTTTAACATATCCTCTACCAGAATAACTATATGGTGCACCAACAACAAATCTATTTCCCAATCCATTTAAAGCAATAGAAGTACCAAATTGATCATTTGCAGTGTCACCATCAATATCTTTATCTATTTGTATCCAGCTAACATCATTATATTTATAAATTCTTACATGACCTGATAAATTTCCACTTCCATCATTATAAGGCCCACCAATACCAATTATATTTCCTTGTTTATTTAGTGATACAGCAACACCAAACTCATCATTAGTTGCCTCTCCATAAAGAGTCTGACCTTGTGGTATCCAACTACCATCACTAATATATTTATAAACTGTTGCATAACCCGTTCTTGGATCTGCCATTGCCCCACATGCAACTAATGTTCCATCACCATTTAATGATACTGAGAATCCAAAATTGTCATTTGATGATGTTCCATCAATATCCTGACTTATTAAGACCCAACTAGTATCATTAGTAAATCTATAAATTCTAACTTGCCCACTGTAAGTCCCACCTGCGTTATTATTATAACTAGCACCAATAGCAAGTATAGAACCACTTGAATTTAATGATACTGAATATCCTGCGTAACTCGATGCTGATTCACCAGAAATAGTCTGACCTAATGGTACCCAACTACCATCAGTTATATACTTATAAACTCGCGTACTACCACTATAAAAACCAGTTGCATTCTCGTAAGGAGAACCAACAGCAAGTATAGTACCGCTTGAATTAAGAGATATAGCGTCATCAGCAACACCCACTGTCGTAAATTGACTTATTTGTACCCAACTATTATCAATAACATATCTATAAACACTAACTCGTCCTGTAGAAAAAGAAAATCTTCTATCACTAATAGCTACAATGGTTCCAGCTGAGTTTAATGAAACGGCAGATGCTCCAAAAATATCCGGACTTATTTTTACCCAACTAATATCATTATATTTATAAATTCTAAGAAATGTTGAATTTCCTGAAGTACCAGCAAATATATTTCCCTCCTCATTTATTGCTACACACAATCCCCAGCTATCATTTGTACCACCACTCAAATTTGTAATAATTTGACCTAGTCTTTCATATGTGTTTTGGTATACGATGTTTTGGTATGCAGCGTTCTGATATGAGTTGATTGCCACATAAGACGCATCCATAAGTGTTCTAATCGAATCAAATGAAATAGTCAATTGATTTTTAGAAATATATGAGCTATTTGCATAAGATTGTAAATAATTTAGCGAAAGATCGAAATTAGTTATTAATATAAATGAATTGTCTATTTGGTTTCGTGTGTAAGTAGCATTATAAGAATTGTCTATATTCCTTTTTAGTGTGAAAAAAGATGAACTAAAATCTGCTCTAAATGCGTTTATTGATAAGTCAAAATCGCGTTTAGCTAGCGAAATATCGTCTATAAACAATACATTATTATTGCCAACACTTAATTGACCACCGCTAAAGTTCCAAAGTGTTCCATTATATTTTAATGACGCAATATTTGAAATGTCTAGCCCTGCATTAATATTTGATAATTCTTGTATATTTGCCAAGTTTGAAGCTAATGTAATAATTGCATCTTGTATTTCAACATCACTTGATGAAAACGTTGTTTCATTTCCTTTAACGGTTAAATCACCATTAATAATTAATATTCCGCTATTATTGTCGTATCCAGAGGGGTCAATAGTAAATATGCTCGGCACTTTTAGCACACTATTAAGTAATTGTCCGCTTATAGTTAAATCATAAATAAAAGAGGTTTTAACAACAACTAGCTCATTGCTTACTGAAATAGCTAAGGCACTCACGTCTTTTGTTAAAATTTTGTCACTAGAAAAATTTTGTTCTAGCACTGCTTTATAAATGTTAAAACTCGTTTCAATAGACGCAAAATTAGTTTCATCTATTAATAACTCATTACTTATAGTTACTATTCCATCGACGTATAAATTTTTGTTTATGTAAAGCGAATTATTAAAGCTCGAGTCGCCACCGCTCACATTAATATATGTAAAATAGGCATCGCTCCTTCCTATTGAACTGTTTATAGGATTATAACCAACGCGTGTATTTCTAATATATCCATCATTAACACTATTATATGTAATTCTCACATTTAATGGTAACGTTATTGTATTAACCCTCAAAAATGTAGTTTCTATTTCAGAAATAT
>Ga0209443_1001417_pt1 | contig 15106 bp, 11 predicted proteins | sample LauGreBMM110DCMD_2_FD_187571 | JGI IMG/M metagenome (GOLD analysis project Ga0209443, IMG submission 187571) | Freshwater lake microbial communities from Lake Michigan, USA - Su13.BD.MM110.DCMD (SPAdes) (version 2) | ecosystem: Environmental > Aquatic > Freshwater > Lake | place: Lake Michigan... | reverse complement strand
GTACGTAGGTAACTATCTTCTTCCTTAGTAAGTGCCGATCCGTTATCACTTGCAAAAATGATTAAAGTGTCATCTAAAAGATTCAGTTCTTTTAATTTGGCTACAATTTCGCCAACTTCTTGGTCTAATCTCGACGTTAATGCTGCATATTTAGGAACGCTGAAATCTTCAGAATGAGCATCTCCTATCGGAAATCCTGTTTTTTTGGCATAGTATTCTAATGTTTTATCATCGGGTTGATGATACGGATTATGAGGTAAAGTAGGGCAAAAATACAGGAAGAAAGGGTTGTTTTTATTGGCTTCAACAAACTCTAATGCTCTATCTTTAATAATATCAGCGCTATAAGCGGAATAAGGAGTGTCTATATTTGCATTTAATTCCACTAGGTCATTTTTACGCAAATAGGAAGTGAAATAATTGTGGGCATGAATCTGACCATTATAACCATAAAACTGGTCAAAACCTTGATTGTTTGGCGATCCTTCTGAAGCGGGATAACCCAATCCCCATTTCCCAAAAGCTCCAGTTGTATATCCTGCAGTTTTTAAGATTTCGGCAACGGTAATTTCAGCTGCTGGAATGGGTTCGTTTCCTTCATAAGGAAGTGGTTTATTGTCTCTAATATGAGCATGACCTGTATGTTTGCCCGTCATTAAAGTACCTCGAGAAGGAGCGCAAATATTAGATCCACAATAATGATTAGAAAATTTCATTCCCTCTTTTGCCAATTGATCAATGTTGGGAGTTTCGATTATTTTACCGCCATAACTCCCCAACTCATTGTATCCCATATCATCGGCTAAAATGAAAACTATATTGGGTTTTTTAGTGTTTTTTGTTTCTTGGGCCTGTATTCCAAATGAGGCTAGCAGGATTGCAAAAGTCAGTATGTTTTTTGTATTCATTATTGTCGTTATATTTAAATTAATTTTCTCCATCTTTTTCAACAAAACCTGTAGGTATTGGAACTGTTTTTTTACCAAAAACCTCAAAAAACTTGTCAAACATACTATAATACTTTTCTTTGTACATTTTTTTCATTTTTTCTTCTCGAGCTTGAGGGTAATAATCGAAAATATCTCCTTTTCCGAGTGCTCTAGGATCTTTTTGTCTTTTTAATTCCTGATTCATTTGTGCACTTAATTGATTTCTTAATACAGCATATTTGGAATCAGAAGCGAGATTATTAATACAATCTGGATCTATTTCCATATCATAAAGTTCCTCCATAGGCCGTTTCCCAAAAGATAGTTCATAATATTTATAATCTGGATCCTCTTTTTTTAGTTCTGTTAAATAAGATTTTGTTGGTGAATTATCCACATTATTATACCCATATTCCGGGTCCCCGGCAGGCCATCTATTAGATTTGTAATTATGAATATAAAGGTATTTATCGGTTCTAATTGCTCTAGCAGGATAACCAACATTTATTTGATCTCCTTCAATGCGACCCATATCATGACGTTCTTTTCCTAATAACGAAAAAGAACGTTTTTCATCGATTCTTCCAGATTTTTCAGAAAGTAAAAGATTTAGAAAACTTTTACCTGTCATTTGTTTATCGAGTTTTAATCCCGCAGCTTCCATAAGTGTTGGCGCAACATCAGGGAAATTAATAAAATCCGTTACTATCCTACCCGGAATTATTTTATCACCCCAGCGTACAACAAATGCTTCATGAAAATCTTCTTCATAAATTTGTCCTTTTATTCTTGGAAATGGCATTCCCTGATCAGAGGTAGCAATAATAATGGTATTGTCTAACAAACCTCGCTTTTCGAGAGAAGCCAATGCTAAACCAATTTGACGATCATGGTATTCTACTTCTACTCCATAATCAGCCAAATCGCCACGAACTAATTCATTGTCAGGAAAAAAGGCTTGAACCGTTACTTTACTCAAATCTTTATTTTCCTTTTTGTAAGAATCTTTTTCATATTTACGGTGCGCCTCATGAGTACCAAACCAAAAACAGAATGGCTTTTCCGAGTCTCTTTTGGTTAAAAACGCATCGAAGTTAGACGCATAATCTTGTTTACTTATCCCTTTATAAGGCGGAACAAGTGAGATTTCATTGTATTCCCAACCAGCAGGATTGTGTTCTCCGTAATACACTCCAGGTCCCCAACCTTTACCAGTATATCCTATTGAATATCCACTTTCTTCTAACAATTTAGGATAAAATTTCCATTTGGGAGGTATAACAGGAATGTGATTAGCCGCTTCTTCCAATTGCCAAGAATACCTTCCGGTTAAGAAACAAGCCCTAGACGGTGAACATTTTGGATTGCAAACATAGGCGTTGGTGAAAAGCGCTCCTTCGTTTGCAATTCGATCAAAATTCGGTGTTTTTATATATTTGGAACCATAAACTCCCATACTATTTCGTGAAATGTCGTCCCCCATAATAACTAGAATATTTGGGCGCTTATTTTGAGCTACTCCTTCTATCGTATTAAAAAAACTTAAAATTAACAACAAGGAAAAGGCAAATGAATAACAACTTTTTTTCATTTTTTTTAGATTTATGGTAGTAAACTAATTTATTTACGTTGAATATTTACTTCTATGCCGTTAAAAATATCATCGATTGAATCTGTATTTACCAACACAAAGTCAGACTCCATTTTTCCACTATGGTTTAACTGCATGTCGGCAACCTCAACTGTAACAGATTTCCACTCGTTATCGCCCTTCCCTTTTATCGCAAGAGCCGTTTTAATTACTTTTCCTTTGTTGTATTGCAAAGCCCAAGTTGAACCTGGGTTTTTATCCAACCAAGTGATGGTAAATTTTAAACTTTTTGGTTTAGAAGTAGCAAACACCTCATCATCAAACTTAAAATACATTGTATTTTTTCCTGTTGCATTTTCAAAAGAACGAGCAAAACGGTCATATTTAGAAGAGTTTTTGTCAATTTCACCTCTAATTCTGAAAAGTCCTATGGAAGTTTCGTCGGGATTAATTTGATACAAGAAACGTTCAAAATTTCCTTCGGCAATGTCCCATCCGGCATCATTGTATCCCTTTTGTCTTTCTCGCTGGTTCACTTGACCTATATCAACTGAATCTAAATCATCCATCTTTGCCCCTCTTGAGGCATAGGCATTACATATATTAGTATAGCGTTCCAGATTTTTCGATTTTGCATTTCCGAATTTTTTCTCAGGGAATTTTATCGTATCGGCAGCATTTAGACCTTCGTGAAAAACAGAAAAGACTGTTGTGGCAGAAGCTGGATAAACCTGTTGTGCATATTTGTTGTACATTTTAAAAATGTCTCTAATTTCCTGATGCTCCAATGCATATTGGATTGCTCTTTTAGAGCAATTATAAGACGACAATCCTGTATTAATTCCACTAAGGGCTGACCAATAAAAAGCCAATTCTGTGTTGATATTAAATATTTCTTTTCTCCAAGATTCATCCATTTCAGAAGCTGAGAACAGTTTCATCCCTTTAGGATTAATAAGATAAGGCGTCCATTGCTCTTTGAATGATTGCTCGCCAGTTAAATGATGCCCTCTATTATAGGCTCCTCCTTTTATACCAAACCCAATTTTCGGATCGATTGTATTCATCACCCAATTGTGAGTAACGGGATTTTTTGTAGGATCAACATTATTAAATGTTAAAACAATTTGTCGATCAGAAACATCATTAAAATGCTTCTTAAATTGTTCAAATGCTTCTATCCGATATTCTTCCCATACCTTTTTTTTGTCAATGGCAAACTTTTCATCTATAGGCTCTCCTTTGTAGGGTTCTTCGTCACCCGTAGCCCCTGTTTTTACTTGTACAAAGGCAATACAATCAAATTTTTCTTTTGGCTGACTTCTCAAAAAAAGTGAGAATTGTTTGATCATTTCAAAATAATAGTTCTTATGATTTTCATTTAAGTAATACGGGTAATTACCGAATTTTTTATCGTGCTTTTCAGGCTTATGACTTTTCACTTTGACCAATGGAACACCATTATCATACAACCATAAAGGAGAATTTGGCCCTACATTAATACTTATTTTTACGATTTTATGGTGTTTCGCGGCTATGTCTAAAACCTCTTGAAACATAGAAAAATCAAATTTGCCGGGCCCAATGGATTGAACTTCTGCCCATTCAGCCGAGACTTCTATACCCATAACAAAGTCGGCCTTTGGATCAGAATAATCATCAACTCCTCCTCCACGATCCCAAACCCCATAAGAGGTAATGGGTATCGATTGTGAATGTGATTCTGTAATAAAAAATAGAACAAAGCCAAGTAAGGCGGTGTATTTATAAAAAGCTTTCATAATCATTTTTTAAATTTGCTTAGCAATAGTGTTAAAAATCAATATTTTAAAAGTCCTCAGACTTAGTTGTTTTATCTTAAAAACATCTGTTAGTAGTTTAAGATTTTTCATTCCTGTTTTTAGGGTACTTCATTTTTGGAAATACTCATACCGCTTGGAGTTAAAGTTAAGATAAAAAAACTTACTATTAATACGTGCCACGAGAACCAAAAATACAAGTCAAAAACCAGTGTTTTACTCATTAAAAAAGAACATTCCAATTGTAAATAAATTAGAATGCTCTCTTAGATAATTCATAGTACTGTTTCCTAAAATAAAATTATTCTTTAATAAATTGTTTTGCAATAACACTTCCGTTTTCTTGCACCACCTTAACAATATAAACTCCTTTTCCTAAAGCTGCAACATTCACATTCGAAGCGTTGTTGTTGGATGCTACGTTTCTACCTTGCATATCAAATACTTCAATTTTAGTAATGCTATTAGACGAGCTTATATTCAAAACATCATTGGCAGGATTTGGATATAATGAAATTGTATTTTTAGTATTTCCAAAATCATTAGTACTTAAAGTATTATCAAAAACAATTGAATCAATATATACAGAATTAGTAAGATCTAGAAGCGCTCCTTCTATTCCAACTAATACCCAATTAGGAGAGGTTGAAGCAGCTGTAGTAGCAATTATATCAGCTCTTGGAGCGTTTAAGGTATTTATACCAGTTAAGTTTTTATACGTACTATTTGAAGAAATAACTTCATCATTTATATTATAAGTAGTCGGTGTCGCTAACCACGTGTCCTTAACACCAAAGTTTAATTCTGGAAATTGATAACCATTATCCCAAGTACTTAAATCAAAATCATAGGTTTTATAATCCGTATCAGAAGTAGTATAGGTTTGAATTGGATTAAAAGCGGTTGCAACACCGGTTGCTTTTCCATTTAATTGAAACAATGTATTGGTAGAGGTATTTTTTAATCTAATATGTGCATACTTATTTGTTCCTTCAACATGGGCAAGTAATGATGATAAAGCTACTTTACCATTATTAGCATTTACAGTTGTACAGTTAATCTTTAAAGTTCCGTTTGAAGAATCAGTTGCTTGAACAGCAGTTGCTCTTGTAAGAATTGTAAAATTTTCGGTTGTTGTATTAAAATTAAATGTGTTTACTTCTGGTGATACAACACTTGCTAATGGTCTTATATAATCTATTAGTATTGAATGTGCACTTAAAGGTGTATAGGAAGTACCACTACCTGAAGCTACAGTATTATTTTTAACCAAAATTACCAGTCCTACAGGGTTTCCAATCCAAGCAGAAATATCAATCGTGTAGGTTTTATAAACCTGATCATTAGGCGTTATTAATAGCTCACCATAATTCGTGCCTGCTGTTTCACTGGAGGTAGTACTACCAAATCTTAAATAGGTGGCAGTGCTAAGGTTTTTCAATCGTATTTCAATAAAGTTTACATTTGTATCTGCATTAATATTTGCACCAACAAGAGAAATGGCAGGATTGTTACCCGCGCCTGTAACAAAAGTAACATTTAAATCTCCTAACAACTGAGCTACTGTGTGAGATCCGCCTGAACCACTAGATGATTTACAGATAAACCCCTCTGTATTAGAGGCAGTATTAAACTCCCACGGACCTTGTGCAAAAGTCAATAAAGGAAGGAGTAATAATAAATAAGTAATTTTTGTTTTCATACTATTTTTTTTAAATTATGTTTTTTTGTAAAATTAGCTGAAAACCCCAGATTATTCTTGGCGAAAAAGTGTCATTCATAATGCTAATTTGGCTCAATTGTAATTTAAATCAAGAAGCTCCTATTTATAAGATGCGTCTAATTTATTATTATTGATTAGTCCAATAATTATGGTGTACTGCAGCAGCATATTTCATTTTGCCGGATTTTTATTGGACTAATTTGAAATAACAAGCGGTATAACAACCGTTTCTTATCGTAATAAACTTTCAAATATAACGTCAATGATTTAATACATTTTTAAAACAATCCTTTTAATGCAGTATTTTTTATCCCAATTTTAGTAGCGTCAAAATTTAATTTGTTTTGCAAAAGCGAGGCATATACGCTTCTAAAATCAATTTCATGCTTCAAATCACCTTTGTCCAAATCGGATAAGTTTGGATTTTTACCTATTATTTTACCTTGATTATTTCCCCCGATTATAAACATTGGAGCGGCAGTTCCGTGGTCTGTTCCTCTTCCATTATCTTTTACGCGACGTCCAAATTCAGAGAAAACTATTATGGTAACATTTTGTAATTGTTGACTGTTTTTCAAGTCTTGGTAAAAGCTGTAAACGGCATCATTCAAATCAGATAATTTATTTTTGTGTATTGCGAGTTGGTTATCATGTGTATCAAATCCACTAAGTGAGGTGTAATACACTTTTGAGTTTAAATTGCCTTTAATCAATTTTGAAATCCATTCCAGATTTTTGGCCAACTCCGTTTTTGGATAAATAACATCTAAAGCGGATGATTTTGCTAATGCATTTTGAATATCAACCGAACTTTCTATCACCGAATTGGCTATTTTTCTTACGAAATCCAATTGTGGGTTATCCGATAATTTGATGTCGCTTTCTTGCTTCGTTTTAACATTAAATCGTGAAGGATCTTTCACAGTTATGGAGTGTGGTTCCATTCCTTTTAGGGCAAGATTATCAATTTTGTCTAGATTTATTCCAGCAGTTGCTTGGTGTTCTTTGCATTGCAAATCGAGATAACGTCCTAACCAGCCATCATTTAAATATTCTTGATTTGTAGGTGCGGTCTGCCAAATTTCCTGACTTCGAAAATGAGAGCGAACAGGTTCAGGGTATCCAACATTTTGTAGAATTGCTAAATCACCATTTTGCTGCATGGTTGCAAACCCTTTTAAAGCGGGATGAAATGCCATTCCATTAGAAGAAGAAATTATATCTTCTTTTGAAAGTGCTATTTTTGGACGCAAGTCATAATAGAGCGCATCTTCAAAAGGTATAAATGTATTTAAACCGTCATTACCGCCGTTTAATTGAACAAAAACCAAACATTGTTCACCTATAACTAATCTCTTTTGAGATCCAAAAGCATGTAAAAAATCAGGTAATAATAGCGTTCCGCCAGTAAAAGTCCCTGTAAGTGATAAAAATTGTCTTCTGTTCATAATAAAAGAATTTGACTTTAATTATATAAGTTGAAATTCAGGTAATTTTGATATAAAATTAAACAGCCGAAGCACCGCATTTTCTGAGCCTTCTGTAGTACTATCAAAATCGTATTCTACTATTTTTTCGAAATCTTTTTGGTTATTTTCACTGATTTGAAATAATAAACGATTTCCAAGTTCAGCAATAATTTGTTTATTATCCTGATTCTTTTTCCAATTTAGTTTAACCGAAAATAATGGTTTTTGATCGGCATTTTGCATCATTTTGTCGTCGTTTTCTGGTCTTCTCTGTCCTAAAGGTTTTCCATTACAAAGGGCATCGGCAATAGTATTTCGTTGTAAAAAAATTTGAGAGGTCAGCCAAGAATTTCCGCCATCCCAACCCTTAACGTTTGGTTGGTTGAATAAATCCATTCCTTGGTCTCTGATGAAAAAAGCAATTGCTTTTACATTTTTAGTGGGTATATTGAGTTCATCAATTAACTGTAAAATGTATTCCAACGGATTTTTTATTTTCGAACCCGCATTGTTTTTTGGGTATTCTTCCGTAAAAATTTTAGTCAAAAGCGGTTTGATTTCAAAATCGACTTTCTTGAAATAGGTACCGTAGTACTGAACCAATTCGTCTGTCGGGTTATCATAAATAAACCATTTTAAGATTTTTCGGGTAATTAGATAGGGAATTTTTGGGTGTTGAAAAATAGCGTCAATCATTTGGTCGACTTTTAAATTACCTGTTTCTCCTAAATATGAAAAGGAATCATCATCTTCAAAAATCTTGCGATACATGGCACTTTCTTCACCAATTCCCAGTCCTGCTAAACCTTTTGCACCATTTTTAATATCATCTTCCGAGTAATTCCCTATTCCAAGTGTGAAAAGTTCTAGTAATTCCCGACTTAAATTCTCATTGAGATTGCCTTTTCTGTTGTCGGTATTGTCAAGATAAGATACCATCGCATTGGTCTGGATAATTTTCTTGGTCAACGTTTTAAAATTTCCAAAGGCGTTTTCCCTTAAAATCTGATTGTGCTGAAAAATCCAATAATTCACTTTTACTTTTTGATACGTGGAAACAAAATGGTTGTGCCAAAAGCAAGTCATTTTTTCACGAAGGGGAAATTCTTCTTCAATCATTTTAGCTATCCACCACGCTCTTAAATCTAAGTTCGTTTGCTGTTCTTTTTTGATTACTTGTTTGAGTTCTTCAGGATTCGAAGATTTTATTTTTCTGCGAAGGGACTGATATTCTTTAAATGATTTAGGGCTGTCTTGAATAAATTTAGGGATTTCTGCAGAAAACGTAGTGTCAAATGATTGCTCCAAGAAACTTTTTAAACCTGTTTTCTCAATCACTTTTGCTTGCTTAGCAGAATATCCTAGTCGTAAAGACCAAAGTGTGTGTTTATCCATAATCCATTTTGATATACTATTTGACTCAAATTTAATTGAATAGTTTAATATAAAAAATAATTTATACTACCGCTACAAATTAGAACCACATGATTAATTGAAAATTATTAATTTAGTCAAGTGAAAATTATGAAAAAAGTAGAAGAAAATTTGATTCAGCATTAAAACCCAAAGTTGCTATTAAAGTATTAAAAGAGTGAGGGACATTATTAGAACTTACTGTTTGGTATGATTTGCATCCTAATCAGATATCGCAATGGGAACAACAATTTCTGGATAACTCGTCTGCTTTATTTGAGCAAAAAAGCCTTTAACAAAATGTCAAAGGCCTTAAATTGTTTGAATAACGGGCTATAAAATGGCTTTCTTTTTACCGTTGTTTACTTCTTTTACAAACTTAATAAGTCCGTTCATATATACATCTTGGTCATCATACATTGCCATGTGGCTTCCGTTGGGACAAAACAAGTAGCTTCCATTTGGGAATTGTGTGGACATCCATTGCATGTGTGCGGGATCCATTGTATCGTTTTTAGCACCGATTACAAGTGTTGGGGTTTTGATGTTTTTTAAGTCCATCGAGCGATCCCATTTTTCTAATTTTCCTGAAACACCAAACTCACTTGGACCTTGCATGGTAACATACAAGGATTGGTTCATTTTTGCAAAAGAACGGTTTACAGGTTCTGGCCATTGGTTTAATGGGATTCTACAGATGTGTTCGACGTAAAAATTAGGCATTAGTAATTCCATATACCGTGGATTTGCAAAATCTTTATTGGCTTCTATATCTCGAATTTCTTTTAAAATTTCTGGTTTCATTTGTTTTGAAAGTACGTCTTCGGCATATTTTCCGTATAATGGAGCACTCGACATCATATTGGAAATGATCAATCCTTTCAAATTATCTTGATATTTCACCGCATAATCCATAGCGAGAATTCCGCCCCAAGAATGTCCTAACAAATAAAAATTATCTTTGTTAAGTCCTAATTCTACTCGGACTTGTTCCACTTCTTCGACGTAGCGAGGTAAATCCCACATAGTAGTATCTTTTGGATTATCAGAATTTCCGCAACCCAATTGGTCGTAATAAATAAATTCTACGCCATCTTTTGGCAAGAAACTTTCAAAGCACTCAAAATATTCGTGTGTAGCTCCTGGACCGCCATTTAACAAGAGGATTTTCATCTTTGGATTGTTTCCAACTTTCTTCGTCCAGACATTGAATTTGCCTTTTGGTGTGTTTATGGAAATCATTTTTATGCCTCCATTTTGAACGCCTTTCTCTGTATTTGTGAAATATTCAGAGGGATTTTCGGTAGTTGCTTTTTGATTGCAAGAAACAAATACGCTTGCAATTGCAAGAACAAAACCGATTTTTTTGAATGTGTTTTTCATGTATAGTGTTATTTGAATTATAAAAGTAGGAAATATAAATTCATTATCTATAAATAGACAATAATTAACGAATGTTTACTGTTTAAACAAGAGCCGCTTTCAATCCTTCAAAATCCAACGTAACTTGTTCGCCTGAAATTAGGTTTTTCAATGCAAAATTCCCTTCGTTCATTTCGGCTTCTCCAACGATTATGGCAAATGTAATGGCTCGTTTATCAGCGTGCATAAACTGTTTTCCCACTTTTACAGCGTCAGGATACAACTCTACTTTTATGCCAAAGTTTCGCAATTCTTTTATCGCTTTCATGGCATAAAAAGCTTCTTTTTCTCCGTAATTAATGAACAACGCTTTTGTAGTAGAAGCCACAGTTACAGGGAACAAATTCAATTCTTCAACAACCAAATAAATTCGATCCAATCCAAAAGAAATTCCCACGCCGCTCATGTCTTTCAAACCAAAAATCCCTGTCAAATCATCATATCTTCCGCCACCACCGATAGAACCCATCGCAACGGATTTTGGTGGTGCAACTTCAAAAATAGCACCCGTATAATAGTTCAAACCGCGAGCCAGCGTAACATCTAAATCTAAAATTGAAGTGGTTAAACCCAATTTAGAAACGGTATCGCAAATAAATCGTAACTCCTCTACCCCTTTCATTCCTTCATTTGAAGATGCCAAAAGTCATTTGAAGATGCTAAAAGCTGTGCTAATTTTTCGATTTTCTCGGAAATAGTTCCCGTGAAATTAAATAAAGGTTGTACTTTTTGGATTGCTTCCGCTGAAATTCCTTTTTCAAGCATTTCAGTTTTCACGCCGTCTTCGCCTATTTTATCTAATTTATCTAAGGCAACTGTAAAATCAATTAACTTATCTGAAGCACCAATAACTTCGGCTATTCCAGATAATATTTTTCTATTGTTTATTTTAATGGTAACTCCTTTTAATCCTAAATCGGTAAAAACAGCGTCATATAATTGTACCAATTCCACTTCTTGCCACAAGGATTTTGAACCAACCACATCGGCATCGCATTGAAAAAATTCTCTAAAACGCCCTTTTTGTGGACGATCGGCTCTCCAAACGGGTTGGATTTGGTATCTTTTAAATGGAAATTCAATATCATTTTGGTGTTGCACGACGTATCTTGCAAATGGAACCGTTAAATCATAACGAAGTGCTTTTTCAGAAATTTTCGGAGTTATAGCTTTTTCTTGTTTATATTCTAAAAATTCTAACGGAACATCTTTTAAATATTCCCCTGAATTCAAAATCTTAAATATCAAACGGTCGCCTTCTTCCCCATATTTCCCCATTAGGGTTTCCGAATTTTCAAAAGACGGCGTTTCAATAGGTTGAAAACCGTATTTTTCAAAATTGTTTTTTATAATCGAAATAATATACTGACGTTTTGCCACTTCACTTGGAGAAAAGTCGCGCGTGCCTTTAGGAATGCTTGGTTTTTGAGCCATTTTGATCGTAAATTTTAATTATGGATTTTAGATTTGTACTTTTTAAAATCTAATTTCGTTGAGAAAAATTAAATCTTAAATCTTAAATCTTATATTACCCTATGCAAATATCTTATTTTTATACTAAATAATCCACCTTATAAAGTAAACTTGTTACAAAAATCGTATTTTCGTGACAAATTAGAAATGATGTTTAAATTAACGAAAGAAAATATCCGAATTGCACTTGGTTCTATCCGCACACAATTGTTGAGAACCATTCTTACTATATTAATTATTGCAATAGGAATTACGGCATTGGTTGGAATTCTAACGGTGGTTTCGGCATTGAAAAACACTTTGTCGACTAATTTTGCATCAATGGGTTCCAATACTTTTAACATAAATCAGTATGAAACGAGCGTTAGAAGACGAAGTGGTGGTGTGAGTATTAGCGAAATTAAAACAAACTCAATAATTTCTTATCCTGAAGCCAAAGCATTCAAAGAAAATTACCAATATCCATTCACGGAAACTTCTCTTTCATTTACAGCGACTTCAAAAGCCGAAGTAAAATTTGAATCCCAAAAAACAGATCCTGAAATTTCGGTTGTTGGTGTTGACGAACATTTTTTAGGAAATTCAGGTTTGGAAACTACCTTAGGAAGAAACTTCACGGGATTTGACATTGATAATAATGCTTATGTATGCGTTGTAGGTTCTGATTTTGAAAAAGGACTGTTGAAAGATGTGAATCCAATAGACAAGACCATTTCTATTCGAGGGGCAAAATTCAAAGTAATTGGAGTGTTAAAAGAAAAAGGATCGACTTTTGGAAACAGCCAAGATTTGCGTGTTTTAATTCCAATTCAAGTGGCACGCTCTTTATTTACGGCGCCAAGCATCAATTATTCAATTAGTACAATGGTTTCAAAAGACCAATTATTGGAAGAAGCTATTGCAAATGCAACAAACACAATGCGTCGTGTTCGAAAATTAAATCCCGTTCAAGAAAATAATTTTGGGGTTTCAAGAAGTGATGATTTAATCAACCGGATTTCAGAAATGACGGATGTTTTGAGTGCTTCAGCTTGGATAATAGGAATCATCACTATTTTTGGTTCTTCGATTGCTTTGATGAATATTATGTTGGTTTCCGTTACCGAAAGAACACGTGAAATTGGCGTTCGAAAAGCATTGGGCGCCAAAAGAAGTACCATTGCATTTCAGTTTTTTATTGAAACTTTAATCATTGGTCAATTGGGCGGATTGGTTGGAATTATCTTTGGGATTTTAATTGGTTATGGGATTTCAACAGCAATCGATTTTAGCTTTGTAATCCCTTGGAGTGCAGTAATTGCAGCCGTTATAACCACTTTTATAGTTGCTGTTGTTTCGGGTTCTTACCCAGCTTTGAAAGCCTCAAAATTAGATCCGATTGAAGCTTTACGATACGAATAGATTACAAATTACAAGCAATCATTCTGTCATTTCCATAAATATCTTTGCGAAGTTCACTATTTTTGAAATGCATTTTTTCTAATAATTCAACGGTTTCTTTTCCAAGATATTGATTGATTTCAAAAAATAATTTTCCTTCGGGAGATAAATTTTTGGTTGCCAGTTCAGCGATTTTTCTATAAAAAATTAAAGCGTCATTGTCTTCCACAAATAACGCCAAATGAGGTTCGTTTGCCAAAACATTACTTTTTATTTCGGCTTTTTCCAAATTACGAACATACGGAGGGTTTGAAACAATAATGTCAAATTGTTGCTCTAAATCATTGGTTTCCAAAATATTTCTTTGAATAAAAGCAATAGCAACTTTATTTAAATCTGCATTTTCTTTGGCTGTAGCCAATGCTTTATCAGAAATATCAATTGCAAAAACTTCGGCATTAGGAATGTTTTTAGCTAATGAAATTGCGATGCAACCGCTTCCTGTTCCAATATCCAGAATCTTTATTTCTTTGAATTTTGGCATATTTACAGAAGAAATAATCCATTCCACTAATTCTTCGGTTTCAGGTCTTGGAATTAATACGTTTTCATTGACATTAAATTTTAAACCGTAAAAATGAGTTGTACCTAATATATATTGAATTGGAATTTCAAGTTGTAACTTTTCTAAGATTGCATTCCAAATTAGAATTTCTTCCTTTGAAAAAAGCAAATCTATGTTCAAAGCCATATCAATTCTTCTCAATTGGCGTTGATTTTCAAGAATCAAATAGAAGAAACTTTCGGCTTCCATTTCATCATAAAAAGGCAATAATTCTGCTATAAATTTGGTTTTATATTCTTTTATTTTCATAACTATTTACAGCTTTTTAAGCATCCAAACTTCACAAGAATTGTGACCTGTATTTCCCATTTGTTTATCCAAATTGTAAAATCCTACTTTTTTGTATAATTTCATAGCATCTTCCATATACGTCATGGTTTCGATGTAGCAGCTTTCAAAGCCAAATTCCGTTGCTTTTTCAAGGCAATTATCAATTAGTTTTTTTCCTAAACCAAGTCCACGAGCTTCTGGAAGAAAATACATTTTTTGAAGTTCACAGATGTTTTCATCCGAATTATACAATTGCTTAACCCCTGCCCCACCAATAATTTTACCATTATTTTCAACTACAAAATAAATTGCATTTGGAACAGCATAAACTTCAAATAAGGAATCTAAATACGGATCTGCATAAGCGGTACCAACCTTTGGCGCTCCCATTTCCATTAAAACATTTCTTACAATAGCGGCAATTACAGGGTTATCCTTCTTTTGTATTTCTCTTATTATGAAGCTTTTCATATTACTTTTAAAATCGTATTTTTGTGGCGTGAAGGTACAAGAAAAATATATAAAAAAGTGCATCGAATTAGCCAAAAATGGTTTAGGAACAACCTATCCAAATCCGCTTGTGGGTTGTGTTATTGTATATGAAAATGAAATTATTGGCGAAGGTTGGCACAAAAAATCTGGCGAAGCTCACGCTGAAGTAGTTGCGATAAATTCTGTGAAAAATAAAGATTTATTGAAAAATGCTACCATTTACGTAAGTTTAGAGCCGTGTAGTCATTTTGGAAAAACACCTCCTTGCGCTGATTTAATTGTAAAATATAAAATACCAAATGTAGTAATTGGAACTATTGACCCAAATAGCAAAGTGGCGGGAACTGGAGTTAAAAAATTACTTGAAGCGGGGATAAATGTCACCGTGGGAATTCTTGAAGAGGAATGCAATGAGTTGAACAAACGGTTTTTTACTTTTCATCAAAAAAAGCGTCCGTTTATAATTTTAAAATGGGCTGAAAGCAGCGATGGATTTATAAGTCCCAAAGTTAAATTAGAA
>Ga0209443_1001415_pt1 | contig 15126 bp, 13 predicted proteins | sample LauGreBMM110DCMD_2_FD_187571 | JGI IMG/M metagenome (GOLD analysis project Ga0209443, IMG submission 187571) | Freshwater lake microbial communities from Lake Michigan, USA - Su13.BD.MM110.DCMD (SPAdes) (version 2) | ecosystem: Environmental > Aquatic > Freshwater > Lake | place: Lake Michigan... | reverse complement strand
CGCGCGGCAGCGCGGACCCTACCCACGAGGGTAGGGACGGGCTGCTGCCCGTCCGTGGATTCTTCCCGCGTCGTCGGGAGTTCCGTCTTCAGGCATCTAGACCGCACACCCTGCCGGGCTGCGCTGCTTCAGCCATCGTGCCCGCCACTTCCGATCGCACCCCGGTCCAACGGAGCCGGCGAAGCTCCGGTTTTCCTGCTTTCCTGTTTTCCAGATTCCCTCGCCCCGTCCCGTGTCCTCATCCGGGCCGGCGCGACTCTGCTCCGGTTGCCGTGCCCGCCACTTCTGATCACACCCACCCCCTGCCGGAAAAATCGGATCGAACGCCGGTCCGTCGGGCGACGTCAGCTGCGCGCGCTTTGCGACGGTCGTGGAAATCGGGGCCGGCCGGAAAGGCAAGGGACCTTGCCCGGTCCTTCCACGTGCGGCAGTTTGCGCGGACGAGATGACGTTGGTGTTGCCCAGTACCGGTCGACGACAGCGGTGGCGATCGCCTTTGGTGGTCGCCCTGCTGGTGTCGCTGGCGTTGCATCTCTACGTGTTCTTCGTGGCGTGGCTCGTGCCCGAGCTCATGCGCCGCGGCTGGATCCCGGAATGGTTGAAGCCGGTCGTCGCCGCGGTCGCGCCTGCCGTCGTGGCCGACGTCAGGGCGAAAGCTCTGCCCGTGCCGCCGCCCGATATCGAGATCCCGCTCCAGTTCATCGAGGTGGATCCCGCGCTGGCCGCGACGGAACCGCCCAAGGACGCCCAGTTCATGTCCACGGCGAACACCGTGCTCGCCAACCCGGTCCCGGTTCCCGAGGCCAAGCGCGAGCCACGCATCGACGGGCGGCGTGAGGATACCCTGAGGACGTTCGAGACCGTCCGACCGACGAAAGTCGTCGACCCGGTGGTGCCCGAGGACCTCGTGAAGGAGATCGCGCGCGAAGCGATGAAGCCGCTGCCCAAAGGCGGCTTGAAGCCGGGCGACCTCGCGCGGGCCAAGCCCGTTCCCGAGGCGAAGACCAACCGACCGCAGGAAGCGCGCGAAGCGCAGGAATCCCTCGAGCCCAAGGTCCCGGCGCAGAAGAAGCGCAAGACGGTGAGCCAAGCCCGTGCCGAACGCGGGATGATGGTCGGCGAGCAGATGAAGCTCGACGGCGGCGCGCCGCGTTTCGGCATCGAACCGACCTTCAACGTCAAGGCCACGCAGTTCGGCGAATACAGCAGCCGGCTCACCGCGGCTGTGCAGGCGCGCTGGTACCATCTGCTCGACGAGCGGCACTACTCGCTCGAGCGCACCGGCAAGGTGGTCGTGCGCTTCAAGCTGCATCCCGACGGATCGGTGAGCGCGATCAAGACCGCGTTCGATACCACCGGCGAACTTTATTCTCTTCTCTGCGAGCTCGCCATCGAGCAGCCCGCGCCCTTCGGCAAATGGCCGCCGGCGCTGCTGCACGAGATCGGTGCCGAGCCCGTCGAGGTGACCTTCACGTTCAACTACTTCTACAACTGACCTGATGACCGCCTCCATCCGCGATGCCGGCCCGTTCATGTGGCTGCTGCTCACCCTCTCCGTGGTCGCCCTCGCCTACATCCTTGAGCGCGCCTGGGCTCTCCGCCGTGCCCGGGTCATGCCGCCCGCGCTCGCCGAGGCGCTCGCCGACCGCGATCCGGCCGAGGTCCGGACCCTCTGCCACGCCAACCCGTCGCCGCTCGGGCACCTCGCGCTCGCGGTCGTCGACCATCTCGCCTGGCCGAAGGCCGAGAACGCCAGCGCGCTGGAGGTCCGCGCCCGGCAGGAGGTCGCCCAGATGGAGCGCGGCCTCGTCGTGATCGAGATCATCGTCGGCATCGCGCCGTTGATCGGTCTCGTGGGCACCATCTACGGCATCATCCCGCTCTTCGGCGATTTCGGGAAAGCGGTGGCGGGCGACAACGCGCTGCTGGCGAAGGGCATCGCCGCCGCGCTCAACAAGACGCTCGCCGGCCTCGGCGTGGCGATCCCGGCGCTGGTCGCGTGGAGCTATTTCAACAAGAAGGTCGAGTTCCTCGCCGTCGAGCTCGAAGGCCGGTGCGACGCGCTCCTCCGCCGCTACTACCTCGGCTCCCCCCGGACCGGCGAGGCCCCGGCCGTCCCGGCTTCCCGCCCATGAAGTTCTATCCGCGGCGCCGGCGCACCGCGCCCGCCATCATCATCATTTCGCTCATCGATGTGCTGATCGTGCTCGTGATCTTCCTGCTCACGGCCACGACCTTCAAGAACCAGCCTTCGGTCAAGCTGACCTTGCCCGAGACCGGCGACACGCCGAAGCCGGGCGCGGCCGACGAGAAGCCGCCGATCATCGTCACCGTGGCCGTCGGCGAACCGCACTACTTCGTCGGCAACCGGGCGGTGACCAGCGACAAGCTCCAGACCGAGCTGAAGCTCGCGGCATCGGCCGATCCGGAGACGCGGCTGATCATCCGTGCCGACGGCGGGGCGGAATGGCGGCTCGTGGTGAAGGTGATGGAGTTGGCCAAGCTGGCGCCGATCACCCACGTCAAGGCCTTCACCAAAGGCGCCGCGGCGGCCGCCCCACGCTGACTCCTCGGCATCTTTCACCACCCCGGGAGAGCGGACTTTCCAGTCCGCCCAGCGGCGTCCATCGGACCGCGCCCGAGACAACGGGGTGAACGGACCTTGGACCTCGGACCCGAGACCCGAGACCCGAGACCCGAGACCTCCGACCTTCGACCTTCGACCTTGGCCCCGTGCCGACGCGTTTCGTTTCGGATACGGCGGCGTGCCTCTCGGACATTGTCGCCTGCCTGCTTCCGCTCGTACGATGTCCTCCGTTGGCTGAACCTCGGTACCGTTTCGAAGAAATCATCTCCTGATCATGCCCAATCCCTGGACCGGCAAAGGCAACCCCTACACGCGCAAAGAAGTCCGCGACCGCTTGATGAGCACCATCAAGAAGGGCGACGCCATCATCGCCGGCGGCGCCGGCACCGGCATCAGCGCCAAGTTCATCGAGAAGGGCGGCGCCGACCTCATCATCATCTACAACTCCGGCCGCTTCCGCATGATGGGCCATGGTTCGACGGCGGGCATGATGGCCTATGGCGACGCCAACGCCATCGCCATGGAGATCGGCGAATACGAGGTGCTGCCCGTGGTCGAGGAGGTCCCGGTGATCTGCGGCGTCCACGCCACCGACCCGCGCCGCCGCATGTGGCACTGGCTCGGCAAGGTGAAGGAGATGGGCTTCAGCGGCGTGAACAACTTCCCCACCCACACCATCGTGGACGGCCACTTCCGCGGCGTGCTGGAAGAGACCGGCATGAGCGTGAAGAAGGAGTACGAGATGATCGCGCTCGCCCGGCGCATGGACCTGTTCTCCATCGTCTACGTCGGTTCGCCCGAAGAGGCCGTCGAGATGGCCAAGGCCGGTGCCGACGCGATCATCGCCCATGTCGGCACCACGGTCGGCGGCAGCATCGGCGTGAAGAGCGCGGTGAAGAGCTGGGACCACACCATCCAGCGCACCCAAGAAATCATCGACGCCGCGACCCGCGTGCGGAAGGACATCTTCTTCCTTTGCCACGGCGGCCCCATCAACACGCCGGCCGACGCGGACCGCGTGATGAAGGCGACCGACGCCGTCGGCTTCGTCGGCGCGACCAGCCTGGAGCGGATGGGCATCGAGGCCTCGCTGACCAACCTGACCAAGGAGTTCAAGTCCCTGAAGGCACCCGCCGCGAAGAAGTTCGGCAAGAAAGCCAAGGCATAGGCCGAGTCCGGGTGCGATCGGGGGCGGCGGACTCTGTGTAGCGCAGACTGGTGGTCTGCTGTGTCGCCGGCGGGTAGCCGGCCAAGGCGGCGGCAGTCCGTTGACCTTGGAAACATCAACGTCCAGCGGGTTGCAAACCCGCGATACAGCAGACTGCCAGTCTGCGCTACCCCACAAGCCGTGTCCGCCAATTCCCATCACACCCGGACCTCGTCGGGGGCGATCAGAAGTGGTGTGCGACGCAGCTGGGGCAGGGCCGCGCTGGCTTTGATGAAAACACAGGTCGGAGTGAGAATCTGGAAAGCAGGAAGGCAGGAAAACCGGAGCTCTGCAGGATCCCCTCCTGCTTTCCAGATCCACCATGTCCGAAGGGCAGATGGCGCTCCGGCGCATCGCGGGGCGGCAATCGGAGGCGTCGCCTCTTGCCAAGAGCCAATGGGTCCGGTTCCCGGATCAAGTGGGCAGCAGCTCCGCGATGGGCTCGCCGCCGGGGAGGATGGAAAACGGCCGGCCGGAGGGGTCCAGAAAGCTCTGGGCGGGGTCGATGCCCAGATGGCGATATACCGTCGCCCACAGGTCCTCGGGCGCCAAGGCGCGTTCGATGGGGGCCTCTCCCCGGGCGTCCGTGGCCCCGACGACTTTGCCCGTGCGCATCCCGCCTCCTCCCACCGGATGATCCCACGTTCTGCCTTCGCGCGCCTTGAAGCATGCCACTTCGCTCTCATCGACCGTGCCGCCGCCTGTCTTCGGGACCGGACAGGCCGTCGCTTCGCCAATCGACGTGACGGAAGTTCTTGCAACCTCCGCGGCGGGCCGGCGTCTCAGGGAGCGTATGTTGTCGCCGATCTCCGCCGGACGTTGGGATTTCGCCGCTGCCGCGCATCTGCTGAACCGCGCGGGCTTCGGTGGCGCCCCCGCGGAGATCGAGGCGTTGGCCCGGCTCCGCCCTGCCGAGGCGGTCGCGCGCTTGGTGGATTTCTCCGGCACGCCCGATACGACCCCTGCGCCGGCGTGGGCCAAGCCCGATCCCCGACGCGCGGAGTGGCTCCGCAAGGTCCGTCAGGCCACCGCCGACGAGCGCCGTGAACTGCAGCGGGAGTTCCAGCGCGAGCAGCGGCAGCGCATGCTGGAGCTGCAGACCGGTTGGCTCTCCCGCATGGTCTCGGGACCGCGGCCCTTCCAAGAGAAGCTCACGCTGTTCTGGCACGGGCATTTCGCCACCAGCGTCCTGAAGGTGAAGGACGCCTATCTGATGTGGCGGCAGAACGAGGTCTTCCGCCGGCACGGCACCGGCGAGTGGCTGACGCTGCTGCGCGAGGTGACCAAGGATCCGGCGATGCTCGTCTGGCTCGACCAGGCCCAGAGCAAACCGGACCATCCGAACGAGAACTACGCCCGCGAGCTGATGGAGCTCTTCACGCTCGGGGAAGGCCATCACACAGAGAAGGACGTCACCGAGGCCGCGCGCGCGCTGACCGGGCTGACCTACGACCGGCTGCGCCAAGAGCCGACCTTCCGACCCCGGCTCCGCGACCAGCGCGACAAGACGGTCTTCGGCCGGACCGGGAACTTCGACGGCGAGGACCTGCTGAAGATCATCACGGCGCAGCCTCGGAGCGCGCGGTTCTTGACCGGCAAACTGTGGCGGTTCTTCGCCGGCACGGAGCCGTCCGACGCGTTGACCGAAGCGATGGCGGCCGAGTTCCACCGGCACGGTCAGGAGTTCCGGCCGTTCTTGCGGACGTTGTTCCTCTCGGAGGAATTCCACTCGCCGGCCGTCGTGCGCCAGCAGATCAAGAGCCCGGTGCAGCTGCTCGTGACGGCGTGCCGCCAACTGGAGCGTCCGTTGCCGCCCGGCCCCGTGGCGGTCAACGCGCTGCGGGCGCTCGGGCAGGAGCTGTTCAATCCGCCGAACGTGAAGGGTTGGGACGGAGGCGTGGCGTGGATCAACACGAACACCTTGCTCACCCGGCACAACCTCGCGCTGCTGCTCACCACCGGGGAGAACGCGCTGCCGATGATGGCGCGCAAGCCGGCCGGCAAGAAGCTTGCCGGCCGGGCCATGGCCCGGCTTTCACCGCACGCCGCCGATCCGGACATGATCTTCCCGGCCGAGGTGCGGCGATCGACCGACCGCCTGCTCGCCGAGGTGGAACGGCGGTTCATCAACGGCCCGCTCCAGGCAAAGAACCGCGGGGCCTTGCGCGATCACCTCCAAGCGCAAGGTACGCTCGACGACCCCGACCTGCTCGGGTTCGTCCGTCTCGCGATGTGCACGCCCGATTACCAGCTCATCTGAACCCAAGCGCGCGGGCGATCCGCCCGCGCTCCCCATACTCCCATGGACACGCTCCGCACCCGCCGCTCGTTCCTCCGCTCCACCGCGCTCGGTGGCGCCCTCTCGATGGGCGTGCCCTCGTTCGTGGCCGCGACCTTCGACCAGTTGCACGCCGCCGCCGAGGGACGGGACGTGCAGACCGCCACCGGCAAGGACGCGCCGATCCTGGTGTTGCTGCAGCTCGCGGGTGGCAACGACGGGTTGAACACGCTCGTGCCGTTCACCGACGACGATTACCACCGCGCGCGTCCGAAACTGAGGATCAAGGCCGACCAGCTCCTGAAGCTCGACGACCGTTTCGGGCTGCATCCGTCCTTGGCCGGGCTCAAGCACCTCCATGATCTCGGCCAGGTCGGCATCTTGCACGCGGTGGGTTATCCGAACCCGAACCGCTCGCACTTCCGCAGCACCGACATCTGGATGACCGCGACCGACAGCAGCCGTTATTCGAACCTTGGCTGGATCGGCCGCTATTTCGACAACGCTTGCCCCGGCGCGGACCCGACGGTGGGGATCGCCATCGGCGCCCGCTCGCCGCTCGCGTTCGCCGCGAAGAAGCCGACTGGCGTGGCGCTGGAGAACCCGGAATATTATCGCTTCGTGGATGGTGAAGGCGGCGACATGAACGGGGGCGGGAAGTTCTACCGCGCGATGAACCGGGCGGATGCGACCGACTCCGGCGGGAGCGTGGGCATGATCGGCGGCGCCGCGGCGCACAGCGGGTCGCCGCTGGATTTCCTCGAACGCACCGCGCTCGACGCGCAGGTCAGCTCCGACCGGATCCGCGAGGTCGTCGCCAAGGCGAAGAACCAGGCCAGTTACCCTGCCACACGGCTCGCGACCGACCTCAAGCTGGTCGCCAAGCTCATCGCCGGCGGCATGCCCACGCGCGTGTATCACGTGAGCCAAGGCGGCTACGACACGCACCAAGGCCAGTTGCCGGCGCACCAGCGCTTGCTGGGCGAGCTGGGCGATTCACTGAAGGCGTTCCTCGCCGACCTGAAGGAACTGGGACAACTCGACCGGGTGTTGGTGCTGACCTTCAGCGAGTTCGGCCGGCGCGTCTCCGAGAACGCCAGCGGCGGCACCGATCACGGCGCCGCGGCGCCGCTGTTCGTGCTCGGAGGCAAGGTGAAGGCAGGCCTCCGCGGAGAAGCGGCTTCCCTCGCGCCGCGAGACCTGGTCGACGGCGACATGAAGTTCCGCACCGATTTCCGGGCGGTCTATGCGGGCGTGCTGGAGAACTGGCTCAAGACGCCGAGCGCGCCGATCCTCGGCCGGCAGCTCACGCCGATTCCTGTGGTCTGAGCCGATCTGCGCTCGCCGCCACGCTTTCTGTTTTGTGGCGTCCAGCGCTTCCCTGGGTAGGTTGTCGCCGTTCCGGATCACCTCAGGCCGTTTGTTTTCAGCTCCGCCGGGCACAATTGGACACAGACCCATGATCCACCCAGGTGCACCTCCCGACCCTGCGGATCACAAGGCATCCACCACGAAGGCCTAGGGCCGACGCATGAGAAATCCGGGTGCCTGTTTTGTTTGACTTACGACGTCACAGCCGTCGGGTATCTGGCTTGGTTCCTCCGGAGCTCGAAGGTAGAGGACAAACCAGGCTCCTCGCTCGCCGTCAAACCCCGGGCAGGGAGTCGGACCTGGCGCCGCCTCAAGAGTCGACGCGTTTTTCAACCGGCTATGTGGACACATTATCGCAAATGGAAACACGCGTTCTTCTGGCCGCTCGCCATCCTCGCGGGGATTTTTCTGAAAGAAGTGGATTTGCCGGACCGCGAACTGTCTTTCCAGTTCTATGCGGGACTGGTGATCGTCCTGTCGCTCGGTGTCGCCTATCTCGTCGAAGAGATCGTCTGGATGGCCAAGCGCGATGGACGTCCCTGTGGTCACTGTGGGCGGAGGGTCCAGATGAAGTCTTTCAGTGTGCGCATGAAGTGTCCCCACTGCGGGCTGCCCCTCGGATAGCCGCGATGGCCCTCATGCCGCCCCGATGTCGGCTTGGAGCCTTGCTGGATCCGCCCCTCCGGACGGTCCAAGATTGCTTGCCCTTCGAAAGGCCCTTCACCTCGGCCAGCGGCAACCGGTAGCAGGCGGCTTCCCAGGGACCGCGGAGGGGGATCGGGTCGCCGCCCATCACCGGATGATCCCACGTTTTGCCTCCGAGCGCCTTGGCCGACGCCACGCCGCTCTCATCGGCCGGGGCGCCAAGGGAACCGGTTCCTGGATCAAGCGGGCAGCAGCTCCGCGATGGGCTCGCCACCGGGGAGGATGGGAAACGGCCGACCGGAGTGGTCCAGAAAACTCTGGGTGGGGTCGATGCCCAGATGGCGATACACCGTCGCCCACAGGTCTTCGGGCGCCAACGCGCGCTCGATCGGGGCCTCTCCCCGGGCGTCCGTGGCTCCGACGACCTGGCCCGTGCGCATGCCGCCCCCGCTCACCAGCATCGACATCGAGCCGGGCCAATGGTCCCGGCCCGGCTGCGTCACCCCCGTCTGTGAACCGACGGTCGTGCTCAACCGCGGGGTGCGACCGAATTCGCCGGTGACGACCAGCAACACCTTCTTGTCCAAGCCCCGCGCATAGAGGTCCTCGATGAGGGCGGTGACCGCTTGGTCGTAATAGGGGAAACGCCATCGGGCGTCGTCGAAGAGGTGGCAGTTCACCGCGTGGGAATCCCAATTATAGGTGCCGTATCGGGGCATGGTGCCGCCCGGATTTTCCATCACCACCGTCACAAAGCTCGTGCCCGCCTCCACCAATCGCCGCGCCATGAGGGCGCGCTGGCCGAAGGCATGGTTGCCGTAGCGCTCGCGCAGTTTCGCGGGCTCGCGGGACAGATCGAAGGCGGCGCGGGCCTTGTCGGACATGAGCAGGTCCAGCGCTTGCCGGTTGAACTGGTCCATGGTGTCCATGAGACCGCTCTTGTCCACGTCGCGGCGCAGGCGATCGAGGCCGGCCAGCAGGTGGGCGCGGTCGTCGAGGCGTTCCGCCATGTCGGGCGTGAGGCCGAGGTTCTGCACCTTGAACGAAGGGGAACTCGGATCGCCGGCGACGAAGAACGGCGTGGTGGCGCTGCCCAGATAGGCGCCGCCGAACGCGAACACATCCGCTCCCTGGCGCCCGTCGTCGGTGGCCGCGACGTAGTTGGGCACGCCCCTCTTCACCTGCTCCCGCAGCTTGGAGACGACCGATCCCACCATGGGATAATCGTTCACCGTATCGACCGGCGACTTCGGCTTGTAGCCGGTGAGGAACCGTTTGTGGCCACCGCCGTGGTCGGAGAACTCGTGGGAAACGGAGCGGATGAGCGTGTACTTGTCCGCGCACTTGGCGTGCAACGGCAGCAACTCGCAGACCTCGATGCCGCGCACGTTCGTGCGGATGGGATTGAAGATGCCGCGATACTCCGACGGAGCATCGGGCTTCATGTCGTACGTCTCCATGTGCGGAGGGCCGCCCGGGAGCCATACGAGGATCACCGCCGTGTCCGGATCCGACGGGCCGGCACTGCCGCCCAACGCCCTCAATCGCAACAGATCGCTCAGCCCGACACCACAAGCCGCCAGCGAGCCGATCTCCAAGAAGCTCCGCCGGGAAAGCGGGCCGCGGCATTTGGTTATCTTGCGAGGAGTGGACATCAGGTCACGGAGAGGGAGTAATATTTGGAGATAATCCCGGGGTTCTTGGCGGAGTCAAGGGCCTTGGGCAGGGCGGGGTGCGATTGGAAGTGGCGGTCCGTCGAGGTGGTATGAGGGAAGATTCCAGTAGGCGTGCCCGAGGAGTTCGGCGCGAGCGACGCGGAGGCCGAGCATGGCCTCTGCGTCGGGTTCGGGCTCTTCCCCCAAGAGTCCGTGGTCGCGGAGGTCGGCAGCGACTTCCGGCCCGTGGAAGTCCCCTGAGCGGGAGCCGCAGAACCGATGGGGCCGCGCGGCAGCGCGGACCCTACCCACGAGGGTAGGGACGGGCTGCCGCCCGTCCGTGATTTCTCCCCGGGCCTGGCTGCCTCGTCCGTTATCTCCGATCGTGTCTGGGTAGGGTGGCGATCGGTCGACGGACCGGTGATCGTTTTCCCGATGCGGGACCGCGTGGGCGCCGTCGAGCGCAGGCGCTGCGAAACTGGGTCGAGGAAGAAATCGAAGATCCTGGGAGCCACGGTCTGGAGAATGGAACCGTCCGGATATCCTTCGATGGGCGACGAAACGGTCGTTTGACTCGCGCCCCGGCGCCGTCAGGATCCAAGACACACGATGCCGCTGCTCGAGATCACCGACCTGAGGAAAGCTTTCACCGCCCCGGACGGCACCGCCCACGAGGTCGTCCGGATCCCGCGGTTCGAGATGGAGGCGCGCGCCCAGGTCGCGCTCAGCGGCCCGAGCGGCACGGGCAAGACGACCTTTCTCCACCTCATCGCCGGGATCCTCGCGCCGGACTCCGGCAAGCTCGTGCTCGACGGCGTGGAGATGTCCGGGCTCGCCGAACCGGCCCGCGACCGGCTCCGCGCGACCTCGATCGGCTACATCTTCCAGACCTTCAACCTGCTCCAAGGCTTCACCGCGCTGGAGAACGTGCTGCTCGGCATGTCGTTCGGTCCCGGCGCCGATCGCTCTCGCGCCGAGGCATTGCTCCGCCGGGTCGGGCTCGGTGATCGGCTCGACCATTTCCCGCGGCAGCTCTCCACCGGGCAGCAGCAGCGCATCGCCGTGGCCCGCGCCCTCGCGAACCGCCCCAAGCTCGTGCTCGCCGACGAGCCGACCGGCAACCTCGACGCCGCGAACGCCCGCGAGGCGCTCGCCCTGATCCGCGGCGCGTGCGCCGAGGATGGCGCGGCGCTGCTGCTCGTCAGCCATGACCCCGGCGTCCTCGCGAGCTTCGACCGGCACGCCTCGCTCGCCGAGATCAACGAGGCTTCCCGTTCTCCCTCCACCGTTCTCCGTTCCCCGTCGGCATGACTCTCTGGCTCCTCGTCCGCCGCAGCCTGCGGCAGCATCTGCTCTCGACTCTCGTCACCGCGCTGGCGATCGCCCTCGCGGGCGGGTTGCTCATGTCCGTCTGGGCCGTGAAGCGCCAGGCGCACGACACCTTCACCGGCCAGACCGGCGGTTGGGACGCGGTGCTCGGCGCGCGCGGATCCAAGCTCCAGCTCGTCCTCAACGCGGTATTCCATCTGGAGGCGTCTCCCGGGAACGTGCCGTGGGCCGATTACCTCGACATCGGGTCGAACCGCGCCGTCTCGCTCGCCGTGCCCTTGGCCGTGGGCGACAACTACCGCGGATACCGGCTGGTGGGCACGACGACCAACTACTTCACGCAGTCGGAGTACGCGCCGGGCAAAAAGTTCGCGGTGGTGGCGGGCGGAAGGTGTTTCGAGGACGGCTACCGCGAAGCCTTGTTCGGCAGCTTCGCCGCCCAGCGCCTCGGCCTGAAGGTCGGCGACGAGTTCCATCCCTACCACGGGCTGAATTTCGACCCGAACGCCCAGCATCAGGAGATCTACGTGGTCGTCGGCATCCTCGAACCGTCGAACACACCCGCGGACCGGGTGGTCTGGATCCCGCTCGCCGGTCTCCAGAACATGAGCGGCCACGACCCGACCACGGCCGCGGACGTCAGCGCCGTGCTGGTGAAGCTGCGTTCGCCGGTCGCGGGCAAGACACTGGAGCTGCTCTACAACCGGCAGGGGAACCGGCTCACCTTCGCTTGGCCCATCGCCGAGCAGGTGGCCTATCTTTTCGACCGGTTCGGATGGTTCGACCAGGTCCTGACGCTCGTGGCGTGGTTGGTCGCGCTCGTCGCCACCGGATCCGTGCTTGCGAGCATCTACAACTCGATGAGCGCCCGCCGCCGCGACCTCGCGATCCTCCGCGCGCTCGGCGCCCGGCGATCCACCGTCTTCGGCGCCATCGTGCTGGAGGCCGCCGCGATCGCCGTGCTCGGGATGGCCGTCAGCTACGTCTTCTATTTCTCGGTCGTCGCCGTCGTGGCCGCGGTGATCCGCGCGCAGACCGGCGTGGTGCTCGATCCGTTCGCCTGGGATCCCGTGCTGCTCTGGGCGCCGGCGGCGATGGTCGCGCTCAGCGCGGCGGCGGGGATCGTGCCGGCGATCAAGGCCTACGGCACCAACGTGGCCGAGGGGCTCTCGCCGGAATCTTGAGCCGGGACCATTGAATCCTCGGGCGAATCTGCTACTTTCAACTCACGTATGAACACCGGTCTTCGCCCTGTCACCTCCGCTCTCGCCGCCGCCATGGTGGTCCTGTTGGCCGGCTGCGGTGGAGAACCTAAGAACAACCACGCCGCGGCCCCGAGCCACGGCCATAGCCATCAGCCCAGATACGGCGGAACGATGGTCGAACTGGGCGAGCATCAGGGCAACCTGGAGTTCGTCCGCGACGCGTCCGCCGGACGGCTCACGGCCTACGTGCTGGACGCCCATGCCGAGAACTTCGTCCGCGTGCCGTTGGCGTCGTTCACGCTGGCGACGACCATCGCGGGCAAAGCGGAGACGCTCGTGTTCCAGCCCGTCGCCAACACGGCCACCGGCGAGAAGCCGGGCGATACCTCGCAGTTCGAGGCCTCCGCCGGTTGGCTCAAGACCGCTCCGGTCTTCGACGCCGTGCTGCCGCAGATCACCGTCCGCGGGACCACGTTCAAGGACGTCCGCTTCAACTTCCCCAAAGGCAAAGAATGAAAATCCGCACGACCCTGCTCGCGAAAACCTCCGCTCTCATCGCCGCGGCGGCCTTGTCGGCGACCGTGTGCGCCCTCTTGACCGGCACCGCGACGGCCGCCGAGAAGGTTCCGCGTGGCGCGCCGATCCAGCCGCTCGCGCCGAAGAAGGGGGAACCGATCAAGCCGTTGACGATCGCTGAGCCTGTCGAGGCCGCCTCCGCCAAGAAGGTGGCCGCCGAAGCCGTCGCTCCCAAGGCCGCGGAGACCGACGGCGAGTTCGCCGTGGTCGGCTTCGACAAGCTGAGCACCTTCAAGTACGAGGTGCCCGACGATGTCGTCACCAACGCGCCGGCGGCCGTCCTCAAGGACCCCGACCAGCAGATCCCCGCGGCCGTGAAGGCCTACAACGGCAAGCGTGTTTCGCTGAAGGGGTTCATGCTGCCGCTCAAGGTCGAGGGCGGGCTCGTCACCGAGCTCCTGATCATGCGCGACCAGTCGATGTGCTGCTACGGCGCGGTACCGAAGATCAACGAGTGGGTCTCGGTGAAGATGACCAGCAAAGGCGTGAAGCCGGTGATGGATCAAGCGGTGACCCTCAGCGGCACGCTCAAGGTCGGGGCCATCCGCGAGAACGGTTATCTCGTCGGCATCTACCAGATGGATGGCGAGAAGATGAACGCTCCCGGGATGTGAACGCGGGCGTCCGCCTCGGGGGCGCGCTTTGCTGATCGCGGTCTTTGATCGAGCGATCAGGAGCGTGCAGGGTCGAAGCCGGGGAGATCGATGAATCTGACCCGACGCCAGTTCTTCCGCCGCGCACTTTGGACCGCTTTCGCGGGTTGCGTCAGCTCGGTGGTCGCCTTGGAGCCGCGATGGCTCAAGGTCCGGAAGGTCCGTCTCGGAACGGGTCCGGTCCGGCACCGGTTCGCGCAGATCACCGACATCCACTACCGGGGCGACGCGGCCTACCTCCGCGAAGTGGTCGCGCAGGTCGACACCTTGGCCCCGGACTTCGTGTGTTTCACCGGCGACTTGATCGAGGAGGCCGGGTTTGTCGCGCCGGCATTGGAGATCCTGGGCGGCATCCGCGCACCGCTCTACGGCATCCCGGGCAACCACGACCACTGGAGTCGCGCCGATTTCGGGCCGATCCGGACCGCGTTCGCGGCGACCGGCGGGGCTTGGCTGCAGGACCAGCAGATCCTCATCCGCGGCGGCGCCGTGAATCTCATGGGCGTCGACCGCCTTCCCGCACAGGTCGTGACCGATCCGTCGAGATTCAACCTCTTGATGGTCCACTATCCGGAATGGTCGGACCGGCTCGGGGACCTGCGCTGCGATCTGGCCATCGCCGGACATTCCCACGGCGGACAGGTGCGGATCCCGTTCGGCGGCGCGTTGGTCACCCCGCACAACACGGGCCGCTACGAGATGGGGCTCTACGATGCACCGGTCGGCCCGCTCTACGTGAACCCCGGCATCGGCACGGTCCACATCGACGTGCGGTTCAACTGCCGCCCCGAGATCACCCTCTTCGAGGTCTGACGCATCGACCTGCGGCCGGGGAGCAGCCGATGACGGTCCAGCCGGCACAGCGTCCCGGACCGCCGGGACCTGCGCGGGGATCGGCTCGAAGATCAAGGCGACGCAACCGAAGTCCGCCAGATCGATGGCGGCGCGCTATTCCGCCAGCAGCGAGGACAGTGCCGTCCGGACGAGTCCCCGTTCACGTCCGGTCCGGGTCCACGGGTCCACGGGTTCGGGTTTCGGTTCGCCGGAGTGCTCAGGGCGCTCGGTCTCTCGCGGACCTCGCCGGCGCTGCCGCTGCTCGGTTTGAACCTCGGGGTCGAGCTTGGCTGCAATCGGAAGTGGCGGACCGTTTTGCGGAGTTGTGATCTGTTCCGCCGAGTCGGACCTGGCAGGGCGCGAGGAGATCCCGGGGCTCTGGGCAGGAGGCGGCGGCTGCGGGTCACCGTGCTGCGATGCAGCGGAACGCCATCCGATCTTTGGAACCGATGGATCTGGAAAGCTGGGAACCGGGACCCAGGGTGCTCGGTCTCCCTTTTTTATCGTCCGAGAAATCGAAGCGACCTCGATCGGTCCAACGGGTGCGATCCGAAGTGGCGGTCAGTTGAGGTGGTATGAGGGAAGATCCCGGTAGGCGTGCCCGAGGAGGTCGGCGGCTACTTCCTACCCATGGAGGTCGCTGGCAGGATAGATGGGGTCGCGCGGCAGCGCGGACCCTACCCACGAGGGTAGGGACGGGCTGCTGCCCGTCCGTGGATTCTTCCCGCGTCGTCGGGAGTTCCGTCTTCAGGCATCTAGACCGCACACCCTGCCGGGCTGCGCTGC
>Ga0209443_1001411_pt1 | contig 15162 bp, 18 predicted proteins | sample LauGreBMM110DCMD_2_FD_187571 | JGI IMG/M metagenome (GOLD analysis project Ga0209443, IMG submission 187571) | Freshwater lake microbial communities from Lake Michigan, USA - Su13.BD.MM110.DCMD (SPAdes) (version 2) | ecosystem: Environmental > Aquatic > Freshwater > Lake | place: Lake Michigan... | reverse complement strand
TGAGATCATTTATCATTTTGATTTGTACCGACTAGAAAACGTACATGAGGCCATCGATATTGGCATCGAAGAATACCTTGATTCAGGCCATTTATGCTTTATCGAGTGGCCAGAAAGAGCCGAAATTCTGTGGAATATCCCTCATGTCAACATAGAGATTGTACATTTGACTGAATTTAGCCGTAAATTGACCTATAATTGGCAATGATGACAGAAACTACACCCTTTCAGGAGATATTGGCCCAACAAGAAATCATGACGATGGAGGCCATGAATTGGACCAAAAAAAATGCAAAATCCATTCAAATTGGGATTCCAAAGGAGGATTCTAAGGATGAAAATCGGGTTGCATTGAGTCCCCAAGCGGCCCAACTTTTAATTTCCAATGGCCATGATGTATGTGTAGAAAAATCTGCCGGTGAGCGCGCAGGATTTAATGACGCTGATTATCTTTTAGCAGGTGCCAGCGTGACAGAAAATCAAAATCAAGTTTGGCAATGTCCACTCATCATCAAAATAAATGCGCCTACCCTTGATGAAATTAGCCATATGAAAATGGGGCATGCCATCATTTCGTGTGCATCCCAACATCAACTAAGTTCTGAGGCTATCGACCAATTAAACCAGAAAAAAATCCTGGCCATTGGACTTGAATATGTAGAAGATAACGGCGGTGAATACCCCTTTGTCAAAATAATGGCTGAAATTGCTGGCCAATTAGTTCTTCCCATCGCCAGTGAATTATTACGCAATAAAGAAGGTACAGGTATTTTATTAGGCAATGTCACAGGAGTCCCACCCTTTAATTTAGTTATTTTAGGTTCAGGTCATGTGGCCGAACAGGTTGCCAGAGCCGCATGGCATTCAGGGATTCAAATGCAAGTTTTTGATAAAGACATTTATAAATTACAAAGGCTAAAAAGCACCTTAGGTTTTCCATTAATTACCCAAGTCATTGACTCAGAAAATTTACCCAAAGCACTCCAAGAAGCCACCGTCATCGTGGGCGCTTTGAGATCTGATTCCGGCATTACCCCTTGTGTAGTGACCGAAGAAATGGTGGCCAATTTAAAAGAAGGCGCGCTCATTATTGACGTTTGCATCGACCAAGGGGGCTGTTTCGAGACTTCCGAAATGACCAATTTGAAAAATCCAACGATCACAAAATACGGGATTACCCATTATTGTGTACCCAATATTCCATCCTTAGTCTCAAAAACTTCCAGTCTTGCCATCAGTAATTTAATTACTTCTTTTGTTTTAAAAACAGGAAAAACGGGAGGAATTGAAGAGATGCTTTGGCAAGGGAAATCATTTATGAAAGGAGTATATTGCTATAAAGGACACGTTACCCATACCTTAATTGGCAAATTATTCAAAAAACCTGTCAAGGATATCCAACTATTATTAATGAATTAATCGGCCATGCTAGAAGATTATACTGCCATTTCAAATGCCCCCAATTCACCTGATTTAAACGGTAAATACTTAGGCCTCATTTCGACTGATTTCATTAAAGTCTCAGATACCTTAAAGGAAGCCGCATATCAAGTAAAGAAAAGAGGATTTTCCGATTTTCCGATTTTTGTAACTTCCCAAAGACCCATCGAGATAGGTCAGAAGTTAATTGGCGTCAACGAGCTAAACGAAAATAAATGGAACTACCATGCTTCCATGATGGAGGAATTTGTACAGCGTAATTTAATTGCCGAAGAAAATATCGAACTATTTGTGCAAAACTATAAGGACATTGAGGAATTTGCATGTCTATTTGTCGTGGATGGGCAATTTACCAATTTTGTATTCATCCCATTCCCAGAAGAAAACGCGGAATTGCTATAATTTTTTATTTAATGGATGAAAATCCCGCACCATTTGACTTAAATAGGCCCGATCTAAATGGGTATAAATTTCAGTTGTCAAGATGGATTCATGCCCTAGCATCTCCTGAACAGCTCGCAGATCCGCTCCTCCCTCAATCAAATGTGTCGCAAAGGAATGCCGAAACGTATGCGGACTAATCGTCTTTTGAATACCTGCTTTTTGAGCTAAGTCTTTGCAAATGATAAACACCATCACGCGGCTTAATGGCGACCCACGCCGATTTAAAAACACATAATTAACCGCGGATTTCTTGACTGGAATTTGAGGCCTAATGTGTGCTAAATATAATTTCAAATACGTAAAAGCATCTCGGCCCGCTGGTACCAAGCGCTCCTTATCCCCCTTTCCACACACTTTGATAAAACCGTTTTCGATGTACACATCGGTCAACTTCAACCCCACTAATTCCGAAACACGAAGTCCCGCCCCGTATAAAAACTCTAACATAGTCCGATTGCGAACTCCCTCATTGGTACTCATATCATTGGCCTCCAAAATCAAATTGATTTCATCAAATGAAAGCGTATCCGGCAATTTTCTCCCTTTTTGTGGACTCTTAATATGAACGGTGGGGTCCATCGGAATCTTGCCTTCAAAAACTAAATATTGGAAGAAACTTCGGATGCCTGATAAACAACGCGACTGTGTACTTGCTTCTATCCCCAGGCTGTGCAAATCTTTTAAAAAATCAAGTATCTGATTTTCTTTTACGGCCAAAACGGGTGTTTGCAAAGGAGTTAAATAAGTGGCTAACTTCCGAATATCACGTATATAAGCCTCCAATGAGTGTCCTGAGAGACCTCTTTCAATCCTTAAATAATGCCCAAAAGTCTGAATTTCATTTTCCCACATGGGCAATTTATTTAAACAATCACATAAATTTAACAGAAATACGTATTTTTACATCGCATTAGATCTAAATATAGACTGGCTCTTATTAAATTCTTTTTCTATGGTACGTCAAAAAATCTTAATTCTGAATGGACCCAACTTAAATTTGTTGGGCACCAGAGAGCCTGAAATTTATGGCCAACAAACATTCGAACAATACCTTGAAGTATTACGAGATAAATTTGAAAAGGAATTTGAAATCTTTTATTTCCAGTCCAATGAGGAAGGTGCCATGATCAATAAATTACACGAAGTGGGGTTTTCCTATGATGGTATTTTATTAAATGCAGGAGGCTATACCCATACGTCTATTGCCCTAGCAGATGCGGTTTCAGCGATAAAAACTCCCGTCATAGAAATTCATATTTCCAATGTACACGCCAGAGAATCGTATCGTGCGCATAGCTACTTGAGTCCAAAATGCAAGGGCAGTATAGTTGGTTTTGGTTTACCAGGTTACGATTTAGGACTTTATTCATTTCTATAATTCATGCTCTCATTTTATCCAGGTCCTTCCAAGGTTCATCCTGAAGCCCTCGGATTCATCCAAGAGGCCTTTTCCAACGGCGTCGTTAGCATAAATCATCGAAGCGAACGCTTTGAAGTTTTGTTAAAAGACACGCTTCAAATCTTGCATGAAAAATGGAATATCCCTCAGGACTACACACTATATTTTATATCCTCAGCCACAGAAGCATGGGAAATTGTAGCCCAATCGCTCATTAAAGAAAAAAGTCTGCACCTATATAATGGGGCTTTTGGTAAAAAATGGGCACATTATACCCAACAAATTATTCCCAATGCCCATTCATCTGAATTTGGTCTTAATGAAGATTTGAAATCAGTCGCACCTACCTTAAGCACAAAAGATTTTGATACCATCTGCCTAGTCCAAAGCGAAACATCTAACGGTACAGGGCAAACCATTTGCAGATCAGATTTTGATTTAAAAGAAGATGCCATTATTACTGTGGATGCCACATCAACTATGGGAGGCATTAATTTGCCTTGGTTAGAAGCAGATGTTTGGTTTGCCTCCGTGCAAAAATGCATAGGTATTCCCGCTGGTTTAGGGGTACTTATTTGTTCACCTAAAGCGCTTGAAAGAGCGGCACAACTAAACAAAAAAGTACACTACAATGACGTTCTTCTCATGGAAGAAAATCGAAAACTGTTTCAGACTCATTATACACCGAATGTGCTAAGCATCTACGTTTTAAATAAATTGGCACACTTGCTTCCCAACCTAGCCGTCATTGATCAGCAAACATGGGAGAAAGCGTCAATTTTAACTGATTTTTTTTCGAACGCTAATTCATTCCATTTATCCTTTCTGATAGAAAATCCACATTTGCGACTTCCTACCGTTTTCGCTTTACAAGGAGAAACTGAACAAATTAAAAGACTTCAAAATTTATGTTTAAAAAACAACATTGAATTAGGCAAAGGATACGGAAAATGGAAAGATAATACCATTCGAATCGCAAATTTCCCTAGCCATACCTTGGAAGATTTTGGTCAATTAATTAATCTGATAAATGCTTAGCCATGGAAATCAATTTCAAAGAAATAATATCCTCCTCCTTAATTTTATTTTCAGTCATTGATATTTTAGGAGCGATTCCAATTATCATCGACCTTAGAAAAAAAAATGGAGATATTCATGCGGGGCAGGCAACCTTAGTATCAGGGCTAATCATGGTGGGATTTTTCTTTGCCGGAAAATTTATCTTAGCTTTTTTAGGCGTGGACACCAACTCATTTGCTGTGGCCGGCGCATTGATTTTATTTCTTATTGGCCTAGAAATGACCCTAGGTAGAAATATTTTCAAAAATGACACTATTACCACTGGGTCCCATTCCATTGTCCCACTCGCTTTTCCGATTATCGCTGGAGCAGGTACTATGACGACATTAATTTCGCTAAAATCACAATTTGAAGAAGTCAATATATTGATCAGCATTTTTATCAATTTGATTTTCATTTACTTGGTATTACGCTCAAGTGTTTGGATTGAAAGGAAGCTAGGAAATGCTGGGACACAAATTTTAAGAAAAGTTTTTGGAGTTATTTTGATTGCCATTGCCATCAAAATATTTAAAACAAGACTCTTTTAATATGTCGAAAAAACAAAAATATTATGTCATTTGGGCGGGTCATAAGACAGGTATTTTTGACACTTGGGCTGAAACCGAGCAAAATATTAAGGGATTCCAAAATGCCCAATTCAAGTCATTTGAAACAAAAGAACAGGCATTCCATGCCTCGAAAAAAAATTATTGGGCCAGCATTAAAACAAAGTCCGAGCCTTCAAAAGTAAAAAAAATAACTAGTGAATCCATTCAAAAACCCTCCATTTCAGTAGACGCAGCCTGTGCAGGAAATCCAGGTGTTTTGGAATACCAAGGCGTCAATACAGAAACGAAGGAGGTGCTATTTTTCAGAGGTCCATTCCCGTTAGGAACCGTCAATATCGGTGAATTTTTAGCTATAGTCCACGGATTAGCTTACTTGAAAAAAAACAATTGCCCATTTCCCATTTATTCAGATTCAAGAACCGCGATTTCATGGGTTAAAAAAAAGGTGATAAAGACCAATTTAGAACGCAGCTCGGCTACAGAAGAGCTTTTTAAAATGGTTGATAGTGCGTTAGAGTGGCTTCATAAAAATCATTATGCAACTAAAATACTAAAGTGGGAAACCGAAGATTGGGGTGAAAATCCAGCAGATTATGGGAGGAAGTAGATCAGTCTTCACCTTCAAACAATTTTCCCTAGCCCACGGAGATCCGGGATTAAAAATAAGTACGGAAGCCTGCTTGTTGGGTGCTTGGGCGTCCAAATTTGCCAACGGTAAAATCTTAGATATAGGGACTGGTTGCGGTTTAATAGCTTGCATGCTTGCTCAATCCAATCCAGATGTGCGTATAGATGCCATTGAAATTCATCCAGAGGTTGCCATTCTCGCCTCAGAAAATATACAAAATAGCCCATTCAAAAATCAGATTCAAGTAATGAATGGCGATATTCGATCTATATCCACGGAAGATCGTTATGATTTCATCATTTCCAATCCACCATTTTTTATCAATCACCTTCCAGCCACTTTAGAAGATAGACAGTTGGCCATACATGACGACGAATTAAATTTTGTGGATTTGATTCTTGCCATTAAAAATCTGCTTAAACCTGGAGGGAAATTTGCCGTGATTTATCCAAAAGAAGTCATGGATAAATTTGAAAATGAGATGGAAAAAAATGGACTTTTTGTCCATCAATTATTGCATGTGTTTCCCACTCCCCATTCAAAACTGCTTCGGGTGATTTGTCTCGGGTCAACTGAAAAACAAGACAAGGCCCTTGAAAACTTTTACATCAAAGACGAAAACAATGAATACACAGAGGCGTTTAAAATGTTACTTAATCCCTACTATTTAATCTTCGAATAAAAAATAACCACATGTTTTTGTATTTTTGTTCATAGATACATCCATATATGTTGCAAATATCTATTCTTGTTCCTCTTTATAACGAAGCCGAGTCTCTTCCAGAGCTAACGGCTTGGATAGACCAAGTGATGAAAGCAAACTCGTTTTCTTACGAGCTGATTTTCATCAATGATGGTAGCACTGATGCATCATGGGAGGTAATAAATTCCTTATCAAAAAAATACAAACCCGTTAAAGGCATTTGCTTTTCAAGAAATTATGGCAAATCAGCCGCTTTGCATGAAGGGTTTTCTAAGGCTGAAGGTGAAGTAGTCATTACGATGGATGCCGACCTACAAGATTCGCCCGATGAAATTCCTGAACTATATCGCATGGTCACTGAGCAAGATTATGATCTTGTTTCAGGCTGGAAGCAAAAAAGGTTTGACCCTATTTCTAAAACAATACCCACGAAATTATACAATGCTGCCACGAGAAAATTATCTGGTGTACATCTGCATGATTTTAATTGTGGGCTAAAAGCATATAAAAAAGAAGTGGTTAAAACGCTCCGACTTTATGGTGAAATGCATCGTTACATTCCCGTTCAAGCAAAATGGAATGGGTTTACTAAAATTGGAGAAAAGGTCGTCCAACATCAAGCTAGAAAATATGGGGTGACTAAATTTGGCCTAGAACGATTTATATTCGGATTCTTAGATCTTCTTTCAATCTCATTTGTACAGGCTTTTGGGAAAAGACCTATGCACCTTTTTGGAAGCTTGGGGATTCTATCTTTTTTCTCAGGGACCCTGTTGACGACATGGTTGATCAGTGAAAAATTGTATAATCTCGCAAACCATTTAAAATATAGAAACGTCACAGATAATCCCTTATTTTATTTGGCATTAGTCGCGATCATTTTAGGGGTCCAATTATTCTTAGCCGGCTTTATTGGCGAATTATTAATTACAAACTCCGACAAAACAACGGATTATAAAATCAAGGAAGAAGTCTCTTAGCATGCATTCAAAAGATTTAAGTTGGCTTAGTCGCTCCGAACTATTAATCGGCGCAGAGGGTATTCAAAAATTACAATCTGCTCATGTATTGATCGTTGGCCTTGGGGGTGTAGGTTCCTTCGCCGCCGAATTTATCGCTAGGGCTGGAGTTGGAACGATGACGATAGTCGATGGGGATGTGGTGGACCCCACCAATCGGAATCGCCAATTGCCTGCGCTTGCCACCAATCATGGGGTGGCCAAAGTGAAAATTATGGCGGAACGTTTAAAGGCCATTAATCCGGACCTGGTTTTACATGCACATGAAACTTTTTTAAGTCCTGACGCAGCCAAAGAAATTTTAGAAACAACACGTTTCGATTATGTCATGGATTGCATTGATTCCGTAACACCCAAATTAACTTTGCTAAAAACGGCCTATGATCTTAATCTCAAAACAGTAAGTTCTATGGGAGCCGGTGGCAAAATGGATCCAACAAAACTTAGAACCACAGATTTATTAGATACTAGAGAATGTTATTTAGCCGCTTTAGTCAGAAAACGAATTCGGAGATTGGGCGTCGGAAGAGGGATAAAAGCGGTATTTTCTTTAGAAAAAGTACGCGACGAATCCCTTATTTTAACGGACGGTTCTAATTTTAAAAAATCAGCCTATGGCACCATATCCTATTTACCAGCCGCATTTGGCGGGGCTTGTGCTTCAGTGGTCATTCGGGATATTTTAGACGAAGAAATTCCCATGGAAAAAAGACTAAAGGCCCACATGAACCTTGGCAGAAAATCAAAAAAGCAATGATCAAAATAGGGGTTATCAATGTTTCAGACCGTGCAAGCCAAGGAATTTATGAGGATATTCCCGGAAAAGCCGTGGTCGACCTTTTGCATGAATACCTGATTAGCGAGTTTGACGTCGTCTACAAAGTCATTCCCGACGAACAAAAGCAATTGGAAGAGGCGATGATTCACATGGCCGACATTGAAAAAACGTGCCTAATTATCACCACGGGTGGAACTGGACCCTCCCTTAGAGATGTTACCCCTGAAGCAACAGAAGCGATATGTAAAAAAATGCTACCCGGTTTTGGCGAGTTAATGCGTTCAATTAGTTTAGCATTTGTACCCACCGCCATTCTAAGTAGGCAAACGGCTGGCATTCGAGGAAATACATTAATTGTCAATTTACCAGGAAAACCAAAAGCAATCAGACAGTGTCTTGAGGCTGTTTTTCCCGCCATCCCCTATTGCATCGATTTAATTGACGGCCCCTTTTTAGTTTGCAACGAAGCGAACATGAAAGCCTTCAGACCTCCCTCAAATTAGCATTCTGATTTAACTAAGAGATCATATAGATGTGCTGTTATTTTGCCTCTTTGGGCGCTATGGATTTGTTTTCCGTTAATGGAGAAAATAGGCAATACTCTTTTAGTACTTCCTGTCGTAAATACTTCGTCGGCCGACAAAAAATCATCCAATGAATAATCGCCAACCCGAACTTCGAACTCCTGAGCGGCTAAAGACATTACATGGCTCCGAGTGATACCCGCTAAAATTTGTTGGCCCGGAGTATGTACAACCCCCGATTTCACAAAAAATAAATTGCTCCTAGACGATTCAGAAACCCCCAATTCATCAGTATAATAAATCAAATCATTCCCTCCTTTGCTTTTCACCTCAGCCCAATACCTAATCGCAAAAGCATAGTTTAAGGATTTAATATCCGCCATTTCTCGATGGTATTTTTGGCTTATTAAATGCATTCCCTCCATGGGATTCGCAAAAGAAAAGACCCCAGGAAAGATGAATAAATTAGATCCCCCTTCCATGGGCTCAAATCCATTCAAACTATCACCACCGGTCAACACTAATTTAACCCCCAAACACGAATCCTTTGAGGTTTTAGCTAAATCAAGAATCAATTGGGAAAGTTCAGCTTTTGAGTACCTGTGCTCAATTCCCATTTTTTGAGCTGAGGATAGAAATCGATCCAAATGGTCCGACAAAAATATTGCCTGCCCATCCATGATTCTAAAAAAATCAAAAATGCCATATCCTCGGAGAAAACCAATGTCTTTTACGCTAACATGAGCCTTGTCTGGGGAAACCCAACCATCATTCACAAATATCGGATACGCCATATTGTTTTAATTTATGAACTAATTTTATAACCTCCATGGCTTCTTTTACGTCATGAACCCTTAAAATGCTAGCCCCTTTATTCAAAGCGATTGCATGCAAAGCAGTACTTCCAATCAACGATTGATCCGCATCAATGTGCAAAAATTTGTGAATCATGGTCTTACGAGAAAGTCCCACCAGAATCGGAGCGCCCAATAATTTGAATTGACTCAATTTTGCCAATAACTCATAGTTGTGATCCAAAGACTTAGAAAAACCAAAACCAGGATCTATCAATAAATTTTTCAATCCACGCGACCTCAAATGTTGTACTTTTTTAGCTAAATCAGTCCACACCGCCTCAACTACATTTTCATAAGCTGGGATTTGATGAACCTCTTCAAATTTACCGACACTGTGCGTCAACACATAAGGAATTTGCTCAGAACAAATCCAATCAAAGATGCCAACATCCATTTGGCCCCCGCCGATATCATTTAAAATATGAGCCCCTGAGGCAAATGCCGCTTTGGCAACGGATAGTCGATAAGTGTCTATGGAAATAATAAGTGCCGGAAAACGCTTACTTAATGCGTCAATAATCGGAATCACGCGGCTAATCTCTTCTTGCTCACTAACAGGTTCCGCACCAGGCCGAGTCGAATGCCCTCCCACATCTATCATAGTGACTCCCTCCGAAATTATTTTTTCTGCTTGGCGCAAAGCAGCTTCCACAGAATTAATTCGACTTCCTTCATAAAATGAATCAGGCGTCACATTCAAAATTCCCATGCTAATGCCTGAACTTAATGTACCCCCAAGGTCCAGTAATTGACCATTTACAAAGAATGTGTTAAAAGTTGGAAAAAGAGCATCCAAATGAGCTGAAATTTAGGATAATTTAAATATTTTTGTAGGCTAAAAAAACGTGAGTATAGAAATCTAATCCAAGTAATATGAATCGGGACTCTTCGCCTTCCCAAACCGAAATCGAATATCGCCAAGTAATTTCACACTGCAAAGCCTTGTTTGATAAAAAAAACAAAGATTACGGGACTTCTTGGAGAATTTTACGTTTACCCAGCCTAACCGATCAAATTTTTATCAAGGCCCAAAGAATTCGTAGTATTCAGGATAAGGGCCAACAAAAAATCGTGGATGGGATTGAGGGCGAGTTTATCGGCATCATCAATTATTGCATTATCGCATTAATCCAAAAAACACTTGAAAATTCAGATCAAATGGAGTTTTCACCAGAAGAATTAGGTGGGATCTACGATGATCAAGTAGAAATCACCTTAGAACTTTTAAGAAATAAAAATCACGACTATGGAGAGGCATGGAGGGATATGCGGGTTAGCAGCATGACCGATTTGATTCTAATGAAGATATTTAGAACGAAGCAAATAGAGAATAATTTAGGCGTCACATTGGTGTCGGAGGGGGTGGAAGCCAACTACCAAGATATGCTCAACTATGCCGTATTTTGTTTGATTAAATTGAAAGAGGAACAAAGCCAACAAGCCCAACAGTAATAAATTATGCAGCGTTACGCAAAGATTGCCACCTTTTTACTGGTCAGCATATTCCTCTTCTCAGGGTTTATTAAACTGAATGACCCCATTGGGACCCAACTAAAACTAGAGGAATATTTTGATGTATTTTCAGTGGATTTTCCATGGATGTCGGGCTTCTGGAAATTCTGGATTCCTTATGCATTAATTCTTTCCATTATACTGAGTAGCCTAGAAGTGGTTTTAGCCGTCGCCTTATGGTTTAATTACCGGGCTAAACAAACTCTTTGGGCCATCTTTTCCATATTACTCTTCTTTAGTTTTTTAACTTTTTATTCGGCTTATTTTAATAAAGTCACCGACTGTGGCTGCTTCGGGGAGGCTATCAAACTAACCCCTTGGACATCCTTTGGGAAAGATATATTTTTGATTCTGCTTACGGTAAGTTTGTTGTTCACTAATAAAGTCAATAAAAATGAACGCACATTAAAAATCGTCGTGGTCAGTATTTTCATCAGTGTGGGGATTGGCGTTTACTCGTATTTTTATTTACCCAAATTCGATAGCCTTCCTTACGCAATAGGAGAAAGTATTCCTCAAAATATGAAAGAGCAGGAAGCCTTGAAATTCAGTTATGTCTATCAAATTAATGGTAAAGAGACCGAATTATTGGAGATGCCAACGGACACCTTAGCCAAGTTTATTTCGATGAAAGCCATCAATGAAAAAGAAGCGAGGCCACTCATCACCGATTACCATTTATGGGTAGAAGGTGACACGACTGATTTTACCAAAGAAAGCTTTATAGGAAACCGGGTCATGGTGATCGTACCCAACATACACCATACCTACGAAAAAGCATTCGCCGAAATAAGTGTGCTAGCCAAGGAATTAGAAAAGAAAAAAATATCGGTTTGGTTAGTTTCCGCATCTACCGATGAGGAAGTGAACGAATTAAGACATCGGTATCAATTAAGCTTCCCTGCTTTATCAGCAGATGTAAAAGTATTAAAAACGATTATCAGGTCTAGTCCAGGAATTTGGATAGTCAAGGATGGGGTGGTTAAGGGTAAATGGTCAGCCTATCAGTTACCCAATGCCAATGAAATCGAAGAACGTTTAACAAAAGTGCAAGAATGAAAAATATTTATTTAATTGGAATGCCCTCATCTGGGAAAAGTACATTAGGAAAAGAATTAGCAAGGAATTTGGGTTACAGTTTCACCGACATGGACAAACTGATCGAAACCCGTGAGCAAAAAACGATTTCAGAGATATTTTCTGGCCAAGGAGAAAGCCACTTTAGAGACTTAGAAAAAAAGACATTGCACGGATTCCAACCGGACCAATCGATAGTCATAGCTACCGGTGGCGGGGTCCCTTGTTTTAACGACAACATGGAATTCATCAAAAACAATGGCGTAAGTGTATTTTTAAATGTAGACGTGAATGACCTAGCGAAAAGATTATATAAAGCGCAAGGAAACAATAGGCCTCTATTAGACAAAAGTCAAAGCGAAGAAGCCGTGATCGATACGATCAAAAAAACCTTTGAAGAAAGATTGCCATTTTACAAACAAGCCGACATACAAGTAGACGGAGAAATATCAGTGACCCAACTCCTTTGGTTGTTAGATCAATATATTCCTGTTTAAAAATAAACACCTCCACCGATCATGAATTGCATGCTCGTCAAGTTCAAACTTGCCGAAGAATAATCCGCTGAGCTCTTTAAGGCATAGGGAGTAAAGGCATCTTTAGAAGTTCTTTGGTAGGCTGTCAAATCGATGTAAAACTGGTTCGTTCGATAGCCCAAACCACCAGAAATTTGCAACACGGTGCGATCGATCGAATCATACGTAGGCGAATAACTATTACCCCAAGTGGCCACACCCCCACGAAGATTAAAATTGGCACTTAGTCTAATTTCAGTCCCTAATTTTATATTGAGTGCCGATTGGAAATTTTTCTGAGTTTGCCCATTGTACTTATTCTCAAAATTTATATTATCTGTTGCCGATAATTCAGCAGATGAAACGCGCATTCCTGGGTAATTGACATATTCCAAATCAAGACTTAACAAGCCTCTTTTTCCAAAAAAATAAGCCGCGCCACCAGAAATTTTGAAGGGCGTGGTTAATTGGTATGTGAATTCATTCGGGGTCAACTTGACAGCTCCTACCCGCGTAATGGTGATAGGATTTCCCTTTGAATCAAACGATGGAATGCCAAAAACCCTAGGATTCAACGTTGCGTCATAACGTTCATTCATTTGGTCAAAAAACATGGGCGTATGCAAGGCCAATGATGCTCGAAGATTTGAACTCAATTTGTAAATCATGCCCAAAGTCGCAGAAATTCCTGAACCCGTATTGACCAATTTTTCTTGATATTGTAAACCAGCCACATAATTGGCCCCAACAAATTCTTCTTGCCAAAAGGTGGTGGAAGTCGCATTTATTTTTGAAAAGTGCAAACCTAATCCCACATAAAATTTACTTAAATAAGACGCCCCGTAACTAATATCCCATTGGCTCAAAGCCCCCTCATTATCGGCGGTACCTAGTTGGCGCGTAGGCAAATTAGGCTCATACCTCTGGAAAGGAGCGCCACCCGTTTTTGCATTGGGATTAATCAAATAGGCTTGATAAGCTACTGCTTCAGGGCTATCCGCTGTTTTGCCGTAAGAATTAAACTCGTCGTCTAGGCTTTGACCTGTGGCTCCCTTATCGTTCGCTTTTTCAATGAAGCGGTCCAACAAAGAGCTTCGGTTATTAACTCCTGAAATTGAAATGGGCTGAGCAAAGATCACTTGTCTTGAGTAAGCAACGCCAAAACTACCGCGCCATTGTGATGCGGAAAACTCGGCAGGACTACCTAAAACCAAACCAAAAATAGGTACTTGGACGAATGAATTAGTTTTTGAAGAAGTTTCAGCAAGATAGGTAGATTCTGTCGTGGCAGAAACATAGCCTACACCTAAAGACACTTCAGATCGATTGTAAAATCCTAAACCCGCTGGATTTCCAGAAATTGAACTTATATCGGCACCTAATGTACTATGAACACCCCCCATGGATTGCATACGTGGGGAACTCGTGGAATAGGCGGTTGAAAAACTCTTGGCCAAATTCGAATAAGAATAAATTTGCCCATGTACTGCCGATAGGCTACCTAGGCCCAAAAAGAAAAACAAAAAAATACGATTCATATTTTACCTAGGTCCTCTGGTTGAACTTCCACCCCCCGAACTTCCACCGGAACTTCCGCCGCTTGAACCTCCATAATTGGTCGATGGAGCGCTATACGATTCAGTCCTATTTTGGTATTGCGGAACTGAGTTATTTTGTGGAGCCGCACGATATTCATAATTGGTATTCCTTCTTGAAGGTGCCACTACAGCCTCTCCACCCACTTCCGACGCGCTAGAGTTAACCCTTTGCTGGTTAGTCCCATTCTGATTATACGAATTGCTATTGCCCCTTGGCGCATTGTTGTAGTTCTCACCTCCATAACGATTCGACATTGCATCTTCTCTAGCTCCACGCCTGCTGATTTGCACAGGATCTACCACATTATAATTATTCGAATTATAAGAAGCATAACTTGAATTTAAGGCCCCATAATAATTATAGATATTAGTTGACCCATACATACCAAAACCATTCATACTACCATACATCCCCCCGTACATCGAATTATACGGATTTGAGAACGCAGACATCCGATAGAAAGGATCATAAAAATATGGATTCATCATGAAACTGGATTGATAAGCAAAACTAGAATACATCATAGGCCCATACATGGAGGACATAGATCCATAATAATAAGGATCTTGCAATCGCCATGAGGCTAATGGGGAAGCCCAACGAGAACCAAAACCGGTTCCAAAAGATATAAAAGGATTGGTGTACCAACTATTCCAAGGGTTGGCATTCATCAAACCCGATGAAAATCCATTGGCAAATCCTTGATCATATTGGTTGGCATATACAGCACGAGAATTTAAATAATTAGGTTCAGCAGCTTCAGCTAACCCATTCTCTTCTTCGATTAACGTGGATTCATCTTGAAAGTCAAGGTAATCAGACTTCTTCTTTTTCTTAGGTATAACAGCAGTCTGAACAGGATTATCGTACAGATCATCGGCGACCAATTTTGATTGGCTCGTCGCATCTGAAGAATTATTTTGGACAACGGTACATGCTTGTATAAAGATTAAACCAACAAGCAATAAAAACAACATCAAGTGATTTTTCATTGGATTTGAATGTTATACATGTTAAAAACCTAGGACAAAACTGT
>Ga0209443_1001410_pt1 | contig 15162 bp, 11 predicted proteins | sample LauGreBMM110DCMD_2_FD_187571 | JGI IMG/M metagenome (GOLD analysis project Ga0209443, IMG submission 187571) | Freshwater lake microbial communities from Lake Michigan, USA - Su13.BD.MM110.DCMD (SPAdes) (version 2) | ecosystem: Environmental > Aquatic > Freshwater > Lake | place: Lake Michigan... | reverse complement strand
TTGCCACCGCTTTTCGTCCGCCGGACGAAGCAACGAACTTCTGGGCCGTTCGTCCGTTCGTCCGCTCCCCGCCAAAGCGGCAGCTCCGCTCTGCTTCGCCGCGCGCACTCCAAGACGCTGTCGCGACCGAGCCGGCCAGCCGGCCCCGGGCGGAGTCCGCGAGGTCTTGGAGTGCGTGTGGCTTGCCACCGCTTTTCGTCCGCCGGACGAAGCAACGAACTTCTGGGCCGTTCGTCCGTTCGTCCGCTCCCCGCCAAAGCGGCAGCTCCGCTCTGCTTCGCCGCACGCAATCCAAGACGCTGTCGCGACCCAGCCGGCCCACTCTCCGAGGATTGGGAAAAAGGGAAAATCCACCTCAGCATCGTTCCGTTGAACCCTCCCACACCTGATTTTCCAAAGGGCTACTGAAAGAAAATTGCGCGTCCCCGGGTTCAGGAGTGGGTGGTTCATGGGAAAAACAATGGTATCAAGCGCTACGCGCTGTAATATCTTGAAAGACACTGGCCAATTCATCGTGCGGTTAAAAAATCGACATGACTCGAATCTTTGCTCAGAAATGTCCGCATTGCGCTAAGAGTGTGGCCAAGAATCCCTCGCGTTGCCCGCATTGCGAGCGATGGCTGGACGACAATCTCGATTGGCGCCATGGAAAGCGGCTACGCCGACGGATGGCCATCGGATTGGTCGTGACAGGCGTAGGGCTGATCGCGTTCTGGGTGGTCCGACATTGACGCCGGTTTACGCGCTATGGACGGGGAGCACGTTTGACGGGTTCGTGGCAAACCGGTTACATCAGCCCCGCCGATGAAGAAGACCTCCGCTGCCAAGCCCGCACCCAAGTACCGCCGGATCTTGCTCAAGCTGAGCGGGGAGGCGTTGGGCGGTGACGAAGCAGCGGGAATCTGTCCGGAGGCCGTCCACGACATGGCGCGGCAAATCAAGGAGGTCCATGATCTCGAGGTCGAGGTCGTCATCGTGGTCGGGGGCGGGAACATCTTCCGAGGCTTGGCCGGCAGCGAGCGCGGCATCGAGCGCGCCACGGGTGACTACATGGGGATGTTGGCGACCGTCATCAACGCCCTCGCACTCCAGGACGCCATGGAGAAGCAGGGGGTGCCCACACGGGTGCTCAGCGCCATCACCATGACGCAGATCGCCGAGCCGTTCATCCGCCGCCGGGCCGTCCGGCACCTGGAGAAGCGGCGCGTGGTGATCTTCGCCGCCGGCACGGGCAACCCGTTCTTCTCGACCGACACCGCCGCCGCGCTCCGTGCGAACGAGATCAACGCCGAGGTGGTGCTCAAGGCGACCAAGGTCGACGGCATCTACGACAAGGACCCGAAGAAGTTCCCGGACGCAAAGCGTTACGCCACGATCAGCTACGGCGAGGCGCTCGAGAAACGGCTCAAGGTGATGGACGCGGCCGCCTTCGCGCTCTGCCAGGACAACAAGATGCCCATCATCGTGTTCGATTTCTTCAAGGCCCACAACCTGATGCGCGTCGTGATGGGCGAGCCCATCGGCACGGTCGTCACCGGTTGAGAGACCATTGGCAGCCCTTTCAAAAACGTCTGGCCGTGTAGGGGTCGACGTAAGGGGACCCTGATTTACTGAGGACAACGGAAGGTCGTCATCTAAACCCGATCGGCCGTTTTTGCGGGATGTCACTAAAGTAGGACAGAGTCGCCGGCCTGTCCCATGCTGCCGTCCGACTTTTCAAACAACCTGAGGCGTCCAGTCCACCGGATCGACACCACCCGGTAGGCGGCGGGACACTATTCCACCGGCCAGCGACCAATCGCACCTGGAACTGATCTACGTTTCGAGATGTGCATCGAGCGAACCGCCGAAATGTCCTGACTCTCGCACCGAGAAACCGCAGCGATCTCACCGGGCGGACAGGGATATCCGGCCCTGGCCAAGGCCGCGGTGGGGCCAACGGCGAGCTCGCTCAGCCGGAACATCGCGCTCCCAAGGTCGCAAAATCGGAGAGCCGCATCCGGCCGTTGCCCGGGTCTTTTCCGGGTATCTCCATTGCCGGCTTTTCATCACCCGCGCTTCCCCGCATGCTGTCGCCATGACCATCGAAGAGATCCTGTTCGAGACCGAAGAGAAGATGCTCAAGACCGAGGAGCACGTCGTCCACCAGTTCACCGGCGTCCGCACCGGCAAGGCCTCGCCCACGCTCGTCGAGAACGTCATGGTCGAGGCCTACGGATCCATGATGCGGCTCAAGGAACTGGCGACCATCAGCGCGCCCGAGGCGCGGATGCTCATGGTGCAGCCGTTCGACCAGAGCACGATGAAGGCGGTCGAGAAGGCCATCCAATCCTCCGGTCTCGGGCTGAACCCGGCCTCGCAAGGGAAGTTCATCCGCATCGTCCTCCCCGACCTGAGCGCGGAACGTCGCCAAGAGTTCATCAAGATCTGCAAGAAGATGACCGAGGACGGCCGCGTCGCGATCCGCAGCGAACGCCGCGCCGCCATGGACCTGCTCAAGAAAGCCAAGGCCGACGGCACCTCCGAGGACGACGTGAAGGGCGCCGAGACCGACGTGCAGAAGCTGACCGATGGCTACATCGCCAAGCTGGACGGGCATCTCGGGACCAAAGAGATCGAGATCCTCAAGGTCTGAGGCGCGGGCGCGCCGGGACGCCCCCCCTTTCCGGCGGGCCACCCGATGGATCCCGGAGCCGAAGACCCGCTGCTTCTGCATCCGAGCTTGTGCAGCAGGTAGCAGAAGAATCCGTTGTAGCATCCGACATCGAGGACCGGACGCTCCGTCCCGGGCGGGGTGAGTTCGAAGAGGTCGCGGACGATCCGTTGGAACCAGCCTTTCCCTTCGACGAGATGGGAATCGCGGAACCAAGAGCCTTCAGGATACCGGGCACAAAGATCGAGCGATGCGCCTTCGAAGGCGGCATCCACCGCACCTCGCCCGTGGACCTCGGCGGTCGGTTCCGAACCCATGCCGGGTGCTTAGCCCGCATCCGGCGCACCGGCAAGCGACGCATTGAACGCCACGCAATCGGCATACCGGACGCCGGTCCCGCCGAAGAGGTCCAAGGCACTGCCGATGGTCAGGTCGATGCGGCTTTTGCCGAGGCGTTCCGTCAGCTCCAGGTCCGCGAGCGAACGCGCTCCGCCGGCGTAGGTCGTCGGCAATGGCGACCAGACGGCCAGCTTCTCCACGAGATCGCCGTCGATGCCGCGGCACAATCCTTCGACGTCCACCGCGTGGACGAGGAACTCGGCGCAATGGTCCGCGAGCAGGGCGAACGTCTCTTCCCCGAGGACCAACGAGGTGGGCTTCTGCCAACGGTCGGTGAACACGACGTGCTCGTCGCCGCGCCGGCGGCAGCTCAGGTCGAGCACGAGGCGTTCCTTGCCGATGAGCGCGACGAGCTGCCTCAGACGCTCCCATTCCAGGCGCCCGTCGCGGAAGACCCAAGAGGTGACGATGACATGCGACGCACCGGCATCCAGCCAGGTCCGTGCATTGTCGGCATTGACGCCGCCGCCGAGTTGGAGACCGCCCGGCCAAGCTGCAAGGGCTTCGCGGGCCGCCGCTTCGTTCCCGGGCCCGAGCTGGATGACATGCCCGCCGATAAGCCTGTCGCGGTGGTACAGCTTGGCGAACCATCCAGGCGGTTGCTCGGCCACGAAGTGGGTGGTCACGCCGGCACCGCTGTCCGTCAACGTGCCGCCGACGATCTGGGTCACGCGGCCGTCGCGGAGGTCGATGCACGGTCGGAACACGGGAGCAACCTAAACGGCGGACCGCGCCCGCAAAAGCATGGAAAGCATCTGGACCTCCCCACCGGTCGTCGCGGACCTCGGCCTAGCGGGAGCGTCCGCACCCGTTCGTCGACCTGGGCGGGATCGTCGAGCGCCGCCCGGGTGAGGCCGCCGATACCGCCGACCCTGCGCCCGCGGTGCGAGCCCCCGACCGCATGGGCGGCATCGAACATCCGCTTGAGCCCGCGGCGACGCGCCATCTCCGAGAGCGCCTCCGATGTCGCAGGGCCGGCCCCATACGTGCGTGGCGATGCGCGGGCCGACGTGCAGGGGTTCGAGGAACGCGGGCTTCCTGGTGGACACCGCGAGGGCGGGCGGTGAGGTTTTTTCTGCGTCGTTCATCGGGAACGGTGACAGATTTCAGTCCGGTGGCGCCGCCGGCATCCTCACAGCAGGTCGCCGGTGGCAAGGGCACTTCCAAGAGGCGGAAACCACGGCGGATAGCACAAGCGGCTTCCTGGCACGGTGACTTCACCCTCAGGATCCGACCCCGCGCCCGGCGCATCTGCAGACCGCGAAGCGCATGCCTCAGTTCTCCCCCGGCTTGTGCTCGACCGACCCGGAAACCAGCGTGGACTTCCTCCCTGCGGTTTGCCCACCTTGGTCGCATGAGAACCCCGCTGGCCGCTGCGTTCTGTCTTTGCGTCGGCTTCGCCTCGTCACTGCTCCCGGCGCACGCGGCGTTCCGCGCGGGCATCGCGGTGCGGATCGTCACGCCGGAACCGCTGTTGCCCGTGAGCGGCGGCATCGGCCCGTCGAACCCGGTGAAGGAGAAACGCGGCGAGATCACCGTCCGCGCGCTGGTCGTCGAACAGGACGGCACGCGGATCGCTTTCGTGAGCACGGATTTCCTCGGGTTCCCGTCGGTGCTGGGCGACCGCGTGCGCGCCAAGGTGAAGGGGGTCCCGGCGGACCACATCCTCATCGGCGCGACCCATACCCACAGCGCGCCCGACGCGTACTGCTTCCCCGACGGCAAAGGCGGCACGAGCGGCGACCTGGCGTACCTCGGCACGGTCGTCGACAAGGCCGCCGCCGCGATCGACGAGGCCGTCGCCAAGCTCCAACCGGCGACCTTTCGCAGCGCGACCGGCGATGCCCGCGGCCAGATCGCCTACAACTACTATGCCCCCGAGCTCTACGACCCGCGCGTGAACGTGCTCCAGGCCGTCGGCGCCGACGGCAAGCCGCTCGCGACGCTCGTGAACTACGCGGTGCATCCGGAGGTCCTCGGCTCCGACGCCGGCATCTGCTCGCCGGACCTCGTCGGACCGCTCTACGACCGCATCGCCGAGGCCGGGGGCGGCATCGGGATCTTCATGAACTCCGCCCAGGGCGGCATGGTCACCGCCGATAACCGCGTCAAAGGCGGCGGCGAGGCCCGGACATGGGAAGAATGCCGGCGCATCGGACGCCTGCTCGCCGACGAATCGCTGCGCATCGTGCACGACGCCCCGGTGCAGGCGGAGCCCAAGGTCCGTATCGCATCCCGGCAGGTGAAGTTTCCGGTCGGATCGCCGCTCCTGCTCGCCATCATGCGTGCCTCGCCGCTCGGATATCCGGCCGACGCCTCCGGCACGGTGTCGACACGGATCGCCTTGGTCTCGCTCGGCACCGCCCAGATCCTCACCATCCCCGGCGAAGCGCTCCCGAACATCGGCTTCTACCTGAAACGGAAGATGCGCGGGGGACAGAACTGTCTCTTCGGACTCACCAACGACGCGTTCGGCTATATCCTCACCGAGGTCGATTGGCAGAGCTTCAAGCGCTACGACTACGTGAGCCGCACCTGCCTCGGCGAGAAGACCGGCGAGATCCTCATCGAAGAGGCGTTGAAGCTGATCGCGGAGAACCCGATGGCCGCGCCCTGAGACCTGGGACCTGGGACCTGAGACTAGGTCCGCCTCACGCCTGCTCGTCGTCGGGCGCGTGTCGGTCCGCGCGGTTGCGCGAGGCCTCGACCTTGACGTAGTGCAGGATCACCGGCGCGAAGATCATCCCGGGCAGCCCCATCAGCCGCTCACCGACGACCAGGCCGATCAGTGTGAGCCACATAGGGTTCTTGATCCGGTCCCCGATGATCTTCGAGTTCAGGAAGTACTCGAACTTGTGGAGCACCACGAGGAACACCAGGGCGGCGAACGCGACTTTCGGCGAGATGCTGAAGCCCACGCCGATGATCAGCGTGTTGCTCATCAGGTTTCCGACGATCGGCAAAAGCCCGAGCAGGAACGTGAGCGCCACGATCACCGGCACGTACGGGTAGCCGTTCCAGAGCAGGAACCCGGAGGTCATCGCCGTGTTGATGGCCGAGATCAGGATCTGCGCGCCGATGACCGTGGAGAAGCTGCGGAAGAAGGTGATCGCCCGCAGCGCCAGCTCGCGGCTCACCGTCGCGTAGAGGCTTCCCCGCACGGCGTGCGGATCGCCCTCCATGATGAACTTCGAGTTGAGGAACAGGCTTGCCGCGGCGACGAGCCCGATGAAGAACGAGGCGATCTCGAACACCGCGCCCCGGGCATAGGTCCCGATGTTGGCGACCTTCGTCTGCACCCACGTCAGCGCCAGCGGCTTCAGGCTGGCGTAATCGGTGAACGGCAGGTCGAGACCCTTGAGCTCGGCGTACTCGACCACGGCCGGGATGGTCGTCTCCGCGATCTTGGGCAAGGTCACGTAGGCCGCTTTGGAGAAGTACCCGAGCCCGACCACGATCGTGGTCGCCAAGAGCACATAGAGGAGAAGCGCCAGCCACTTGCGTCCGCCCCACAGGAAAAGCCGCAGCGCGAAGAACCCGAACAGCGCCGTGAGCACCAACGTCGCCAGGTGCAGCCACCCGATGAGGACGAGGACGACCAGCATGATGGCGTACGAGATGCGGGCGGACCGGCTGGCGGAGCCAGGGCGTCGGATGGAGGAGGATGTCATGCGCTGAGGTCGGGCCGCCGATAGTCTGGATGCTCCCGGCCGCTTGCACAACCCGCGGCCTGCGCCGAAAGTATGATTGGAAGTGGCGGGCATACGTAGCGCAGACTGGTAGTCTGCTGTGTCGCCGGCTGGTAGCCGGCCAGGGCGTCGGCGATCCGTTCGCCCTGGAAACATCGACGCCCAGCGGGTTGCCAACCCGCGACACGGCAGACTGCTAGTCTGCGCTACCTCACCCGCCGGGCACGCCACTTCCGATCCCCCTGCGCCGCTCCGCTGATCATCCCAGGAGAGCGGCGGGCGGGACGTGATGGTGATGATGGAACAGCGTCGCGCGGTTCCGGTACAGATATGCCACGATGAAGGCGTTGATCAGCATCACCAGCAGCAGCCCCACGTGGAACTTGTGCGATAGCTCGAAGACCTCGATCGGGATGAAGAACGCCGACTGCCCGATCGCCAGCCATCCGGCCCACTGGGCCCGGGAGAAGAGGCCGATGCCCTCGACCGAGGCGAGCGACCCGTAGAGCAGCGATCCCGACGCCAACCAGAGCATCGACAACGGTGTCACCTTCGAGAGGGTCACCGCCATGTCGGCGAGGGGCTTCTTCTCCGGATCGAGGTGGATCAGGTCCAGCACCCGGTGCAACTCGGACGGCAGGTCGTTGTCCGAGAGCGTGTACAGCCCCGGCGCGGCGGAAAAGAAGAAGGCCCCCTTGAGCAGCTTGAGCGCGATGATGACGTAGAACGCCGGGGCTTTCGGGAATTCCTCGGGCATCAGCGCACCTTCGGCAGCAGCAGCCCCAAGAGGTCCTTGATCGCCACGCGCGTCTGTTGCTGCGTGTCGCGGTCGCGCAACGTCACGGTGTCGAGCAGTTCCGGTTTTTCGCCCAACGTGTCGAAGTCGATGGTCAACCCGAACGGCGTGCCCGCCTCGTCCTGCCGCGCGTAGCGGCGGCCGATGGCCCCGCCGTCGTCGTAGAAGACCGTCATGTGCGGCCGCAACAGGTCGCGGACCTCCTTGGCCTTGGCCACCAGTTCCGGTTTGTTCTTGAGGAGCGGGAAGATGCCGACCTTCACCGGCGCGATGCGCGGATGGAACTTCATCACCACGCGGGTCTCGCTCTTGCCCTTCTCGTCGGTGGTGGTGAGCTCGCTGTACGCGTCGGCGAGCAGCGCGAGGATCAGGCGGTCGACACCCGCCGACGGCTCGATGACGTGCGGGATGTACTGGCCCTTGGCCAGCTTGTCGAAATACACGGTCGCCTCGGCCTCGGCCTGCTGGGTCGCCTCGGCCTCGTCGGCACCCTTCTTGAGGAAGGCCGCGGTCTTGCCGAGGACGAACTTGGCGCGCATCGCCGCCTTCTTGGCCTCGTCGAGCTTGCCCCACGCGGCGCGCAGCTCCTCGTCGAACACGCCCATCGGCTTGCCCGAATGCTTCTCGTGCTGCGACAGGTCGAAGTCTCCGCGCGCGGCGATGCCCTCGAGCTCCTGCGTGCCGAACGGGAACTTGTACAGGATGTCCACGCAGGCGCGGGCGTAGTGCGCCAGTTCCTCGGGCTTCTGCCAGTACTCCTCGAAGCGGTCGCGCGTCAGACCGATCCCTTCGTAGAAGCGGATGCGCTGCTCGACCCAGTACTTGTGCCAGACCTCCCAGCCCCAATCCGCCTGCGGTTCGCCCTGCCACGCGTTGTCCGACGCCTTGGCGACGGAACCCGCCAGCGCCTCGACCGCCTCGTCGGGCTTGATGAAGAACTCCAGCTCCATCTGCTCGAACTCGCGCGAGCGGAAGATGAAGTTGCGCGGCGTGACCTCGTTGCGGAACGCCTTGCCCATCTGCCCGATGCCGAACGGCACCTTCTGGCGTGCCGTCTCGTGGACGTTCTTGAACTGCGCGAAGATGGCCTGCGCCGTCTCGGGACGGAGGTAGCACACGTTGTCGTCGGATTCGACGGGTCCGTAGTGCGACTTGAACATCAGGTTGAACGGGCGCGGCGCCGTCAGCTCGCCGCCGCAATGCGGGCACGGCGTCTGGAGGCCGGTGGCGCCCACCTGCTCCGTGGCGAGATACTGATAGAGTTCCTTGATCGTCAGGCGCGTCGCGTCGGCCGCGGTCACGCGCGCTGCCAAGAACGACAGGGTGAGCTCGGGGTTGCGGACCAGCGCCAGGTTCGGGGCCAAGTGCTTGCCCTTGCCTTTGGCCCAAGCGAGCAGGGCCGGAATCTCCACGAGGCCGTCCGGACAGATCTCCGCGATGGCCTGGGCCCAAGCGTTCTCCGGGATCATCTCCCAGACCTGGTCGAAACGGACGAGCTTCTTGCAGTGCTTACAAGTGCTCATCGGATCCGCGAAGGTCGCGACGTGGCCCGACGCCTCCCAGATCTTGGGATGCATGATGATGGTCGCCTCGAGGCCGGCGACGTCGTCGCGATGGTGGACGATGGTCTTCCACCAGGCGTCCTTCACGTTGCGCTTCAGCTCCGCGCCGAGCTGGCCGTAATCCCAGAAGCCGTTGATCCCGCCGTAGATCTCCGACGACTGGAAGACGAACCCGCGACGCTTGCAGAGGCTGACGATCTTCTCCATCAGCACGTTTTCTTTCGGCTCGGACATAGATTGAGGGAGCGGAGCTTCCGTTTCGACCGTCCGGGTGTCAACGCCGCCGCGCCCGGCGGACCGACTTCCGCGTTGTCCCGTCCATCGCCGGACGCCATCCTCGCGGCATGTCGTCGCCCTATTCGTCCCGGTACCACGAAGGCCTGAAGGAGGATTCCGCCGCCTCGGCCCGCGAGACGGTGCCGCTCGTCCTGCGCCTGTTCCCGAGCCGGACGGTCGTCGATGTCGGCTGCGGTTCCGGCACTTGGACCAAAGCCTACGCCGACGCTGGTTGTGATGTGTCGGGGATCGACGGCGACATCGTGCGGACGGAGCAGTTGCTCTTCCCGGCCGACCAGTTCCGCCGAGCGGACCTCGCCGTGCCGCTGCGTCTCGACCGTCGGTTCGATCTGGTGAATTGCCTGGAAGTCGCCGAGCACCTGGCCCCCTCGCGCGGCGAGAGCTTCGTCGCCGACCTCTGCCGCCTCGGCGATGTCGTGTTCTTCTCCGCCGCCGTGCCCGGTCAAGGCGGCACCCACCACGTCAACGAACAGTGGCCGAGCTATTGGATCGCGTTCTTCCGCGCCCAAGGTTTCGTGCCGCTCGATTGCCTGCGGCACCGGATCTGGCAGAACGACAAGGTCGCCTGGTGGTACGTGCAGAACGCTTTCGCCTTCGTGAAGGAATCGCGCCTCGCGGATTTTCCCGAGGCGGTCGCCGAGGACCGTCCATGGCCGACCGACCTCGTGCATCCGCGCGCCTACGTGCGCGCCACCGTGCCGAGCGAGATGTCTCCGCGCATGTTGAAGGAGGTCGCCAAGGCGCTGCCATATTTCCCGGCCAAGGTGCTCAAACACCTCCGCGGCGGCTGATCGCGCCGGGTGTGATCGGAAGTGGCGGACACGGCGGGTGATGTAGCGCAGACTGGCAGTCTGCCGTATCGCGGGTTGGCAACCCGCTGGGCGTTGATGCTTCCAGAGCGAATGGATCGCCGCCGCTCTGGCCGGCTACCCGCCGGCGACACCGCATACTATCAGTCTGAGCCACGAGTGTCCGCCACTTCCGATCCCGACGGACCGATGCCGGCTCTTCCATGCCGGTCCGGTCACTTCTTCCGCGCGACGACGAACGCGTTGAACATCGCGTAGCGCAACGGCGTGGCGTTGAGCACCGCCTCGACCAGCGGGTCCACCACCCGGTCGGTGCACGAAACCGTCTCCACGATGCAACCGCTCCGTTGGAGGAAGAACGCCATGTCGAGACCGTTGGTGCAGACGATCGCGTCGTCGTCCGGCGTGAACGGCGTCTTGATGATCGGCGTCATCCGCTCGAAGCGGACCGCCTCCGGACACGCGCGCATCTGCCGGCGCCGGTCGGCCAGCGCGCGGAAGTTCCTCCATTTGTTCCCGAGCCCGCGCATGCGCGGATGGTAATCATGCCAGCCGATCGCGCGGAGGAAGTTGGGCGAGCTGAGCACGATCTTTCCGCCCGGCGCGGTGACCCTCACGACCTCGGCGATGAAATCTTCCGGCGCCTCCACGTGCTCGAGCACGTTCAGCGCGCCGACGCCGGCGAAATGGCGGTCGGGGAACGGCAGGCGCTTGCCGTCGTACCAGAGACAGCGGTCGGTGTGGGCGCGGGATCTGGCGATGTTGGCCTCGGCGACGTCGACGCCCCACGCGTCGACGCCGTCGGCCGCGAGCTGGGCGACCACCTGGCCGACGCCGCAGCCGACATCCAGCACGCGACCGCCGGCGACCTCCGGTCGGAGCGCGGCAGTGAACTTCGCGTAGAACGCGGCGTCCCAGTTCGCGAGGATCTCGGCATAGGCCGTGTCGTCGCGCACCCGGTCGAGATGGCTGGTCTGTCCCGACATGTCAGCGTTCCTTGGGCCGGGAGACCACGAGCAAGCCCGTGCAGCCGAGCCCTGCGATGATCGCCGACAGGCTCACCCACAACGTCCCGCTCGGGGGCGCGAACCGGAACTCCACCGTGTGCTCGCCCGCCGGCACCGCCACGCCGCGCATCAAGAAGTTCGCGCGCAATAGCTCGGCCGGCGCGCCGTCGACCGTCACGTGCCAATCCGGATGCCACCGGTCGTTCAGCAGGAGGACGCCGGCGGTGGCGGACTTCGTCTTCAGCACGACGTGCTTCGGTGCATAGCTGGCGAAACCGACCTCGCCCGGAGCCGCATCCGACGCCGCGCCGACTCCGGACGGATCTGCCGCGAGCACGACGCTCCGGGCCGGGTCGAACGCCGGCGATCGAAGCCGGTCGAGCATCGCGGTGTCGTTGGTGACGGTCTCCCAGCGCGTGTAGAGCTTGGCCCGCGGCAAGGTCCCGGTGAACTCAAGCACCGCGAGCGGGCCCTTTTCGGACGGCATCGCCGTGATGAGCTGGACGGCGTCCGCCACGGGCAGCGAGGGCGACGGCTGGGGTTGGCCGGGCTTGAGCCCGAGCGTGTAGGGAAGCTTCACGCGGAAGCGTTTCTGCACGGGATCGAACAGGTCGTTGAACGCATCGATGCCGCTGCTGATGCCGAGCTGGTAACGCGTGTTCGACAGCTCCCACAGACGGGTGACCAGGAAGAGGTTCGTCCGCGCCGCGGGGATCATCGCCCGGACCTGGACCGCTTGATCCGGCGCCAAGCGGTCCATCTGGGGCCCGATGGCCGCGAGTTGCGAGGCCAGGCCGAAGTTGGGCGGCGTGAACGCGGCGAGATACGCGGCCTCCATCTCCGGCGTGCGGGGCATCTGGTCGATGTCGAGCGACTGGATGTTGTAGTACTGGAAATGGTGCTCCAGCCATTCCTTGTGCAGATAGGGGAAGTAAGGGAACTCCTGGGGCGAGTAGACCAGTTGTCCGCCGCCGAGCCGCGGATGCACGAACGCCGTCACGCGATGTTCCCACGGCCGTTCCTTGAGCAGGTCGACCACCGGGTTGCTCTGGTAGCGGACTTGGTAGTCGTAGTGCTTCACCCAAGGCGAGTTCGCCCGGAGGAGGTCGATGACCAGGATCGTGCCGAGCAGGATCCATCCCGCTTTGGCGCGTGTCCCACCGAACCCACCGACGACCGCCAGCGCGACCACGCCGACCGACGCCGCCAAGAATGCGACCGCCATCCAGACCTCGCCGATGCTGAAGGCCGCAGTGGCCGGTTCGCCCTGCCCGAACGGGATGGTCGCCAGATACCGTGTGAGCTGCGGCGCGCGGCTGGCGTAGACCGCCGCGCCGACGACCGCGAGGGCGAGCAGCGCGCCGGAGACCGCGATCCAGACCCTCTCGCCGGACGGCGCCGTCGAGCGCCAGGCCTTGATCTGGTCCCCCAGCCGGCCGCGGCGCGACCGGTCCGCCGCGAACGACGTCCGGGCCAGCGCCTCGAGCCCGTAGGCGAAGAGGATCCAGAGCGCGAGGTTCATCCCGTGCAGGAACTTCATCGGGAACCGGATGGTCGACGCGTAGGGGAGCGAGAAGAAGAACGAGTAGAACGGCGCGAACTTGCCGTAGGCCAGCAGCAGCGACCCGAGCGCGATCGCCGCCCAGAACCAGACAAACCGCCGCTCGGCGACGGTGAACGGCGAGCGCTCCTTGCGCAGCGAGGTCACGAAGGCGAACGCGCCGACCAGCAGCACCAGCACGCCGACATATTCACCGGAGCCGCTGAAACGGTTCTGCGGGGTGTCGTCGCTGGAGCCGACGCTGCCCCAGTAGGCGGAGCCTCCGGGAGAATCCATGCGATATCCGAACAACCCAGGGATCGCGAGTCGCGGCGTCTCGATGATGGGGAAGCTCCCGAAGGTGGCGAATTCCCAGCGCTTCTCGCGCGAGGCGTCGTCCTGCTGCATGCCGGCGACACCCTTGATCTGGGTGCCGACCAGCGACGAGAGCGAATGGGCCGCGATCCAAGCGGCGCACACCGCGACGATGGCGAGCCGCGCGCCGCCTTGGACCGCCTTGCCGGCCGAGATCCCGGGCTCCGCGAACACCTGCCACACCGCGAACGCCGCGACGTACAAGCTGAGGATCGCGCCGACGTCCGCGCCCTCCGTCACACTAATGCCCACGGCAAAGCCAGCAAGCATCACCCGCAACCAACCCCACCAGCCCACTTTTGCACCACCATTAAGCAAGCCGATTCCTGCAAAGGTGCAGCCCAGCGTCAGGGCTTTGGGAGCAAGTCCCCAGCAAGCATAAGAAACGGGGTTGCTGTCGAGGGAGGCAGCCAATGCCACCAGCAAACCGACGGCGGGGTGAAACCCGGACCTGTGGCAAAAATAATACCCGGTCAGGCCCAAAAAAAGCAGAGACAATGGGACTTGGAGCTTCGCGAACGAGACCGCATCCACCAAGAAGAACAACAGATGCGAGAAAGATATCGTCGCGCAGGGTTGCGTGACACCAATCCAATTGCTGGGGACCCAAACGCCGAGGAGATTTCCCCAACCGTCGTGCTCATGGTTCTTGAGCAACCCTAGCGGTGCATCGTTGGCGAAAAGCACCTGTTCCGGCAGCAGCAATTTATGGAACAGAACAAGCAGGGCACCCAAGACGGCGAGCGCCGCCCACGCCAGATAGGAGCGAGTGCCCCGGGGAACTGGGCTGAGATTCATGAGGTCATTTGAACCGGTTGGAGATGAACAAGCAGCCCAACGCGGAGAGGCGTTGAACGGTGACCGCATAGACCCGCAGGCGGAAACCAAGAGGGTTCCGGGCCAGCGAGGAACGGATCGCTGCGAGGTCCTCTGACATGTCCGCCCCCATCCGCCAACCCATGACGACAATCATCAGGCAGAACGCGTGGAAGCAGACCCAGTCGGGCGGTGGGGCATCCGTGCGTTTCGCATATTTTGTGAAGTAGTCATACATTGCATTGTTGATCCACAGCCATTGACACTTGACCGGCGAGTAACTTTGGATCTCCTCGACTGACACGGGCAGTTCCTTGAGCCAACGAGCTGTGAGGGCCGCTTTCTGATAGCTGGCTTGTCCGACCGAGTAACGGCCATGGGCCATCCAGTTGTTCGGGATATAGACCAAAGCCGCGTCCAAGAACAAGAAATAGTCAACCGTCCCGAGCAGCAGGAACCCTGACGAATAATCCGGCGTGACATGGGAGAAAAACATTCCGGTCGGACTGTTTGCGCGAGCCCTATGGATCACCTCGAGCGGCGCACAAGAATCCAAACTCTTCGGATGCATCCGGAAAAACCGGACATCGAAGCGCCGGAACAGCTCGGCCGCGTCCGTGCTCTGGATTGATGCGGGCTCGGGTACAGGATCCAGTGCCGGTAGAGCTGATTGGCGTAAAAATCGCACGTCATAGGATATAACGACCTCGCCGTGTTGCTGGATCAGTCGCAATAGAATTGCGAGGGCGTTCTCGACCAGGCGCATCTTGTCTTCTAGAATCAGCACGAACCTGCCCGTCGCGTGGCTCAGGGCATTCTCCCAGTTCTCGTGCATGGGCAGATTGCCCGGCGTCCGGAAGTAGCGGACGCGCGGGTCCTTGAACTGCGCAACCGCATCCCGGGTGGCGGTTGGAGAATCGTCATTGTCGGAGACGACCAGTTCAAAATCGGCGAACGTCTGGCGCAACGCGCTCTCCACCGCCCCCCCGATGATCTCGGACCGGTTCTTGGTGGGAAGCAGGATTGAGAAGAAAGGGCGGTTCATGGCGGTGGAGTTTTGAGCCATCAAAAAATCACGGTCTGCGCCGCAGGAAAGCTCCCGGCCAGTAGGTCACCCGTTCGGTGATGGCCCCCTCGTTGAACGGAAAAGCAGGCTCGACCAAAGCGAACTCCGGATGCCGTCCCGCAAACTCAACCGCCGCCTGTCTAGGGTTGTTCC
>Ga0209443_1001408_pt1 | contig 15165 bp, 14 predicted proteins | sample LauGreBMM110DCMD_2_FD_187571 | JGI IMG/M metagenome (GOLD analysis project Ga0209443, IMG submission 187571) | Freshwater lake microbial communities from Lake Michigan, USA - Su13.BD.MM110.DCMD (SPAdes) (version 2) | ecosystem: Environmental > Aquatic > Freshwater > Lake | place: Lake Michigan... | reverse complement strand
CGCTCAACCCTTCAATGGGTGGCATTAAGTCGCTATGGGATCAAAAGAAAGTAGCAATCATTCGCGGAGTTGGATATCCAAAGCCTGATCGCTCACATTTTTCTTCTATGGCTAAATGGCAAACTGCTTCACCTGAAAAACACATCAATAGTGGCTGGCTTGGCCGCTGGTTAGATTCACAACCAGAAGATCCCATGCTTGCAATCTCTTTAGGTTCAGTTCTACCTCCTATGCTTGCCGGTAATAAAATCTCTGGTTCTGCCCTACCACTCGGTGGTTTGGTAATACCTAAGGGAACATTTGCGGGTCAATGCATTCAGCTTTCAAAAGTAGCGCGGGCAGATTCACCGTTAATGGCAGCGGCAGCAACTTCTATGCGCAATCTCTTCTCAGTCTCCACATCTATCCAACCGGTATTGAAATCACCAGCACCAGTGGCGCTTGATCTACCAACCGTCAATGGTGGAAATGCAGGAGGCGATAGCAATCTTTCACAGCAGTTAGATGTTGTGGCAAAGCTCATCGCGGCAGGATCTCCAACAAAGCTTTGGTCAGTTTCACTCGGGGGCTTTGATACCCACGCTAATGAAGCAAATGCCCAAGCAGAGTTACTGGGGATTGTCTCTTCTTCAATTACTCGCTTCATGAGTCAACTCAAATCAACAACTCGATCAAATGATGTGACAGTGGTGGTTTATAGCGAATTCGGCCGCCGTGTTAAGGGAAATGCTTCTCAGGGCACAGACCACGGAACATCTGGTCCGATGTTTGTTATTGGTGAAAAAGTTAAAGGTGGCTTCTATGGTGATCAGCCATCACTCACTAAGTTAATTGATGGGGATTTAGCTGTGACCACTGATTTTAGAGATGTTTATAGCACTCTTTTAGAGTCAATCTTGAAAGCTCCAGCTGAACAAACCTTGGGTAAGTGGGCTGGCAGAACAAACTTTATAAAAGCTGTTTAATTACTTCTCTTGTTTATAGACAATTACCGCACTACGACTGCGTCTTACAAGTCCTTTAGGGGGATTAGCTTCAACTAAGGCATCCACTTCAATACGCAGTTGGGCAACTTCAATTGCCATATTTGCCATCGCTGATTCAAGTTCAATAATGCGCTTAATACCTGCGTGGTTGATTCCTTCACCAACAAGTTTTTGAACTGCGCGCAGTAGTGCAATATCGCGCAATGAGTAACGGCGATTACGTCCTTCAGTGCGAGAAGGTGAAACTAAACCTAACTTGTCATACTGGCGCAAAGTTTGTGGGTGCAGACCAGAAATCTCTGCAGCAACTGAGATGACATAAACGGCAGCATCATCTGCTGGTACTTCGTTCTTTAGATCATCGCTCATTGTTTTGCCTTTGCAGCTAATTCAGCGCGAACGTCTTCACCAGCAGTTTCTTCCGCAAATGTTCTTAGCGCTTCTAACGCTTTGCCATCAACGCGTTGTGGTACTTGCACGTCCACTGTTACAAGGAGATCTCCAGTGTGTGAGCCTTTAGTAATTCCGCGGCCCTTCACGCGCAGCGTGCGACCGTTAGGAGTCCCAGGTGCAATGCGCACAGTTACTTCTTCACCACTCATCACTGGCACTTTCACATCAGCACCTAGCGCTGCTTCAGTAAATGTGATAGGCAAAGTAACAAGTAAGTTCTCGGCTTTGCGAGAAAAGATTGGGTGGGGCTTCACGTGCAAAAGGATGAATAAATCACCTGGGCCAGCTTCTCCCGCTGCGCCTTTGCCTTTCACACGAATCTTTGCCCCATCATTGACACCCGCAGGAACACGCGCAGTAATGTTTTGTGCAGCGCCGCGGTCTGTACTTAAACGTAAATCTAAATTAGTACCAAATATTGATTCACGGAAAGTAATGGTGGCTTCGGTTTGTAGATCTTGACCTTTGCGCGGGCCACGGCGTCCACCGCCTCCAAAGAGATTTGCAAAGATATCTTGTGGATTACCTCCACCAAAGATGTCCGAAAAGTCTCCACCTTGAAAGTTTCCTCCGCCTGGTGCACGAAATCCACCACGTTCAAAAAGAGATCTGGCTTCATCATATTCAGCGCGCTTTTTAGCATCAGAGAGAATTTCATAGGCCTCAGAGACTGCTTTAAATTTTTCTTCCTTTGCAGAATCTCCGTGATTGGTATCAGGGTGGAGATCTTTTACAAGGCCGCGATACTTACGTTTGATTTCATCAGCGGCAGCCTTCTTATCAACGCCAAGGACTTTATAGAAATCCTTTTCGTAGAGATCTTTGGCTGCCATTTTTAATTACTCTCCTGCTGGATCTGTTACAGAAACACGAGCTGGGCGCAAAATGCGCTCTTTGTATTTATATCCGGGCTGCAAAATCTTTGAAGCAGTTGGTACTACTACATCGGCAGATGTTTCATGCATCAGCGCTTCATGGATCTGTGGATCAAATACTTCACCGTCAGTGCCATATTTCTCTAAACCAATGCGAGAAACAATGGTGTTGAGTTGATCGGCAACTGCTTTAAAGCCACCAGTTAACTCACCATGTGATTCTGCGCGATCAAAATCATCAAGCAGGGCAAGAAGTTCAGTTAAAACCGCACCTATCGCCATTTCGTGAGCAAGGGAACGATCACGTTCAACGCGCTTGCGGTAGTTGGCATATTCAGCCTGGAGTCGTTGTAAATCACTAGTTAACGTAGCTACCGGATCAGTTTCCTGATCCGGTGCGACATCTTCAACTACTGATTCTTCGGTAAGCGAGCTTTCTTCGCTCACTTGCCTTCCTCAACTACTTCAGCATCTTCAACGCCATCCTCGGCAGGTGTTGCTTCACCCTCTGCTGCAGCGCCTGCATATAGCGCAGCACCGAGTGCTTGGCTAACAGTTGCAACTTTTTCAGTTGCGCTCTTAATCATTTCGTAGTTTGAACCACCGAGAGCGGTCTTTAACTCGTCGAGTGCAGCCTCTGTTTCAGTCTTCTTCTCAAGAGCATCGCCTGCAGATAACTTCTCTTCATTATCTTTGATGAACTTTTCAGTTGAGTAGAGAAGTGAATCTCCAGCGTTGCGAATCTCTGCTTCTTCTTTGCGCTGACGATCTTCTTCAGCGTGTGATTCAGCATCGGCCATCATGCGCTCAATCTCTTCTTTTGAAAGTGCAGAGCCACCTGTGATAGTCATGCTCTGTTCTTTTCCAGTTCCAAGATCTTTTGCAGATACGTGAACGATTCCGTTCGCATCAATGTCGAATGTGACTTCGATTTGTGGGATACCACGTGGTGCTGGTGGCAAACCTGTTAGCTCAAACATTCCAAGCTTCTTGTTATAGGCAGCCATTTCGCGCTCACCTTGGTAGGCCTGGATCTGCACAGCTGGCTGATTATCATCAGCAGTTGTAAAGACTTCAGAGCGCTTTGTAGGAATAGTTGTGTTGCGCTCAATTAACTTAGTCATAACGCCACCCTTGGTTTCAATACCAAGAGATAGTGGTGTTACATCCAGCAATAGAACATCTTTCACTTCACCCTTAAGAACACCGGCTTGAAGTGATGCGCCAACGGCCACAACTTCATCAGGATTTACGCCCTTATTAGGCTCTTTTCCGCCTGTTAGCTCTTTAACAAGTTCAACCACAGCTGGCATACGAGTAGATCCACCAACTAATACAACTGATTCAATCTTGCTAATTGGAATTCCAGCATCTTTTAGAACTGCTTGGAAAGGCTTCTTGCAACGCTCAAGAAGCGCAGCAGTGAGCTGTTGGAACTGAGCACGTGTGATTGTTTCATCTAAAAAGAGTGGATTCTTTTCAGCATCTACTGTGATGTATGGCAGGTTAATTGATGCTGATTGTGATGATGAAAGTTCGATCTTTGCCTTTTCAGCAGCCTCACGAATACGTTGCATCGCCATCTTATCTTTTGTTAAATCAATTCCATTTTGTGAACCAAAAGTAGTTACTAGGTGATCAACAAGTGCTTGATCCCAGTCATCTCCACCTAGGTTGTTGTCACCATTAGTAGCTTTAACTTCAACAACGCCATCACCGATTTCGAGAAGTGAAACGTCAAATGTTCCACCACCTAAGTCGAAGACAAGAATTGTCTGTTCTTTATCTGCCTTATCAAGACCGTATGCGAGCGCTGCTGCAGTTGGCTCGTTGATAATGCGCAAAACATTAAGACCGGCGATTTCGCCAGCTTCTTTAGTTGCTTGACGCTGGGCGTCATTGAAGTATGCAGGAACAGTAATAACTGCATCCGTGACTGTTTCACCCAGGTATGACTCTGCATCGCGCTTTAGCTTTTGCAAAACGCGTGCTGAAATTTCTTGTGGTGTGTATTTCTTACCGTCGATATCGACGTTCCAGCTAGTACCCATGTGACGCTTAACCGAACGAATGGTGCGATCCACATTTGTTACTGACTGGCGCTTAGCCACTTCACCAACAAGTACTTCGCCATTTTTAGCGAAGGCGACGATCGACGGGGTCGTGCGAGCGCCTTCAGCGTTGGCGATAACGGTGGGTTCTCCACCTTCCAAGACCGATACGCAAGAATTTGTTGTACCTAGGTCGATTCCAACTGCTCTAGCCATGTAAGTAGTGCTCCTTATATAGACGCTCGAGCCTGATTTAGGGTCGAGGACTGCTTCAAACCTGAGCCCATCCTACACAAAAGGTTGAGTCGATGCGACTCAGGTTTGCTACTCCACATAACAGGCAGCGTTGGTGCTTTATTCCCTACCCTTACCTCCATGAACCTGACCCTTGCCGCGATCTCCTACGGGATAACTGTTTTTGCCCTTGTCCTTCTAGCTGTGCGCGTTCGCACACTACTTGCGATCTATAAAAAGGGTGCAGCAGATCCCACACGTCGCAATGACAAGGGAACGCGTCTTCGCATGGCGCTTCGCGAAATCTTTGGGCACACCAGGATGTTTAATTTCACTGTTGTTGGTTTTGCGCACTGGTTTGTCATGATTGGTTTCTTTGCTTTATTTGGAACCCTCATTACTGCCTACGGACAACTTATTAATCCCCGCTTTGCACTTCCAGTAATCGGTCACTTCTGGGTTTATGAATACTTCACTGAGCTCATTGCGTGGGCAACTGGAATTGGAATCGTTACATTAATTGGAATCCGCCAGGTAACACGTCTTCGCAATAAACGCTCACGCTTCTATGGCAGCGGAATGGCTAAGGCCTATTACGTTGAGGCAACAATCTTGCTTATTGTTTTCTGCGTTATTGCACTCCGCGGACTTGAAGGTGCTCTATCTGATGAGACTGCTTGGAACCGCCACTTTGTGACAACATGGTTTATCGCTGACATGTTTAAATCATGGACGCTGACTCAACTGCTTTCAACTATTCAAATAGTGGCAGCAATTAAAATTGTTGGTTCAATGACCTGGTTCATTGTTATTGCATCAAATCTAACGATGGGTATTGCTTGGCACCGCTTCTTAGCACCATTTAATATCTACTACCGCAGAAATGCAGATGGAAAAAATTCACTTGGACCACTTCCTGAGATGTTGTCTCATGGTGAAGTGGTTAACTTTGAAGATCCAAAAGATGATGATGTTTTTGGTCTTGGAACTCGCGCCGACATAACCTGGAAGGGTTTGTTGGATATGACTTCATGTACTGAGTGCGGTCGCTGTCAGTCCCAGTGCCCTGCTTGGCACACCGATAAACCGCTATCGCCCAAGCTTTTAATCATGGCCATGCGCGATCACGCCTTTTCAAAGACCGTTGAAACTGAGGCAATGGTGGGCGAAAACGCAGCTATTACTTCAGATATTTTGTGGTCCTGTACATCTTGTGGTGCTTGTGTAAATGAGTGCCCAGTAGATATCGAACACATTGATCACATCGTTAACATGCGCCGCTACCAAGTAATGGTGGAATCTGATTTTCCAGCAGAACTCGGTGGAACTTTCCGTAACCTAGAGCAATCAGGTAACCCATGGGGTGCTAACAAAAATGATCGTGAAGCATGGATTGCTGAATGTGATTTCCCCATCAAAGTCGTTGAAGGTGTTTTACCTGATGAAGTTGAATACTTGTTCTGGGTGGGTTGCGCCGGTGCATACGATGAACGTGCCCGCAAAACTACCAAGGCTGTTGCAGAACTTCTCTACATGGCAGGCGTTGAGTTTGCTGTGCTTGGTAAGAAAGAAACCTGCACAGGAGATCCAGCACGTCGTGCTGGTAATGAGTTCTTGTATCAAATCATGGCAGCAGAGAACATTGAAACATTCAAGGAAGTTTTTGCAGATCGTCCTAAGGGTAAAAAGAAAGTTGTTGTTACCTGCCCACATTGCTTCACAACAATTGGGCGCGATTATGCACAAAGCGGTTTTGAATTAGAGATGGTTCACCACACGCAACTACTTAATCAATTGATCCGTGAAAAGAAACTACTGCCAGTAAAGATGAGCCACACAGCAATGACCTATCACGACCCTTGCTACTTAGGCCGTCATAATGAAATTTATCAACCACCACGTGAAATCCTTGAAGCAACTGGTGCGCAGCTCACCGAAATGCCACGTAATAAAGAGCGCTCGTTCTGTTGTGGTGCTGGTGGTGGTCGCATGTGGATGGAAGAAAAGATCGGAACGCGTATTAACTTAAATCGTGTTGATGAAGCTATTGGAACTGGGGCAGAGGAGCTAGCTGTTGCTTGTCCTTTCTGCCGCGTTATGACTACCGATGGAATGAGCGCTCGTGAGTCATCAATGGAGGTTCTAGACGTAGCCCAGGTCTTACTACGCTCTGTTAAGGGTTAGTTCAAAGACTCCATCGCTTTTAGAACTGCAATGCGCTCAGCAATAGGTGGATGTGTTGCAAACATCTTAGAGACAGCTTTTGCATCTAACGGTGATTCGATCCAGATATGTGCAATGGAGTTTGATTTCTGACGCACAACGGTTGAATCCCGCTCTAGTACTTCAAGTGCACTACGCAGACCTGCAGGATTTCTCGTAAAGGCAACAGCTGTTGCATCAGCAAGTGATTCACGCTTGCGTGAAATAGCTGACTTTAAAAGCACGGCAGCTATTGGTGCCAAGATAAGAATAAGAAGTGAGAAGACCAAAAGAATTGGGTTACCACCACTGCGATCTCGATCTCTTCCGCCACCAAACCACATCATGCGCATCAACATGTCACTCAAGATCGCAATAGCACCTGCAGTAGTTGCTGCAACTGCTGAAACTAAAGTGTCACGGTTAGCAACATGGGCTAACTCATGGGCAATAACTCCTTGGAGTTGGTCGCGATCCATAGCGTCCAAGATGCCCGTTGTGAAGGCAATGAGGGCGTGGTCTTGATTGCGGCCTGTAGCAAAAGCGTTAGGTGCACTATCAATAACAATTGCAACCTTAGGCATTGGTAGGCCGCTAGCAATTGTTATCTCTTGAATCAAACCAAATAACTTTGGATTATCTGATTCTTGAATTAACTTTGCGCCAGTCATTGTTAAAACTAATTTATCTGAACCGTAGTAAGAACCCCACACTGAAATCAGCGCAATACCAACTGCAATAGGAACAATCGCGGTAGTTGATTGGCCAAAGTAGGTAAGCGCCGCTAGCGCCACAAGCCACACCAGCACACCCATACCTACGAGCAGCCCGATTGTCTTGCGGCGATTAGCCGCTTGTTGGGATCTAAAGTTCATTAAAACTTAACGCTTGGAGCTTTACGATCTTGTGGATCTTCAACTTCATAGAACTCACGCTCACTAACCTTTGCAAAGCCTGCAAAGAAGTTAGTAGGCACTGTTTTAACTGCAGTGTTGAGTTCGCGCACGTTGTCGTTATAGAACTGACGAGAGAAGGCAACTTTATTCTCTGTTGTTGCTAACTCTTCTTGTAGTGAGATGAAGTTAGCTGAAGCTTTTAGATCTGGGTATGCCTCAGCAACTGCAAGTAATCCACGAAGTGCTTGTGTGAGCATTCCATCTGCAGCAGCTGTGTCTGCAACTGTGCTTGCAGTTGTTGCTTTAGCACGTGCTGTGACTACAGCATCAAAAGTTGATTGTTCATGCGCTGCATATCCCTTAACGCTTTCAACCAGGTTAGGGATCAGATCAGCACGGCGCTTGAGTTGAACTTCAATCTGAGCCCATGCTTCATCAACTGAGATGTTGAGGCGAATAAGGCGGTTGTATTGCGCAACAACGAAAAGGATGACGAGAGCGATGACACCGAGAACAATGATTATTTCCATACCTAATTAAACCCCCTTTTAAGCAGATTCATTCCTTGGATTTTTAGTCGATTTTTGATTTATGGAAGTTCAAAAACGAGCGTGAAGCTGTTGGGCCGCGCTGGCCTTGGTAGCGCGAGCCATACTTCTCGCTGCCATATGGATGATCGGCAGGGGAGGAAAGTTTGATTAAGCAAAGCTGGCCTATCTTCATTCCGGGAAAGAGTCTGACTGGCAGGTTTGCAACATTGGAAAGCTCTAAGGTGATGTGACCACTAAAGCCTGGATCAATAAAGCCTGCAGTTGAGTGAGTTAGTAGTCCTAGGCGGCCGAGAGAAGATTTACCTTCTAACCGACCTGCGATGTCATCTGGCAAGGTAATAACTTCATAGGTGCTTGCTAAAACAAACTCACCTGGGTGCAGGATGAAAGCCTCATCGCCTTCGGCGATAACTTCACGGGTGAGCTCTGATTGTTCAATTGAGGGATCGATAACGCTGTATTTATGGTTTTCAAAGACTCGGAAATACTTGTCTAAGCGAACGTCGAGGGAAGATGGCTGGATCATGGCCTCGTGGAATGGTTCGCAGGCGACGCGGCCTGCTTTGATTTGGGCGAGGATGTCGCGATCACTGAGTAGCACGGGCAGAGCCTATAGGTTTTGGGCTTACATCAGCGGATCGTTGGCCCAGAGCCAGATATTTCGGTCCTCTGGTTCACCTGCCAGGAGTTCAATATTGAAGGGGCCATCTTGTTGTCGCTGCCAGTCATTGGCAGCTAATAGGCGCGATAGCCCAGCTAGAGCCACCGGGTCAGCTAGCTCATCAGGTGTGCCGCTAAAGGCCACAGGGCCTGCATGGTCAAAGACCACGGTTCCTATTGCGATCTTTCCATTATTTGATTTCACAATTTCTATAGTTCTTGACTGTTGAGGCCAATCGATGTGCGAACCAGTGCGGATCTCCCAGAATGCATGAGACCCGTCACTGTTTCGACTTTGTGTGATTTTGTGGTCGTGTACGTGTCCCGAGAACCACAAAATAACATTAGGGTGTTTTTCAAGAAGCCTACGAAGCTCTTCTTCTAGTGCTGGTGTGCTTTCTTCCTCTGGCGCATACCCATTGAAAAAGTTTTCTAGAGGGTGATGTGAAGCCAATACTACGTACTTATCTTTTGATTCATCTAACAAGTGTGACAACCACTCAAACTGTTCGCGATGTAAACATCCTTGCCAACCTCCAAAACGATTGACGGTATCAAGGGCAATAAGTCGAAGTTCGCTACCGATATTGCGATACCAGTAAGCGGTGTGTGATTGTTCTTTATCTAAACCATGATCATGATTACAGCGCGTATGAATGTCTACCCATTCTTCTATACTCACTAGTGCGCGACGTTCATCTGCAGTAACTTCATTTGTTGTTAGATGATCAATACCTGGGTAGAGAACTGGACCAACTGCAGTATCGCCTGTGAATAAGTTAGCAAAGTTAGCAAAGTCTTTAATCCCAGATGGTTTCTGTGTTCCTTGTGCAATCAGATTAAGCTCGGCTGTTGGCGCAGCGGTGCCTTGTAAGAGTGCGTCATGATTTCCATGAACAGCTAACCATCTATGGTTTAATCCTTTAGCAGTGAAAGGCTTCTCTGCTGCGGCAAGTGAGCCCCTAAAATGTGGAAAGTCATGCAGTAGATGAGGTCGATCTGCGGGCAATCCAGATGGCGGACCATCTGGGTGCCAGTAATGAATGTCGTAAAGGTTGGGATTTGATGAGTGTGCTGCCTCTGAGCGGGCCGGATCACCACTTTTTGGATGGACTAATCCACCATCAAGAATTGTTTTATACCAGTTCAATTCATTGCTTTGTGCGTTATCCACTACATCGCCTGTAATTACTACCGCATCAATTTTTGTGCCGGTTAATGGAGCTTTTGTAATTTTATTGGCCGCGACCACCATAGCCTCTAGAACTTGTGTTGTTAGAAATTCTTGAGCTCGATATGTACCAATGTAGGGAACCATCGCCGATAGTGGATTGTCAGGATCTGCAATGCGATCTAGGAATTCAAGCCGTGCTGGGGATGCAGCATCACAGATATGCAAATCACTAAGGTGAATAAAAGCTGCAATCGAGTGCGCATTAACTGGCACATCGCCTAATAGAGGTTCTCCTTTGTCAGAAAATAACTCTTTCCAAGGGCTATCGATGCTAGCGCTAGATCTAACAATTCTACTGTTAGCCGTATTAGGCATTTGATATCAGAACTTCTCTATTTGTTACTTCTAATTTCACAGCAGATCCTGGATGTAAATCCCCTGATTCAGCGCTACTCATCAAAGATTGAATCACGGTTCCGTCTTTTGTTTGGCACACGATATTTGATGATGCTCCCATGAAAAGACGTGTTAATACTTTTGCATTGGCATCACTCTCTGTCGATTTAATTGCAATCGATTCTGGGCGTACGAGAGCAACGACATTTCCTGATTCATTACCATTCCTAAGGACTGGAATCTTTTTACCAAAAAGTTGGACATGGCCATCGATAAGCTGGGCAGGAATTCGATTCATGGTTCCAACAAAACTTGCAACGAAGCTTGTAGCGGGTTTGTTATATAACGTGTCAGGAGTTTCAATTTGCTCAAGAACACCGTTGTTCATTACGCCAACACGATCAGAGAGAGCCATCGCTTCTTCTTGATCGTGTGTAACAAACAAGGTTGTGGTTCCTAAGGACAGTTGCAAGCGACGGATTTCTTCGCGCAGGTTTACGCGCACTTGTGCATCAAGTGCTGATAAAGGCTCATCCAGCAAGAGAATTTCAGGCTCAAAAGCAAGTGCTCTTGCCAATGCCACACGCTGCTGTTGGCCACCTGAAAGCTGATGGGTAAATCGCTTGCTCTGTGAATCTAAACCAACTAGATCCAATAGTTCATGTGCTTTCTTCAGGCGCACATGCTTGCTGACTTTTCTCATCTGCAAACCAAAAGCTACGTTTTCTTCAACAGTTAGATTCGGAAACAGTGAGTAGGCCTGAAATACCATCCCCATGTTTCGCTTGTGTGCCGGGGTTTGCGAGATATCTCGGTCGCCGACCAATACTGAACCTGTGTCTTGGTGTTCGAGTCCTGCGACAACGCGGAGCGCCGTTGTCTTCCCGCATCCAGATGGTCCGAGCAGGGCAACAAGTTCGCCTACACCAACTTCAAGGTTGAAGTTGTTCAGTGCGTTAACGTTTCCAAATCGCTTGGAGATGTTTCTTAGGGTCAGACTCTTACTAGACATTATTTTCTCCCTTGCGTAGAACGTTCTGGTGAAACAAGTGTTACTGCTGTTAAAACTAGGAATGGAATAATTAGAGACATCATGGAAATTGCAATCGCACCCAAAATATTTTCTTGAGCAACAAAGGTGACCCAAGTTGGGAAGGTATCCCAGTGAAGCAGGACAGTTAATGTGTACTCACCTAGTGAAAGCGCAAAGGTAATAGCTACGGTGCCGACAACGGCGCTCTTAATCACTGGGATGATTACCGTGATGATTGTGCGCCACCAATTTGCCCCGGCACTGCGCGCAGCCTCAGTTAATGTTTTTAATGGAATCGAATTCAATCCAATATCCAAGGTGCGATATGCGTATGGCAAGGCCAAAACAAAGTACAAGAACGGCAGCTCGAGCACAGTGTCTTGAACAAATTCAGGAAAAGAGATTTGGGCACCTACTGCAAAAGCTACAACTGGAATGACTAGGGGTAAAAGTGAAATACCATCAACAAATGGCCTAATTGTGGATTTTGACAGATGCAGCCAGGTCATCGTTGGAACGAGAACTATCAGGGTGATTAACACTGTTACCGCGGCAAGCCAGCCTGATCGGATAATGTAATAGAAAAACTCTTCTTCCCGAATGGCCCAAAGATATTGATCCCACCCATAACCACCTTTTGCAGGGGTTCTAATTGAAAATTCAAAAGCAGAAAGCATTGGGATGAAAACAAAGAGTGCAAGGGCAGACAACGTGATTGTTAAAGGAAGATCGAGTTTTCTCTTCATTGTTTTTGCCACCTTGCACTACGTCGTTGAATTGCTAAGTATGGAATCACGGCAAATGCAGAAATCACAATCATGACAACGCCTAGTGCCTTACCAAGATTTAATTGCGCTGCTGAAACATTTCCATCAAGCAAGCCACCTATCTGAAGTGGAGTTAAAGCAATGTCTCCAATAGTTAATGCGTTGGCGGTTGCATATGCTGAAAATCCACTAGCAAAGAGCAATAGGAATGAGGCAATAAAACTAGGAAATAAAAGAGGGATACCGATTTTGATCCAGTAATTTAACTGACTTGCGCCTAGATTACGTGCTGCTTCTGACCATTCCCGCCTCAATGCAACGATTGCGGGTGAAAAAACAATCACCATTAATGGTAATTGGAAATACAAATAGACAATTAATAATCCCAAGAATGTTGCTAGTGAGAACCGGCCGGCGTAAATGTCCCAACCAAAAAATTTAAGTACCTTTGTAAGCTGGCCCTGAATTCCAAGGGCTGCATAAAACATAAATGCCAGTGGGACTCCGCCCGTGTTGGCTAGAACACCGCTCATTACAGAGATTGTTCTTCGTAATTTTACAGGACCCCTCGACTCAATGAAATACGCTGCAATAGCACCAGGTAGGGCTGCAATTGCTGCGGAGAAGAGGCCGATTTTTATTGAGTTGATAAAACCAGATCGATAAGGCTCTTGCATGGTTGTCCGAAAGTTGTCCAGAGTAAATGTATTTTCATTGGACATGAAAGAGACATAAATCAAGCGACCTATTGGAAATAGAAAGAAGTACCCGATTATCGCCAGCAACGGCAGTGCAGGGGCAACGTTCTTTAAAAAAGAAGTAAGGGAGGCGCGCCCACGTGAAGGCGCGCCTCCCTCTATGACATTGGGTGTCATATTTCCTAATTACAAACTAGCCCATTGAGAAATGACCTGCTCGCGAGCTGTTAGTACATCAGCAATAGTTGCAGGTCCAACAATCTTTGCAGTTGAAGGAACCTTAAAGTCAAGCAGTGATGGTACAAGAACCTTCTTCTTTGTCATTGCGATTGACATGACTGGGTCTGCACCTGACTGCTGGAAGTAGTTCTGTCCACCTTGAAGCTTTGCAAACAGAGCAGAACCGGAAAGCTTGAGATCTGCAGCAGTTATATCTGCAGCTGTCTTTCCTTGGTTCTGTGAGTAAACAAACTCCTGCCACAAACGAGCGTTTGCGCAGTTAGGTGACTTAACGTTGATTGCATTGATGTATGGAGGTGCTTGTAGAACGTAATCTGTTGGGTAAGCGAACTTAAGATCTAACCCAGCAGCCTTTGCTGCGGGAATAACTCCGAGTGCGTTGAAGTCCCACATGAAACCAAGCTTTGCCGCCCCGGACACTAGGTTTGTTCCATTAACACTTACTAGTGGCGCTTGTGCCTTAACAGCCTTGAATAAATCTAGGCCCTTTTGCACACTTGAGAGATCCTTCTGTCCACCGTTACCGATACTTGCTGCCAAAACTGACATGAAAGCCTGGTTTGATGAAGTTGGGTTTCCAGTGATTCCTACAAAGCCCTTGTATGCAGGGTTTGTGAAATCTGAAGCCTTTGTTGGTGCTGGTGAGAGTGAAGTGTTGTAAACCATCGCAAGCTTTCCACCATAGTTGCCGTACCAAAGACCTGTTGAGTCCTTAGCCGCATTTGGAATGTCCTTCCAGTTAATAACTTGGTAAGGAGATGAAAGTGGCTTTGATCCTGGAGGAGTCAATTGAGCAACTACTAGAGGTCCAATATCAATTGAATCTGGTTGCTTTGACTTAGGAGCTGTCTTCATTGTGTCAATCTCGTACTGTGATGATCCATCTGGATTGTCAACAGTGATCTTCACGCCAAAAGCCTTCTCGTATGCATCATGAATCGCACCGTAGTTTGCCCATGAACGTGGGGTTGTGATGAGAGCAAGCTTGCCCTCTTTCTTAGCTAGCTTGATTAGGTTATCTAATCCGCCTGCTTCTTTAACATTCTTTGCCTGACAGATATTTACTGCTGCTGTAGCTGGTGTTGCGATTGCAACGATTCCAGCTGCAAGCACTGCAGCGGTTGCTGCAGCTATTAGACGCTTTGCGCGCATATGTGGGATCCCTTCCTAAGGATTGTGGGAGCACTATCGTTTGCAATTTCTAACAACAGGTAAAACTTGCGCGACTAACCGCAAGATTTAGAATGAACGTTTATAAGGTTTTAGATGTCAGATAAGTGACGCTAAATCAGCCACAGAATTAACAACAGATGTCGCGCCGGCGTCATGCAGGGTTTGAAAGTTATGCGCACCGCTCAGCACACCAATTACATGAGCTGCGCCATAGGCGTTTCCTGATTGCATATCAGCTGCTGTATCTCCCACGACCACACTGTTGCCTCGATCATTAATCATTAATTCATGGGCTGCAAAATTGAGCATGTCTGGGTGTGGGCGCCCACGTTCAACTTCACTCGGTGTTACCGATAAGTCAATAAGATTTTCCCAGTTCAATGTCTCAAGCAATATATCTAAGGTTGATCGGCTAAATCCTGTTGTGAGCACTACTGCGATACCACGGCTTTTTAAATCTTTAAAGAGCTCTTCAGCTCCTGCGATAGGGGTAGCGCCGCTTTGGGTAATCTCACGTAAATATGCCTCTTCAAATGCGATATTTGCCCAGTTAGCTTTTTCTGCATCACCCAGTAGTTCTGTAAAAACATGGATCTTGGACTGCCCCATGGTGTCAATTGCATACTGGGTCCATGCGCCACCTTGAGTAGGCCACAGTTCAGGTTGCGTCTTTTCAAAGGCGCTCTTAAAAGCAGTTATAACAACTCCATCATCGTTAAGAGTTGTCCCTGCAACATCAAAAGCAACCATTTCTACGCTCATTTATAACCCTTTCA
>Ga0209443_1001407_pt1 | contig 15171 bp, 17 predicted proteins | sample LauGreBMM110DCMD_2_FD_187571 | JGI IMG/M metagenome (GOLD analysis project Ga0209443, IMG submission 187571) | Freshwater lake microbial communities from Lake Michigan, USA - Su13.BD.MM110.DCMD (SPAdes) (version 2) | ecosystem: Environmental > Aquatic > Freshwater > Lake | place: Lake Michigan... | reverse complement strand
AAAACAACAAGACATAAAAAATAAAAAACAGGTTATCCCTAAAAGCATAAAGGTTATCGTCTGGAACCACTACATCGGCGAAAATATAATAAATCATAGATGTTTATGTTGTAAAAAAGTATTAATATCAAACACGATGTTTCATGTAGGACACGTTATTAGCGAAAAAGCAGGAGGAACACACGAAATAAATAATTTGAGACCTATTTGTGCTTCGTGTAATCACTCAATGGGAAGTGAAAATATGGTTGATTTTGTAATAAAATACGGGTTATATATCGGATAATAAACTGTCTGTTTGGCAACTAATAATTTTCAGTATCCTAAAAAAACGCATATAATATAAAAAATTGAAATGCTTTTTACCAGATATAATTAAGCAACTAAAAATAATAAAAAGAACAAATAAGATGATGTCTTTAAATTTAACAATCGGTGAATATTTTGAATATAATAATATGGAGGAGATGCGCGAGTATTTACAATACCTATTTTGGGTTCAAGATGACACCAATAAAAGTGAATGGAACCGGTCAGATAAAATTACTGGGGTTCAACCACACTTAGAATCTCAAATTAAAAAACAATACAACAAACATAACCGAAATTACAACGTTGTTCCTATTGTTGAATACGTATTTGACGCAAATACGTTTTTAAATATTAAACGAAATTAAAAACCTAAAAAAAAATAAAAAAATAAAAAAATAAAAAAATAAAAAAAACGAAAAAAATAAAAAAGGGGAAACCCACCCTTTTTTATTTTAGGTATTTTTAATTAAATATATAAAACCATGACCGTTCGAAAAAATGCCCTTCGGAAGAATTAATATGATGATTCACCTCTAAAATTAGGGTTTTATAATACTCAATTGATTTTGTTAAAATTAGTTGTTTGCTTACCGCAAAAATACCGTTGTAATAAATATTAATTGGATTCGGATAATTTACATTAATATTTTTTTTAAACCAATTTATAAATAATATAGGTTTATTGTTTTTATAATTATCTTTTAAATAATATCCCCCATTATTATAATTCCAATTATGTTTCCAGTCATAATTTGAAGGCGTATCATACTCGCGACCGTATTGGTGGGATTTTCCGTTTATTAACGCACTATCTTTAAGGTCAAGTAAATGTTGGACTCCGCCAGTGCGATGGTCCGAAATGCGCCCTTGAGTAAAAACGACAATATCAGGCAAATTATCATAATTGGTAATGATGTAATTTAAATATGTTTCACTTTCTCTTCCTACATTTTTCAACATAATTTCGTTTTCAATACCAATTTTGTTACCTTTATTATAAAAAATACAATTATCCTTTTCGCTTTTTAACCATCTCAAATCTTCATTATATCTGGCCACAACAATTTTATAAGACATGTATATAGTTTTAAAACTAAAATAAAATAAAATATTAAACGATTCCTAATTATGATAACTATTTTATCTTCAGTGGAAAATTGTGAGTTTCTTTATTTTGGAGGATTCCTTACATCAATCATATAACTTTTATCTAAGGTATTAAACGGAATATTCCATTTTTTACACAATAAACTTAAAGCAGTTTGATCATGTCTATTTTCAATAAAACTCGCATCATTCGCACCGAACACACTTTGACTATCTGTGCTAATTCTAGGGTCTTGATTATACGTTAGCCATTCACTTATAAATACAATACTCTCGATATTTTTCTTAAGTAATATAAATCCAGCCCAAACCTGGTTTGAATCTGTTATATTTGGGGTGTTACGAACATTCATTAACGCATATGCGTCGAATTTAGTCCATTGCTTTTCAATGTGTGTTCCATCATTTGGTCTATTCGAATATACGCCAATATTATTATTAGTTAAAATATTGTTTTCAAATTCTCTAACATTTTTTAACCATAAATATTTACTATCATTATAACACAATATATCACCTTCATCCATTGTTATTAAATGTTTTAAAATTATGTATGGTTTCCATACCCAATAACTGTGTTTAAATTTAAAAAAATTTGAATTTTTATTTTTGTAAAATGTGTCTATATCATCCATCGTATATATTTTGACAGTATCAAATTTCCCTATATTTAAAGCAGTGTTACAATTATTTATCGCAAACTTCATATGATCTTCTGTCGCAAAAGTTATAAAATGATATTTAACCATATTATATAAAAAATATAATATAACTCTTTCTTTATTACGCGTTTAATATTATTTTACTTGTATAAGGTATATTATAAATAACAGAACACAATTTACTAAACCCGGACCCGTGTCCGTAACTACTAATAGAATATATTTTATTTGAATGACACATCAAATAAAAATCAATTAACGTATTTTTTACATTTTCGTCTTTTAATGTGGAATGAACACCTAAGTGTGTTATAGGGTTGATGTTAAAAACACAATTCTTAAATTTGGAGAATAATATTTTTAATTTATAATTATCGCTCAAAATTAAGTATTTAGAATTTACATTATCTAATAATGGTTTCAAATATTCAAATATTTCATTCATGAACTTTTTATGTATATCTTGAGAATTATGTAGTAAAAACACGTCGCCAACACGAATATGTATTACTGTAAACTCGTTTGAAATTATATTTAAGTTTTTAAGAACCAAATCCACATCAGTTTTAATTGTTAAATTCGGTTCAATCCTACTTTTAATAAAATCAATTTCAGATTGTTTTATTTTTAAAATAGGAAACGAATTAAGACACGTATAATATACTTCACTAGTTTCATTTTTTAACGAATTTATAAAAGTATTATAAAAATTTATGGGATTTGCCGGTGGCATATACATTTCAATGTCATTAGTTAAAATCTCATTATAATTAATTGTTGGATTTAGTTGTTGATTATTCATATATTTTGATATTGGATGATTTGAAACATCTATATCAAAATCTAACCCATTAATACCGCATATTTGAATTAAACAAAAACAACCTCTCAAAAAATCACCAAAACCATAAATGGAGTTACAGTTTTTATATTGTAATTGATACACATTTACTATTTTTTTAACATTTACTATTTTTTTAACATTTATAATTTTTTCTTGACCAATTTTATGATTATTTACTGGTTTTTTAAACTCTAATTTATAAGAGGGTATATACATTTTAAAATTCATTGTATTATATAAATATATAGTTTTTTATTAATCTAAAAACGGGGTTAAATTTTAAAAATTGAAATTATTTACATACTTTATAATAAGACAAAGAAATATAAAAATGTCTTCATTTACTCACGAAGATAATATATGTTCAATATGCTTAACACCTAAACATATTGAAGACAAATACATTCACAAAATACACGTATGTAATCATACATTCCACGTTAAATGTTTAAATATGTGGTATGACACGTGTCACAACTCGAATAAATTTTCCGCAACGTGCCCTTTATGTAAAAGGGACGTTATATCCGTCGAACACGCGAATGTGTATAAAATCGGCGGAATATATCTATTTAACCCAAAAAATACCAACTTTCTTTATTCAAATATTGAATGTTACGAGAGCGATAAAATCGCATACATTAATTCTTTTACAGATAATAAACCGAGTTTTATAACGTTTTGTGAATCGGTTAACGAATATATGAGACGCGTTAGACATTATAAGGTTTCAGATAATGATTATGTACATAATCCAGAAAACACTGATTTGATGTTGCTTGACGAGTTATCATGGTGTGTTAGTGTTATGGGGTATTCAACCGCAACCTATATATACTTAATGAAAATAGGACATCTACCAATTGAACATCTATAATTAAATAAAAAATAAAAATAAATAAAAAAATGGGGAAACCCAACCCATTTTTTATTTTTTTATTTTGATTTCCTTTGAAATATTAGTTATTATTTTTGTTTCATTATCGGCATCTTCCTTTCCTGACCCTCCAAGCACTTCCAACATTAAGTTATGATACCTTGTATTGTTTCTAGAATCGTGTCGGTCCCAATCTGTATACTCCTTTTTAAACTCCCGCATCAACATAAACGCACCCTTAGCAACGGTTTTTATTGCTCTTCGAACACTCGTATGGTTATCATCTTCTTTTTCCCAAATATTATTATCCTTGACATATATAATTTTTCGTTTTTCATCGGTACAATGAATAGGTCTTAATTCCTGTTTTAACGAGTTAAGGTTTTTAATAAATATTTTGGAAATGCCGTTTATAAATCCGAAATTTTCAATATATTCCAAATCTGAAAATTGCTGTTTAATCGAATTTATAAAATCGGTCAGATTCATAGCGTCCTTACACGTTTCATTTAAAAATAACTGAAGATTAAATGTTTTGTTATTGTTATTGACTGTATTGTTGACGTTGTTGTTGACATTATTGTTATTGTTGTTATTGTTGACAATCTGGTTATTACTAGACAATTCAATAATGGTTTTATTTTGGTCGATTAATAATTCCTTAAAATTATTATTATCCTTTAATATTTGTAACACCAGTTCAGTAGATATTTCAGGTTTATCGTTATTTGTTTTTTCAGGACATTTAGGGGCGTGTCTTGTAAGATTTCTTTTATGTTTATATGTTTTATCGCAAAATATACACGTGTGTAAATTCCCCACACCATTTTTACATATTTCGTGTTCTCTGTTATTTTTACCGGTTTGTTGTGCTGCGGCATTTTTTCGGCGTTTTTCGGCATTTTTTGCTCCGTTTTGCTCCGCGGTGTGTTTACGTGTGGCGATGTGTCTAGTCCAATCACTATGTTTAAAGCATTTAAAGTCGCACAACTCACAAACAAATTTTTCGGCGTTTTTTTGGCGTTTTTTTGCTCCGTTTTGCTCCGTTGGTGGTTTGCGGGTTAATACGTTAACCGTATTGGTTGGTGTTTTAAAGCATATACGGTCAGGAACTTCACACGGCATTTTTTCGGCGTTTTTTTGCTCCGTTTTGCTCATTGTATATAAACGACCAAAAATGTCTTTAAGTTGAAATTCCGAATTTTAAACAGTTTTTTGGAATTTTATCATAATAAAAAATATTATATAATTTTATCGCGTGACCTTAAAAAATCCGTCAGTCACAATTTCAGGTTTTTGCCAAAGTCTACCCTCCCTATTCAAAAATGGACAAAAATAAATGTCCATTTTCAAATTCCTATCTCGAGTTTTGAAAAAAACTATAAAGAGATTAAAATACTTTCCATCTCACCGAAATTGATTTTTGTAATATAGGTTATTAAAGTTTTAAAATAATGTTAACACATAAGTATGTCCGTTAAATGTTCCGATTTGTTTCCAAGAATACAAACCAGTACACGTATTGTAAACTCCATCAATGTTGAATACAATTCCTTCATCATACGTGGTTAAATTATTCGCGTCAAGAGTAACAAACTCGTCAGAATATAAATAATACATTTTATTAACTTGTATAACTCTTACGTGACATTGGTCTATATTAAAGAAATCGCGAGTCGTTGTTAAATTAGATTCATTCGTTTTTCTGGTTCTTGATACATAAGCGTTAATGGTATGATTATGAAAACTTCTACGTATTTGGTTTGTTGTTCCTTCAAACATTCCACACATAAATAGAGATTTTTCAAGTTCTTTGTGGGTGAAACATTCTTCTTTGGTTTTATTTAATTCATTGTTTAAAATTAATAAATTATTTTCAAACTCTATACATTTGTTGGTTGTTTCGTTTGTTTGGATAGTTGATTTATCAGTATAGTATTTAAGAAGAGTAAATTTATTATCAAATAATTCGTTAGTATTTTTAGTATTAATTAATTCTTTTTCAATAATTGTGATTTTACTTATTAAATCACCATTAATTTGGTCCTTTATTTCATTTGACTTTTCAAGACTGTTGATTTTGTGTTTATGTTCTTGAATTTGTGTTTCCAATAGTTTTATTTTATCGTTGTATTTTTTATCGTTCTCTTCAACGTAATCCATAACATTCATTAATAGTGTTGTCATCTGATTAAATTTTTCATCCATTTCAACTTTAGTAACGGTTGTCATTCTTTTGGTAATATTGAAAATAATAAAATTGCGATTCAATTTTATTATTTATTGTAGACACACCCTTGTAAAAAAAGGGTGGGTTTCCCCTTTTTTATTTTTTATTTTTTTAGTTAGATTTAACGAAATTAATTAAATCGTTAAATTAATTAAATCGTATTCTAACTCTTTAAGTGAATTGTCTTTCTCTTTTAATTTTTGGATTAGTTCTTGAATTTGTATATTTTTTGATTCATTTTCTAATGTTAAATTGTCAATGACTTCGGTTTGTAAATAAACCAACTCATGTTCCAAATATTTCGATTTATCTTCACCGAACTCATTTAATTCGTCTTCTAACTCTTTAATTGAATCGTCTTTCTCTTTTAATTTTTGGATTAGTTCTTCAATTTGTATATTTTTTGATTCGTTTTCTAATGTTAAATTGTCAATGACTTCGGTTTGTAAATCAACCAACTCATGATCATCCTGTTCTGATTTATCTTGAAATGTACTTAAATATTCCATAAAATCGATAAAGTCATTCGATGAACTTCCTGTTACCTCAAATGAAGTAAAATTTTTTATTACATATCTAAAAATAGAAAGATTTTTTTCGCAAAGTTTAATGTTACTTTTACCTGGTAACATAGCCATAAGTCCTCTACCATTATATGAATGATATTGTAAAGCTGTTTTATTAATATTATCATACTCAATTTTTACTATTCTACTCCCATAAATACATGGAACATCTTTTTCAAAGGTTTCAATTGTCATTTGTGTTATTTTTTATTTGTTATTATTACCATTTCTACAATAAGCATTTCAATTTTAACGAATTATCCAGGTGTTTTCAATTACTAAAAATATCTGAAATTTTACCAATAAAAAAGGGTGGGTTTCCCCTTTTTTATTTTTTATTTTGGTCTGCGTCATTAACACAAGTTATTATAATATGGGGTTTAATCTTTCGAATTCTTTTTTCCACCATAATTCATAATATTCATTACCGTTTGAAAACGGCATCGTCAATTCTTTGACTTCTTCTTTTATAGAACGGATTTCGCCATTTGCTAAGGTGATTGTTCCGATAATTAATGAATTATATTCCCATAATCCGTCAAACACGTCGCCATTCATATAATCCATGATACCGTCTCCGTCTAAAAAGTCGCCGTAGAATTCTCCTATGTATACATCACCATTTTCGTATTTCATTTCTCCGTAAGATTTTTTGTCATCTTTCCATTCACCATTATAAATGTCGCCGTTTTCATATTTCATTTTTCCATAACCATATTTTTCGTTATATTTCCAATAACCTTTATAGACGTCGCCATTTTTATAAGTTGTTTTACCGTAAGTTTTTTTGTCATTTTCCCATTCACCATCATAAATGTCGCCGTTTTTATAAGTCATTTTTCCATCACCGTTTTTTTTGTCATTTTTCCAATTACCATCATAAATGTTTCCAGTTTTGTATGTCATTGTTCCATAAGTTTTTTTGTCGTCTTCCCAATCACCAATATAAACGTGTCCATCTTTGTATGTCATTGTTCCGGATCCGTTTTTTTTGTTGATTACAAATTCACCTTCATATACATCGCCATTTTTATAAGTCGTTGTTCCGTAAGATTTATTGTTGTTTTCCCATTCACCATCATAAACGTTTCCGTTTTTGTATGTCATTATTCCATCACCGTGCCTGTGGTCTTTTTCAAATTCACCATCATATACATCGCCATTTTTATAAGTCATAATTCCGAAACCGTGTTTTTTATTATTTTCCCAGTCGCCGTCATAAACGTTGCCGTTTGTATATCTAAATACACCGGATCCCTCTCTTTTGTGATTTATAACACATCCTTCATATACCTCGCCATTTTTAAAAGTCGTTTTTCCGAACCCGTGTATTTTATTATTTTCCCATTTGCCATCATGAACGTCTCCGTTGTTATATCGCATAATTCCGGAACCGTGTATTTTATTATTTTCCCAATTTCCATCATAAACGTCTCCGTTTTTATATCGCATCATTCCGGAACCGTTTTGTTTGTTATTTTCCCAATTTCCATCATAAAAGGTGTCGTCGGCATATCTAAATACGCCTTTGCCCTCTTTTTGGTTATTTATAAAGTATCCTTCATAAACGTTTCCATTTTTAAAAGTTATTTTTCCGAATCCGTGTATTTTATTATTTTCAATTTCGCCATCATATACATCACCATTGGTAAATGTAAATGATGTATTTATTCTTGAAGTAGTTGTGGTCATTCTAGTTATTTGTTTGTTTTGATTGTTTTGTTGTGTTACATATAAAGAGACGATTTTATTTCAATTTTTAGTATTTCACACGATTTTAAATGACTAAAAAAAAGGGTGGGTTTCCCCTTTTTATTTATTTATTTTTTATTTTTATTTATTTGTTTCCTTTTGTTGAGTTACACGACGCACACAATATTTGATAATCTTCTGGGTGGTTGTATAATACATCATGATAGTAAATCCATTCTTTTTTAAAACCAGAATCTTTTTCTTTAAAAAGTGTGAAACCTCTATATGTATCAAATGATTTTGGAATAAATGAACGTATACTTTCGTAGTCGTATTCCTTTAAATACGCATCACGTATACGTGAAAATGGTATTATTTTATGGTCCACATGGTATTTGTTGTAGCTTAATTTGTCATTTTTACAAATACAACAAATTAAGCCTGTTTGTTTTTTTTTATACTCCGTAGAAGTAGGTTCAATAGCGTTTCTCATCGCTTCAGTTAATAATCTTGTTTGAGTTTTGTTCCAGTTGTTCTCGTTCCAACCAAATCGTACACGACTTCCATCAGTTCGTATTAATATTATTGTATTAGTTCTGCTAGATATGTAATCATATTCAATTTTAAATGCGTGAATTCCGACACCAATTATTGATTCATTCTTAGGGTGTCTTTGGATTAATTCATAAAAGTGATTAAATGATGAGTGTTCTTTTGGTATTATACCTCGTCCTAGTTTCTTAATTAGGTCACGCATATTTCTAACTCTTGCCGCTTTTGTTATTGGTTTTTGAGGTTTGATTTGTTTCGGTTTATTAACACGATTAGTTTTAGCTTTTAAGGCTCTTTGTTTTACAATTTTAATTTGTGTCATTCTTGTTATTCTTTTTGTTACTTTTTTTGTTATTATCTTGAGCATTTCAATTTTTTTATTATTTAACCCTATTTTAAATGACTAAAAAAAAGGGTGGGTTTCCCCTTTTTATTTATTTATTTTTTATAGTTTTTAAACCGGGTATATTCTTTCATGATGTCCACAAATATATTTTGCGATATGTAAAATAACATCATAATTAAGAATCGGTATTTTTTTTAACACAATAGTCGCACGTTTCGCGTCACGAATTGATGTTTCTTTTTTTTTAATATATTCGATTACTTTATCCATATGAATTATAAATCGATGCATACTATAATGTACGTAATAATCATAATATACCCTTAAAAGTTCTTTATCTGAAAGACCATTCAGATGGTCCTCGGTTTCATTCTCAATATAAGACATAACCGGATTCTCATCTGGATCGCTAATGGTCCTATCGTAATAGGCACAATCGATAATGTATTCGAAAATAAAGTTATAGTGTGTATCGTCAATAACAAAATTCGGACATTTTAACCAAATGCTATTAATAACACTGCTAAAAATCTGTTCGTTAAGTAACTCATTATGAATAACATTCTTTATAAACCAGTGTCGTTTATCGCACCATTCATCGCATATTTCTGTATTTTGATGACACGTTATATTATTATAACATTCAAGATATGAATCAATAAGATTCGGATTTATTTTAAATAAATTTACAATTATGTTTCTTATGAATATATTTATTTGATTCATCGTCGGCATTTTACTCTTTGTTTGTTATTACTCTTTGTTTGTTATTACTCTTTGTTTGTTATTATCCTTTGTATGATTAGCATTTCAATTTTTACGAGTTATCAAGTATTTAAAATTACTAAAAATTATTTATTTCTTTATATAAATGAAAACTGTGAAGTTTCCGATTAGATACGTTCCGAAAAACTTGACGAAAAAAGATACACAAACCCAAATTAATATGTTATTGAAATCAAAAAAAATGTATAAAAAGAATAAATATTATACGCGCAAAAAAATACCTTCCTACAAAAACAAAAAATCAAAACATATTTTAAACGCGTATAAAATATATAATATCAAAAATATAAAACCTAGTCAAGAATTATCTCAAAAAACCGGATGTACGATATCCGCATTAAACCAAATTGTAAAAAAAGGCGAAGGAGCATATTATTCGTCAGGTTCAAGACCAAATCAAACTGCCCAGTCATGGGGATTAGCGAGATTAGCAAGTTCTTTGACTTCTGGAAAAGCTGCTGCGGTTGATTATGATATAATTGAAAAAGGATGTAATCATAAAAAAATGGCGTATATTTTAGCAAATAAATCCAGAAAAAAATATAAATACGGACATTCTAAAACACCAAAAATTAGGGTTGAAATATAACCCTACCAGAAATAAATAAAAAAGGGTGGGTTTCCCCTTTTTATTTTGGAATATAGTCCGATTACATCAACGCACAACCAGCACATATTATAACCTCACATTGTTTCTCACCAATTCGTTTTGGTTGTTTAATACACTCAATTAATTGTTCCAAATCGTGTATGAATGTATTCGTATTACAAACCATATACTCGTTATAATATAATCTTAGTATTTCCTTATCGTTTTTACAATCATCTATAAGTATCCTCATCTGTTCATAAGTATGCATTTCGTTTTCATCATCACCCGTTTCGTCTGGTTCGCTAATATATTCCAAAACATATTCATATAGTTTTCCGGTAATAACCATATTTGGATATTTTAAGCGGAAACTATCCATAAAACTTTCGAAAATGTTATTACAAAGTAATTTATTATTTGTAATATTACCAATAAACCAGTGATGTTTATTTCGGTTTATCTGTTTAATAATGGTATTATTTTTATAACATTCTAAATATGAATCAAGTAGATTATCATTATTCTTTACTATGGTAACAAAGGCATTTCTAATACACATATTTATGTTATGCATCGATATTTTTGACATTTTAGTTGGTATTTTACTTTGTATAAAACGCGTTTCAATTTTATATTCTATTTTTAAATAATTGTTAAAAAGATGTATATATATTATTAATTCCAGCAAAAACATTAAAAAAATGGTTATATCGATATGTAAGTTTCCAAAATTACACCATTTTTTCTTTTATGGTATGTAAAACATCAAACCTATTCATTTGTATGGCTGAAAATGTTATATATTTTAAAAATGTATCTAATAAATGAGATGGTATTTTATTATATGAAGGAAGCACACTTAAACATCCATCTAAACAAACCTGGTAATTTTTATTAATAAATGCGTTTTGTATAACGTGTATAATAGGTGATTCTATATTATCTATAACAGAAATATAATTCGTAATCATTTGATGATAATCGCCATAATAAACCTGAAATATAGATGGATTTTTAAAGTATACTATTGAATATAATTGTTCATCCGCGTGTCCATATCCTTTATTTAAACATTCATAAAATGACTCAATAATTAATTTGTTAAATTGTTTAAAATAATCGAATCTTCCGGTAAAAAAACCAGAACACATTCCACATCTTCCAAACTTAAAATATTCGTGATAATTCTCAACTAACTCTTTAGGTTGGTAATCTATATAACAAGTTGAAAACTTATCTCTATTTACAGATAAAGCATTGTTTAAATTTGCGACATTTTTCCATCCCATTCTTTCAATACAAATATTTATCCATCCAAAATGTGTTGAATTAAAGGGGTTTTCATCGATTATTTTATCAATCATAACATATCTTAACATACAGAATAAATAATACGACGGGGTATTTCTATTATCAAAATGATATGGGTTATTTATTCGATTTCTTGCGATGATTTCCCGGGTTTTAACAATTTCAAAATCATCAAAACGGCAAATAATATATTTTGTTTTATGTTTTAGATGTAATGGTCTTAATGAATCAAGAATATTTTTTGTATTTTCTTCACAAAACACAACTAAATTTTGTTCAACACCCATAGTTGCATTTGCTGTGCTTAAATAATGAAAAAATGGGCGATTGTTTATATCAACGCTTGTGTCTGGTTCTTTTGTAAGGTCGAAATACGCGGTAATAAGAGTCCAATTATCATGTTCTTTTTTAATATGTTGGTCTGAGAAATCAACTATTCCAGTTCCGGACCAGTGCCCCACATGTGTTAAATCCTCTTTAATAAGCTCTATTTTGAACCATAAATTATCGCGCATATTTTTAAAATACCAAATATCATCTAATACTAATATTCCCTTATAATTATTAGTTTTTAACCAAGTATAAAAATCATACTCCATGATACCTTCGTGTGGATCTATATCAAGAAATATAAGAGGACTTTCAAGTATTCTATCTTTCCATAATTTAATAACTTCTGGGTCCCATAAGTTTTGTTCATAATATTCGCAATTGGGTTTACGTTTTGATAATTTTGATAAATTTATATCAAATGATAGAACTCTATTCGAAGAATTATATGAAAGGGCCGAAGAAGACGCCCCTTTGTGAGTTCCAATATCAAATATATCAACATTATTAAATTGGGTTGATAACCACGCAAGTAGTTTGTAATGTTCGACGCTAGCTTGTCCTAAATATTCAGAAACATCTTCGTCATTTACATCATCTTTGTTTAAAATAATATTGTTAACTTCATTAACATTAATTTTGGATTTCCACATTTAAAATATTTAAAATAACGTCTTTAAGTGATTAATTCATCTTTATATTTATGGATGTCAACTGGAATATATACAATTAGTTGTTTAATACTTTACACATTTTAGCATTTTAAACGCCGATTTTAATCTAATATATATAAGGCGTCTCCCCATCCGTGTCGAGTTATATTCGTGAGCACTCTTTTAAATTTATATTGTTCTAAAAATGTATCAATCTCTGTAATTAGTCCGCAATTTTTATAAAGTTCTTTAACATTAACTTCTAAATATATTGCTTTCGCATATTGAATCGAACGAGTCGCACCTTTTAATGCCATAAATTCTGCCCCTTGAATATCGAAATTCCAAAAATTAAATTTAGACGCGTCAATATGGTTTCTTTCAAAAAAAGTATCAATAGTAATACTTTTAAGATTGATTTTATCTATATATACAACACTCGGATGTTCTTGTGAATGAGTGCCGAATTCTAATACACTTGACGATTGAACATTATTTGAAACATTAAATACAACATCTTCATCATCTTTATCTGTTATTACTGCTTGATATACATGAGGTATTCCTCTCTTTGTCGCTTGAATTACTTTTAAAGGGATCGCATCAATCCATACGATGTTTTCATTTTTAATTCCTAAACTATTATAAAACCCAATTTCTTCGCAATCGTGCGCACCTATATGAAAACTACCAGTTATATTTATCTTTTTTGATAATAACATGTTATAAATTGCTTCAAAACTAATTAACATTATAGTTAATAATTATACATTTAATAATTATATTAAACGCAAAACCATCAATTCTCTAAATGACTACATGTGTAAATAAAACACGTTTAATTATAACTTATTAAATAATATTATAAATTATAATGTTTAATAATTGTAATTCTAAAACAAATGGGGAAGAAAAATTCTTTATGGATATTAAAGAAAAAATAAATGTTATTTTTGATGTCGGGTCTCGTTCAGATAGTGAATTTGTTAATTTTCACGGAGAAGTTCATTACTTTGACCCAGTAAATGAGTTTATTGTAGATTTAAAAAATACAAAAAACTTAAATAAAATTGCATATTTCAATAATTTTGGTTTAGGGGATGAAGACAAAACAAATTATTATTATCCAAAATACGAATCATTTTACGACAGAATAAATAGTTGTCATTTTAGCGATGATTCTAATAAAATTTTATTAGATATAAAAAAAGGGTATGACTATGTTATTAACAACAATATAAAAAATATCGATTTTCTTAAAATAGATACAGAAGGGTATGAGTTGAAGGTGTTAAAAGGATTTGGTGATTTTTTAAAAAATATAAAAATAATACAGTTTGAATATGGTGGAACATTTTTAGATAATAATATCAAATTAATTGAAGTAAAAGAATATTTAGAACAACATGGATTTTATAAATTTTCATATTTAACTAATGATGGTCCCAAAATTATAACAGAATTCTACGACCATTACCAATACTGTAATATTGTTTGTATAAATAAAAACTGTGAATTAGTCCCGTTTTAAATTAAATAAATATTCGTTGTATTATATAAGAATGATATATATTTATGGTGATAGCCACGCAAACAGGAGTTTTAAAAATTTAAAATTACCTTATAATGATTTTCATTCTAATTCTATAACAATGTTTAGAATTGGTAGAGATAATATAATTATAAATTTTAGAAAAAATATGATAAATAACGGTGATATAGTTGTTATGGTGTATGGTGAAGTCGATTGTAGATGTCATATACAAAGACAGGTAGACTTAGGTAAAAAAGAAGACGACGTAATTCATGAATTGGTTACTAAATATTTCAACACCATAAAAAACAATACTATAGATTTAGATGTAAAAATAATAATAGTTGGTATTATACCAACAACTAAACAATACGAATACGAAAGTATACATGGTCCAATATTACACAACTTTCCATTTGTAGGTAGTGATGAAAATAGAGTTATATATACCAATAAAGTAAATAAGTTATTGGAAGAATTCGCAAATAAAAATAATTATATTTATTTTAATCCATATTCATATTATACACGTGAAGATGGGACCTTAAAATTCGAATTATCAGATTCAATCGCTCATTTGGCGGATAATTCGGTTTTCTTAGAAAAATTTGTTGACTTGTATCTTCAACTTAAATAGATAATATGTTACTTTGAAAATAATGTATCTTTTACACCTTTTCTCATTTAAAACGCCAATTATAGACACTAAAAAATAAGAAAATATGTAAAATAATATAAACTACATCTTAAGACACGTTTATATTATTCGGATGAGTA
>Ga0209443_1001406_pt1 | contig 15180 bp, 14 predicted proteins | sample LauGreBMM110DCMD_2_FD_187571 | JGI IMG/M metagenome (GOLD analysis project Ga0209443, IMG submission 187571) | Freshwater lake microbial communities from Lake Michigan, USA - Su13.BD.MM110.DCMD (SPAdes) (version 2) | ecosystem: Environmental > Aquatic > Freshwater > Lake | place: Lake Michigan... | reverse complement strand
ATATTTGAATTACTATATTTGATACACTATATGAATTAATTTAAAATTTAAAAAATATGGCTCAATCCAAGATCTTTTTAATTAATTATTTGCATACAAATGACAATGAAATATCAGAATCATATATATCAAGTGAGCCAATTGATAATATACAAGTACTATTGCCATATGATAAAATTATATATCCTTTTTATCAAGGAGATGGTATGCCCACTATATTAGATTTATATATAAAAGTGCGATTAATGGATATAAATAAATACGAATCAATTTCTGCCGATGAATATAGTGTTGTTGAGAGAACAAAGCAATCTTTATGTTCATTTTTAATAAAACCAATTAACATTTCAGGGTTAGCCATATACCATCAATTTATTTACTGTACGCATGAAGATACACTTAAATTGCATTTAATAAATTATTCATCTGAGCCAATTTATATTGATAAAGGGCAAGTAATTTGCAATTTATATGAATCTCGCCAAAGGGTGCAATTAACATCAAAATTAATATATGAACTTGATTTTATATTATCGGATAGCATTATGCCGCCAATTTATGAAAATATAAAATATAATTTTATAATTAATATAATTAGGGATTCAGCATATGATGATATTATAGTTATCCCCGAGAGTAATTTATTAGTAAACTCTAATATATTATATATGCCTGATGATATTGTTGAATTATATGAAGCACAGCGACATGCCACTAAATTTGGGCATTCTTTATATATGCCATATGATATCATTATACCACCACGAAGTGCTGACGGTATAATGAGTCATATTATTGTAAATTTTTATATATTTTGTCATTTAGTTTATAATAATATTGGCAATAATAAATTTATTATAATGCAATCCGAGTTAAATACTAAAATGTATTCTCCGGCATGTATTTATTCTAGAAATAGTCATATTTTTCTACAATTTAATAATTTAAGCAATGAGCCTATCCTTTTGCAAAAAGGAATGTCATATAATAAAATCTATTCTTATACAACATTTGAGCCAACAATACTATCAATATCATGATATACTATCAATGATATACTATCAATAATATTATATTAGATATATTATGATATATAATATATAGTAATAATATTTTTTTTGAAATGGCGATCATCGTAAAAGATTCTTTGGGATTGGGTATAAAAAAAATAATAAATAAAGAAAAAATATATACCGATGATGAAAATGCGGCTTTTACTAGGCAAGTATTATCTGAGTCTGAAAATGAACAAGTAAAAAACAATTTATTATCGATTGAAGAAGTACGAGAAATTATTATTGAAAATTGCAATAAAGAAACATATGATAATATAGATTATGAATTATTAATTGCAATTGATTCTAGAATAAATTATAATGTATATTTAATATCAGATAATATATATGACTATAAAAGCCTATGTATGGCATATCCATTTCAAGAGTTTAATATATTACCAGAATCTGTATTTAATAGACAAATTATTGCATATTTTGATAATAATAAAATAGAAGTAATGAATGAAGGCGATCCAATTATATCAACTTATGATCTAATTAAAATATCAAATAAAAAAATTTCAACTTTTACAGAAATGAGTAAAGTTGATAAAATGATCAATTCAAAAATTTTTATTGGTGGGGAAAAATGGAAAGATTTTTTACAATTACATGGATTTTTTAGAGGTATGGTGCAAATTAGTACACTACAAATAGATAATGGGCAAACTCCAGAATTTTTGAAACCATTTACTGCCGCAATTTGCAGCCAATTAATGATTTCAAATAATCCTTTTGAAAAAAGTCTTTACCCAAAAGAAGACGACCCTACTCCGGAGCTATTAGCCCTAGAACCTCCAGAGCTATTAACCCTAGAACCTCCAGAATTTGAAAATACTTTTTTAAAAAAGTATGTCAAAAAAATAGAATATCCAAAAGAAGATTCAAATGCCGATCTATTAAAATCTAGTGATGATATTAAATTTTTATTAGAAAATATTTGTTGTAAAATAGATACTTTAGAGGCAAAAATAGCTACATTAGAGACTAAAGTAGATATATTGGAGACTAAAGGTAGAAATAGTTATACTAAATAATTAGCATTCATGACTATTGGACAAATAATTACTCAATTATATATATTAAATAATTACTCAATTATATATATTAAATAATTACTCATATACATATTAAATATATAAATTTATAATAAGTATATTATAATAAAAAAAAATGACATCAAAAACATTAAAAGATTTTGACATATTACTATGTCCAATGGACAGTTTTATTAAAGGAAATGGAAATTTTGAGTCTTCAATGGTTATTAATGCGGCAATTGATGATTTAGAACAATGTAGTTCTTTTCAACAGTGTTTTGCAATTCCGCTACAGCACAAATTATTTAATATGGAAACTGCATTGAAGTGGGTCTTATTTTTAAATATTATTCCTCAAAAAATTATTGAGCATAGCACTGATGATGAAGAATTTATGCAATCAATTGATGAATTTAAAGAATTTACAGAATTTTCTTGTGAAAGCGCAATGGGATTAATTTCATCAATTTATGATTTGGGTATACAAGATGTAATTCTTTCTCATTTAGATGATGATGACGACGATGATGACGATGACGATGACGATGACGATGATGATTCATCACAAAGTTCCTCTAGTAGCAATGATACCGAAGATTTAACAAAAGCAATAGGTGATGTAGATGTATAATTTTTTATTAATTTAAAATTTATTAATTCATTAATTTATTAATTCATTAATTCATTAATTTAATCTAAAAGCCTTGCATCCCCATGAAGCCCTCCTATAAAATAGTCAGAATCAATATTTGCCATTTTATTAGTTGCCGTTATTGTCGGATATTTGTTATTAAACATAATATTAAAATATCTCCCTTGATTTGAATTTTCAATATTTTCAATATTTGAAAGAGTTGTTTTTTCAAAATTTGTAGGATTTACTTGTCTCATTTGCATATTATTTATTTTGCTCCGATTATAACTAATTGAATTATATTTACGTGTATTATTTGTATACTCATTATTTATTTCTTGGATGCTTTGATAATTATTTTTTTTATTTTTTTTATTTTTTTTATTTAAATGTGATACAAATGATATTGTCAATACTCCATTTTTTGGTAATCCTATATCATCCGCATTAAATATGATAGGGGGCGATGGTGCCATTTGAAGTAAATTTTCTATTGATTTTGTAATAAATATTTTTTTACCATTAATTAAATAGACACAAGATATAATTGATGAATTTGCATGATATATACAAGAATTATCAATTAGATCCCCATCATTAATACTAATTGTAGTTGTCTGAGTATTCATTAAATACGCCTTCATACTGAAATAAAAAACAATTAATAAAACTAATATAATTAGTGTAATATAGATAAGTATAATATTCATTGCATTTTATACAAGTATATTTTTTATACAAGTGTATTTTTTATACAAGGATATAAAATAAAATAATATATATTATATAAATATATATATATTATATATATAAAAATTTATAAAATGTCATCAAATCCGCCAGAATTAAATATATTCAAACAGATTGATGATTTAGATAATAGCAAAAGCGCTAAAGAACTGATTGCAAGGCTAAAACCAATTTTAGCAGAGCTTGCATATTATTCCGCATCTGGAGATGGTGCAATTATGGAAATGCGAGAAAATTGGCATACTACATTTACAAATAATATAAGAGGAGAAAGTGGAGGTGCGCCAGTAATGGCAAATGGTATGGCGCAGCAAGCCGCGGCGGCGCCAATGCCTCAATATTCTTCATACCAAAGCCCAACATTTTATTCGGCAGGCGGTGCTCGTTCGTCGGAAGAATTGCCATCTTCCCTAAATGCAATTATGATGGGGACTCATCTATCATTTCAAGAAAAATAAAATAATATATTCTTTATAATATATTATAATAATCATTAAAAATAATATAAAGAATATGTATTTATTAATTGGCATAATAATTATATTGGTAATTGTATTACTATATTTTTTTGTATGCCCAGGAATTTTTATTATAAAAAGCAGTAATTTATCTGGATATTGGATGGATATGCAAGGAAATATATATTATATAAATATGACTAACAACAATAGTTTTGAAGTAACACATAAAAATATTACCCAAAAAGGAACTATTCGAGGAACTATATTTAATAATAGTATATGTATGCCTGAGTATTGTGGTAGCTACAGTATTAAAACAAATATAATAACATTTAAGAATGGTATAGAATGGTATAAAGCACAATATTAAACATAGTTAATATTATAAATACTTATAGAATATATTTATAAAATATATATTTATAAAATATTTATAAAATATATAGTAAAGATGTTTAAGCTAATTCTAATTAATATTATAATCATTACAATGGTCATATTATTATTTCTGTCAAAAAATAAACATAATATGACGGATACTCAAAATGAAATAATTGACCTTGGGTGGGTATTATATATAATTGAAGATTGTCCGCATTGTAATACTCAATTAGAAGATCTTCCAAAATTTAAAAATTATGTATTATTTTCAAAAACTGGGATATTATTACATAAACCAAATAATTTGCCTCAACCAATATTAAATATTGAAGATATTTATTCTTTTCCTCTTTGGCATAATACAAAAAATAAAAAAAAAATATATGGAGTAGTTGATATCAATACAATGTTATTGCCAAATAATAAAACTATTTAAATATTAAGAGTCAATGTAAATGGGTATGATATACGACCACTATTATACATAGTCATTAAATTATTCAATTTAATATATTGACTAGAATTTGTATTTAGTGTGGTTGGTACCGTTGGCGCGATTGCTGTGGTTGGCGCGATTGCTGTGGTTGGTGCGCTTGCTGTGCTTGCTGTGCTTGCTGTGCTTGCTGTGCTTGCTGTGCTTGCTGTGTTTGCATTTAGTGCTGCTTTTGCAGTAGAGGCGTCTGCCGAATTTGTTGTACTTGTACTATTAATATTATTTAAATCAATAACATTCCCAGTAACTGTATTATTGCTTATGCTTGTTAAAATTGGATATAGTTTATTGCTATTTTTAATATTAAATTGTTTAAAAATATCTAAATTTGACACATCAACCCATTTAATAACATTAAATATACTATTTTGTGGAGATAATTTAACATATACAATTGAATTAATTATATTTTTTTTTGCAATTGACGCTACTGCTAGTCCATACACCCCTTCGCTAGACCAATTGCTAATAATTGATACCCCTTGTATATGAGTAAGTAATACATTGCTTTCCTTAATATTTCCCTTATTTGTATTTGGATATGTAATTTGTGTCCATTTTGAAAATTCAAAACTATTTGTTTGTATATTATATGAGCATTGGACAATATATCCAGCGGCGACCAATTTAACATATCCACTTGCCCCTTTAGTGTTTATATATGTACCAATTTGTTTAAATTCATAATTTATATTAGTGGTAAAACCTCCAACAATTATATATGATGACCCATTATACCACATGCCATATGCAGTTGTAGTAATAGAACCTGGATATTTAATTTCAATCGATGCATTTGTTGCCGTATTATATAAATATGCCTTTGCCAATCCCTTTAGAATTGTAAATATTGTTTTTTTTTTATCTGTATTATAAATTAGCATATTATTCATAATGGAATGCCCAAATGTATAATACGATACACTTGGTGTAGAAATTATATAAAAACAAGTTGAAGTATTATTAATAATATCTGATAAACTTCCGATAAAATAAAACCCAACATTGCCTTTTATGTCATTTAATGCATAACACCCAACAAAACTATATAATTGAGATGATGCATTATAATTTGGCCCATATAAACTTGTTTTTGATAGATTTGTTATTGGAAAATTTAAATAGTAATAATTTGTTACCCCTCCAGAAATAATACAAATAACACCACTACTGGTAGCTAATGTGCCTAACGCTCCTTGTCCGGCTGAAGTCGTTCCGCATATGATTTGCATTCCGCTTATTGTTTTTATACCCTGCCAAAATGCAATTGTACTGGGCGCCATTTGATATGATAAGATTGCAGCTAATTTATAATTTAATGGTGGAGCCGGTGCGGTTGTTGATGCGGAATATGATACTGCATATGTTATTACTAAAAATACAATAATAATACAAAATATGATAATAAATGAAATATATAATGCGGTTAAATTTATTTTTTGAGGCATTTTTTTATATTTTATATTGTATATTTTATATAAATATATATACTATAGATGATATAAAATTTATTTATAATTTTTATTAATAAAATTTATTTATAATTTTTATTAATAAAATTTATTAATACTATATTGGTTGTATATATATATCAGCCATCTCAGTATCGTTTTTACTTATATTGGCATATGCTATTATTAATACTATAAGAGCAATAATAATTATGCAAAATAATATAAGCAATGAAATATATAATGTGGTTAAATTTATTTTTTGAATCATTTTTTATAAAATTTATTAAAAGTATATGCAATTATATAAAATTTATTAAAAGTATATACTATAAATTATATAAAATTTATTAATAATATACTATAAATTATTTATATGCGGCATATTTCATTTTATCAATTGAATTAGTTTTTTGGTGGTAATTATTTGAAATCATACACAATATAACAATTAAAACAATTAGTATTATAAATAATAATATTTTTAATAAAATATTTGAATTATTTGCATTTGAGTTTGAATTTTCAAAATTTGAAAAACTATCTCTGGAATTAATCCAATCATTATACACATTATTACCATCAAATGCTTGGGGTCGCTCATCCCAAGATGTTGCAGAATATATGTCTGAAATTGTTTTGCGATTAGGATCACCACTTCGAATAGGCATAGAAAAATGCCCATTAAAATCACCAAATTGGGTACCATTAGTGCCCCTAGTAGAACGGAATGAGTCCTTTGTACCATTGCTATTTTTTGAAAATGACATTTCAATATTATTCCTATATGATGGGATTGTTTTATAAGGAGATTGTGCATTTGTTGGTATTGTAATTGCAGGCATTCGTTTTTTAGGCACATTTAAATCTTCATATAAATATATACCATCATCATATATATTAGGTTGAAATATTTGTTGATAATCGGAAAACATTATATATTTTTAATTAAAAAAATATATAATTAAAAAGTAAATATATAATTATATATAAATATTTTTATTATAAAATGTCGGCACCAAGACTTGATGCGGCAAATATTGCTGGAATTACATCATTAATGAATCAACAAAATATTAAACAAGGCATTGATTTAGAAAAAATTGAACAAGAAATAATGGGAAAAAGAGATGAGAAGGGGTATAAAAGCAAATATGTAGAAAATGACCCTGTTAAATTATATACACAAGAATTAAATCAATTAGCTGATGATTTAGGGATTGAATTATTAGATGATGATATAAAATTAAATAAGTCAGGACCAATTGGGGGAGATAGATTAAATACTATGGTTAAGCCAATTAATACGATGCATTTTAATAAAAAAATAAATAAATCGCGGTCATCGCGGTCATCGCGGTCATCGAGGTCATCAGGGACATCAGGAACATCAGGGTCATCAGGGTCATCTCGATCATCAGGGTCATCAGGGTCATCAGGGTCATCAGGATCATCTCGGTCATCAGGCTCATCACGATCATCGCGATCATCCGATTATACTAGCGGATCTGAATATAGCGACTCTGAATATAGTGGGTCTGAATATAGTGACTCATCTAAATCTAGCAAGTCAAGCCGCTCACATCGCCATAGTAAAAAAAAATCACATAATTATATGCCAGCCATTTCAGAAGAAAAACAACAAATAAATTATGTGCTTAACAATTTGCGAAATGAAACGTATACTGCAATTGGGGAAGAAAAAGAAAAAATTATAGACAATAAAGCATCCAAATTAGAACAAATTGGACAACTTAGGATGGGATTAGAAGATGAGGGAATTGATTGTTCAAGTGTATCAAAGCCTAATATGGATAGTGCCATGGATGAAATAGATGGTGTTTTAAATATTTTAAGGCTAAAAAATGATAGGAATAGATATTCTACAATTGCAGAAGAAGTTATATTGGGGCTTGCAGAAGGAATTGAAACAATATTTGATGGAACTAGACGAATTCCAATTGTAGGGTGGCGGCCTGATTATACTGGTTATCATAACACGGTAAATGTTAAATTGCATAGAATGCGATTTGAAACGGCTCAGGTGGTTGGGTCTATTATTGAGGCTAGAAAAATAAATGCACCGGCAAGAATTGCCCTTGAATTATTACCAAGTTTTATATTATATCCAAGGCAGCAAAAAATTCAAAAAAGCACTCAAAGTTTATATGATGGATATTCTTCAAATAAAATTACTGATGTTAGAAGCTCATATAATACAATTAGGGTATCTGATGAAAAAAAAAATTTATATGACCTTTAGCTGCATCACTTGCAGTGGGCTTATGGCGGACTTGAAGTGGGCTTGAAGTGGGCTTGAAGTGGGCTTGAAGTGGGCTTGAAGTGGTCTCACGGCGGGCTTGCAGTGTATTTTTTATGCCCCCTTTACAGATAATGCTTTTATTGAGATCATTTGTTCTATATTATGTCGTATAATATCTATAATAAAATTATATATTAAGCGCACATGTTTTGCATTTTTTGCCCCTAATATATTTATTTTCCCCTTTTGAAAAATTTTTACAGTTGCAATTTTTTTAGATGTGGCCCCATCCGATACATCTTTAAATAAAAAAGATATATATTTATTATTATTAATTAATTTTGTGTTATGAATAATAAATGGCGGCAAGATAAGATGATTATATTTACTAAATACTGTATTTTTAAATTTTTCTATAAAATAATCCAATGGGCGCTCTGTTACTAAAGAATCCCATATAAGATATGCCCCTTCATAAAGTTTTTTATTTTCTAATTGAGATATATATTCTCCAAATAAAGAAAAATTAAATAAAATTCTTGGAGATGTTATACATAATTCAGTATTATAATTCATCATAATAATATCAATATGATCATAAGAAATATTACTAAATGCCGCAGTTGATATATTTAATGTATTTATATAATCAATAATTCCGTTAATTATAAGAATTCCATCACTTAAATCTTGTTCAATAATACCAGGAATTTGTAATTTACCCGTAGAATATAATTTAACAAAATATTTTTTTACTTTAGATTTATCTTCCATATGAATATAGTCGCATAAACTTATATTTAATATAACGGTTAATTGTATTGCCGAATGAAAAACTGATTCATCTCCTTGGGGCTGTCTTTTCTTGGGTATTATTTTTTTTTTAGATTTAATTTGAATATCATACTCACAGCCTTTTCGACAAAAATGGTTATAATTTGTATTTATAGCAATAATTTCAAACTTATTAGATGACGACTCAGTGCCTTTTTTTGCATTTTTTAAAAATTCTTCTTTTGCTAAAAAATCATCTTTAAATGCTTGCGTTATTAAGGAAACCGAAAAATCAAATGGGCATATATTATAGCTTACCGTAGCAACAAACAAATTAGGTTCATTTAAAATATTTGTTTGTAGTATATCATTATATATACTATTGCGTTCTAAAGTAAGCGCATCGGGCTCTAAATCAATATTATCGGGCTCTAAAGCAATATTATTAGGCTCTAAAGTAATCGCATCGGGCTCTAAAACAATATTATCAGGATCTAAAGTAAGAGCATCGGGCTCTAAAACAATATTATCAGAGTCTAAATCAATATTGTTAGGCTTTGCGACAATATGGCCAGGTATGGCAGACATATTTTAAATTATAATAATATAATATATTTATTATATCTTAATAATCAAATTTATAAATGGATGACTATTTTTCATATAAAACCCCTAATATATTATATTTAGAAGGCATTCGTTTTAGCGACTATGAGCCATTAGAGGATAAATCAGATAAAAAAATATTAGAAAATATTGATGTTTCTGCTTTAGCAATATCAAAACAAACTATAACTGATAATATATGCTGTTTAAATTGTACATTTTGCGTGGGGGATGACCCAATTTTTATACCAACTTGGGTAAAAAAAAATGCAGATGGAGAATTAATATTAAACTATGGACATAAAGGGCATATGTGTTCATATAATTGTGCAATGCGAATTATTATTGAGATAACAAATGACCGAACACAAGATAGGTGGAAATATATAAATAATTTGCAATTATTATATTATATTAAAAATGGAATTTATATATATGATATTAAACCGGCCCCAAGTCGAAATTTACTAATTAAATATGGTGGGCATATGACAAATGAAGAATTTTTACTTGAATTAAAAAAAATTCAAAATATGAATTCTAGTAATATTATTTATAAAAAAAATATAATTAATGATATTAAATATATAAATTCAATTGAGCCTCAATATGATGAACTATCTGATGAATTTTTAATAAATGTAACTAGTTTATTTTAAATATTTTACTAATTTTAAATAATTTTTAATAAATTTTAAATAATTTTTACTAATTTTAAATAATTTTTTTATTTACTAAATATACAAAAAACATATAAAAGCATACAAATATTATTCCTTGTATAATACTCCCAATACAAGTTGTATTTCCATCTGAATCTGTAATTTTTTTGCCAAATAAAGATAAAATTGTCTTTGTAAAAAACTTGCTAGATATAAATATATATAGTAAAAATAGAATAATAATTAGTTTTGTAAAAGCGCCACTACTACTACCGCTGCTGCTACTACCGCTGCTGTCATTTTTTGGGTAAAGACTTTTTTTAAAAGGATTGCCACTACTGTCATTTTCATCTGGCTGTATAATTGAATTAATTTTAATGGAATCACTTTGAGCGAGACCACTTTGAGTAAAATCACTTTGAATGGAATTACTAAAGGCGTTTATTGCCCCATTTGCTACTTTATCGGCAACTTTTCCTAAAATAAAATTCATATTATTTATAAATATCTATTATTATAAGGAATATTATTATAATTTTCAATAATATTAATTTTCAATAAAAATATCTAATATTTCATTTTCTCTAATAATAAAATCCATAGAATCAAACACCCCAGAAGATATTGATGCCAAAATAGTTGTTTTTATTGGATTTTTAATATCGGCACTTAACATATAATAAAACTCTTCAATTATTTCTTTTGAAATCATTAATTTATTATCTTTGCATTGTTTTTTTTGCACCATGCTCTTTGATTTGCAGCTTGTATATATATTATATAATTCATTATTATTAATATCATCCCCAATAATGATACTATCATGTAATAATATTTTTAATTCTTCTATTAAATCTAATGTATCCATTTTTTTTAATTTAAATAATAATTGTTTATCAAAATCAAAAAATGTATTATTTATTTTATTTATGATTAATTTAACTGGATTTGTAATATTGATTTTAATTGTTTTGCTAATAATGTCTTTAATCGATAATAAGTCATTATTATAATCGCTTAATTCATTAATAAGAGACATTCTTAATCGCGCCAATGAATTTGATTCATCAAATTTTGTTTTTGATATAATTGATATTAATTTAGTTCTAATTGTTTGATTTCTATCCATTCGCACAATAAATGAAAATTCCGCTAAAAAAAATTTATATAATCGATTTTTTAATAAAGATGCATTATATTTATGGGAAATCGCATTATTAGTGGTGGGGTTTTTTATATAATTTATAATTTCATTATTAATATCTAATATAGAATATGGAAAAATAATAGAATTGGATACATTATTTTCAAATACATCATTGTTTTCTTTATGCATATAGCACAAGTCATTATATGCTTTAAATCCTATAAATTTATTTTGTTTATTAATAATATTAAAACGCACTTTAATATATTCTGGAAAGCATATGTGTATTTGGTCAATAAAAGATGTAAGTATCTCTAATGCTGGTATATATTTTTCATCAATTGTTTTATAAATTTTATCATATTTTGAATATTGCAAATAGTTTGATTCATATATTGGAAAATAAAATTTAATATTTGTTGGCGATAATATAATTAAACCATAACAATTATTCTTTATATTAATTAATAATGCTGATATTTTATATTTTGATTTATGACATATTTCTTCAATATGGGTGATATCATATATATTGTCAGAATGTATAACTGAATTGATTGCATCGGATATAATCTTATATATTTTTGAATGTGTTTTTATATTAAATGTTCTCGAGCATATATCTTCAATAACCAATAAAGACGTATTAATCGCTTTAAAATATAATTTAATATTTGTCAAAATAACTGGAAATGTTCCATTATTATTTTGAACAAGCATTATAATGTCATTATTTGGAATAAATTCACCTAAAATTTCAATATCAAATGAAAGATTATCAGATTCTATAAATAATACTATATTTAGATTATAATATATTTTAATTAAATCCAATAATATTACATTCCACTGTTTTAAGATATTTCCACTTTTGTCCAAAATATCAATTATTTCCTTTTTATGTATGAATATATTGATTAAATCATCGGCTAATTCATCTGATGATTTATATAATAGGCCCGCCCCATTTCCCAATAAATAAAAAGTGTCTTTCATATTTCTAATATGTAATATCAATTCATGGATTTGGTCTTCAATTGTTTGATTTTTATTTTTAATTAAAAATAAAATTGAAAAAGTAAATCCAGCATTATGTATGCTTGGGAGATATTGCTCAACTCCTATTAAATACAATAGTTGATTATCTTTAGTATTATTTTTAGTATTATCTTTAGTATTATCTTTAGTATTATTTTTAGTATTATCTTTAGTATTATCTTTAGTATTATCTTTAGTATTATCTTTAGTATTATCTTTAGTATTATTAAATACCCCTAAAAATAATTCATTTATTATTTCTTTTCCAATTTCAGATACTCTTCCAGGCAAAATCATTTTTCCATAAGTTAATACATGTTTTGAAATATCATCTATTTTTTCTATATTTCCTTTTTTATGTTCTAGGCAATGTTTATATGTATTCATTGTTTTTGAGCCCGCCGGCGGTAATGCCATATTACAACAAGGCAGGCAATATCCTAATGGGTGCTGATCTGGCCTAAAACTTAAATGCGGAAATTTTGGATGGGGGCATTCAAAATAGGCCGGCTTATTTTCAGTAAAATTCCAATATTTAATAATTCTTTTTTTTTGAAGGGCCGTCATATTTTTTAGATCTTCTTCTTTATATGCTAAGGGCTGCCTATTTGATTGGCATAATACGGAATAGACTTTATTCTTTGGATTATATTTTTTTAAGTCAAATAAATTGGGATCATTTTCTTGTAGCTTTTTTAATCGATTTTTTATTTTAGGTTCTACAATTTTAGTTATTTTATTATATTCTTTATAAATACTATCTATAATTGCAAATATATATGATTTTATCATATTAAATTCATCAATATTACTTGCATTTATTATTTCAATTTTTAGATCGGTTGCTCTATGGTATATTCTAACAAGTCGGCCCGAAAAGGAAGTATGCCATCTTTTATAAACAATAGCATTATATAACCATGCATATTGATTTGATAATGCGCATTCTGAGGTTTTTATATATCCAGATTCAGCCCGCATTGCCAATTTTAGGTCATATGTAATGATTCCCTTTAAAAAAGAAAATATAATAATTTCATCATTCTGAGAATTTTTATATTTTAATATATTTGAGGCCTCTAATTTTCTTATTTTTTTTTTCATTTCTTTAAATATATGATCAGAACAATATTTATCATAAAATATAGAGCCAGTAATAGAACCAAAAACAATATCAGTATTTATATCTGATATAATATGATATTCCCCCCCTAATGGAAATGCAGCGGCCCCCATATCATTAATATCTGTAATAATGGACTCAGCTTCCATAGAAAGTTCACTAATTACATCTTTAAAGCCTATTTTATTATCTTCTAGCCACTCCCCTGCTATATTATAAGAGCCATCGGCAAAGAGAGTTATATATATAAATGGCGATTGCCAATTTTTGTTATTTCTCAATAATGCAATCATTATAGTATTATTTTCAACTCTATTATTTAAAAACCAATCTACTAATATATGATATTTTGGGTCTTGACTTGTTGAATATCGCTTTAGTCCAGTAATTGATATAAATTCACCCTGGCGCTCATCAATTGTTACTAAATTTATACCAGATTCGGATAATAATGCCGATTCAATATTGAATTTTGCATTGAGCATGATTACTTTTTTATTTGTTTCAATGTAGTCAAAGATATTTCGAATAAGGCATCTTATATTTGCCGATTTTGAAAATATTCTAATAGTGGCGCCTGTAATGGCCAAATTATTTGTTATATTTTTATATTTAATTGCTTTATTTGCAATATTGCTCACAATTTCTATTTGATTTTTTAAATGATTTATATCATGGGAAAGCTCAAGATACATACTCATTTTATTAGGATGAGATAATGCAGTTAATGCGATATCGGCCGACAATTGAGGCCAATATTTAATAATTGCGCCATAATACAATATATCAAATTTATATTTATCTTTTATTATTTGAGATAAATTATCTGCAGTTCTATATGGGTAATCTAATGGATTAATTACATTGAATAAATCTATAAAATATAGCGCCGATACCCTTACACCATTGGCTATATGGAGTGTAATAAATGTATCAAGTGCTTGAATTTGAATGCCATCTTTTCTTTGTACCGTTTGAAAATCTATATGTAATCCACATAATACATTATCTTTTTTATATAAATCTTTATAATTTATATATGTGGGAATATTATCAACATTAAATTGATATGATACAGAGGGACCTTCATCATTTATATAATAAAATAAATGCTGTCTATAAAATTCAATTCCTGTTGCAATATGGATTTTTAATTTTATATCATGTATTGTATCTTCTGGAAATACAGATATTGGCAAATATTTTGTAGGTTTTATTTTTTTTATTATATTATTCTTATAATCAGAAAATGATTTAGTATCGGTCAAAGTATCATCAAATAGTTTTATATTTATATCT
>Ga0209443_1001403_pt1 | contig 15186 bp, 9 predicted proteins | sample LauGreBMM110DCMD_2_FD_187571 | JGI IMG/M metagenome (GOLD analysis project Ga0209443, IMG submission 187571) | Freshwater lake microbial communities from Lake Michigan, USA - Su13.BD.MM110.DCMD (SPAdes) (version 2) | ecosystem: Environmental > Aquatic > Freshwater > Lake | place: Lake Michigan... | reverse complement strand
AAAAGCTACACCGTGAAGCCTACTCGGTCGAATCCACCCAGTTCCATACCTGGTTTCATGGGGAGATCCATTTTGACAGCACTTCCTTTGTCCATCAACTTCAAGCATTCACCACTAGGATGATGGAAGATTTTGGAACCTTCCCCGAACCTGAATACCAGTTTATCTTTCAGCTCCTTCCTTACCCACACTACCATGGCGTAGAGCACCGCCGCGGCACCGTGATCGCCTTTGGCCCAGCCACCTCCCTCCAGGAGACAGAGGCACTCGAAGAACTCCTGGGTATCAGCTGCCACGAACTCTACCATGCCTGGAATGTCTGTCGCATTCGGCCAAAAGAACTTCTCCCTTATGATTTATCTCGGGAAACCTACACGCAAGCAGGCTTGGTGTTGGAAGGGGTGACCACCTATTTCGGAGACTTGTACTTACTGAAGTCAGCGGTATATGACCTGTCTACCTACCTCCGTCATTTGGAGAAAATCGTACAACGAGAATCCCAACACTTTGGCTGGAAAAATGCGTCTATCCAAGAATCCTCCATTGACCTTTGGTTGGATGGCTATGTGCTGGGAGTTCCCGATCGTAAAGTAAATATCTACAGCCATGGCGCGCTGATCTGCCTATGTCTTGATGTTTTACTAATGCAGGAAGGCAGTTCCTTAGCGCAAGTCATGAAAGGAATGTGGAAAAATTTCGGCCTCCCGTTTAAAGGGTACGAACTCCAGGATTTTGAAAAAGGAATTGCAGACCGATCTGCTGAACCTGAAAAAATCAGGCAATTCTTTGATGCATTCGTGCGCGGGCGAGAAGATCTTTTTCCAGTTTTCGAAGATTGCCTTGAGAAGCTGGGGATTTTAATTCGAAGTGATGAAACGGAAAACACTGTTTTCAATGCAATCGGCATTCAAGTGAATGCGCAGCAGGTAATCCAAAAAATCCATCCAGAAAGCATCGCCTACAAATCCTTGATGGCAAGCGACCTGTTAGTTAGCATTACGGACAACTCAGAGACTGCCGAATGGAACATTGAGGTAGCCCGACAAGGAAGGAGGGTTCACCTTTCGATTGCCCAGGAAGCGCAAGACTTTTACCCACAGCTGCGTTTGGAAGCAGGCCCAAGTACTCCACTTAGAAACAACTGGATGCAATAAAAAAGGGATTACTGAATCAGCAATCCCTTTTTTTAGTTATGGTACTTTAGAAAAAAGGAGGGTATCGCTACCCTCCTTTTTTTATTAGTTGTTTTTATGCTCTTTAACCAGAAGACCTAGAAAAGATGTTTGACGTTCAAGCAAATGGGCTGTGGACCGTGGACCGCCTGCAGACCGTGGTCTGTCAGCTGTTAACAATTATCCGCCACTCTCAAACTTCATTCTAATCACCTAGCAAAATTGCGGATAATTCAATTAGTTAATATCAGCGTCCGTTACAGGAACATTGAGCTCAAGTGAAGTCACTTTAGCCTCCAATGGCACTGGAATCTGTGGGGATTTGATGGTCCAAGACATCGGAAGCAATACTCCGTTCTTGGCCTGGTAATCTCCATAGTACGTATCTCCAGAAGCTGGATTCTCGTACTTCACCTTCAATCCTGAATCCTGCGCATAGTAGTTGATCAACTTGGCGCCTGAAGCTGCCGTAATGATCACCTTGTAGGCTGGTTTTCCTTCTACATCTTTCAAGCCATCTAGCGAAACAGTGTAACCATTGGCCTTGTATACCGCCTCAGGGAAAAGGTAGGAGTTCAATTGTGCTTCGGCTAGTTGAGCAGGGGCCATTTCAATTGTATTACCCTGCACAGACATGGATCCTTTGCCATTGGCTAGGCTCGTCTTTTGCATCACATTGCCTGCAATGGAAAGCTTCTGTCCATAGCGGCCGTTTTGAGAATCGTACACAAAAGCGATGGTCAATGGAGTGCCCATGACGTTGGCATCCATGCTGATTTTAGCGGATTTCACAGCAGCTACTTTTTCTGCCCCGCCTACAGCGATCAAGTAATTCTCTAAGACTTTCTCAGCTGTCATGGCTGCATCAGCCACCAGCTGCTTGGCTGGTTCGCCCATAATATCGTATTCCATCACTTCTCCAAACTGGGCCAATTTCTCCTTGATCTCAGCTCCATTCCCTACGGTGGTGATGATAAACTTATCCGGCTCAATCAATCGCTTGGCTGTAGCATTGATATCTGCTACGGTGTAAGAGTTCAACTTCTGCAAATAAGTCGCATAGTAATCCTTAGGAAGATTGTAACGCGCGGTATTCAAGGCAAAGTTGGCCACCGTACCGGGTTGCTCCAAGGATCTTCCAAAGCTACCTGCAAGCTCTGCTTTGGCTTTGTCCAATTCTACTTGAGTGACTCCTTTTTCTACGAGATTTTTGATTTCATAGACAAATTCGTAAACCGCAGAGTCGGTTACTTCGCTGCGTACAGATGCTGAAGCTGAAATAGTTCCAACCAATTTATCGGCATCAATGGAAGAATAGGCACCATAGGTAAAGCCTTTGTCCTCCCGAAGGTTCATAAACAAGCGTGAGGCAGAACCTCCACCCAAAATCTGGTTCAACAACCTACTGGAGATGTAATCGGTATCGCCAATTTTCATAGCTACAGGCTGCGTCACATCGATGACGGATTGCACAGAAGAACTACGGTCCACAAGAGCTACCGCCTGCTTGGCAGCACGTACTGGCATCGGGTAAGTGAAGGTTGGCACCACTCCCTTCTTCCAAGTACCAAAATACTGATTCACCACCTTTTGTGCCTCAGCCTTATCCATATCCCCTACAATTGCCAAATAGGCAATATTGGGTTTGAAATAGGTTTGGTAGTAGGCCTTCACATCTTCCAAGGTGATATTCTTGGTAGTTTGCTCAGTTTGAGACTCTCCGTAAGGGTGATTTTTTCCATAGAGCACTGCGCGAGAAAGTCGCGAAGAAATCGCCTGTGGATCGTCCTTGGTAGTAGCAAGGCCAGTTAGGGACTGCTTCTTCAATTTATCCAATTCCGGCTGAGGGAATACAGGATTGAAGAGCACGTCCGCCATCAAATTCAGCACTTTTCCTTGGTGCTTTTTGAGGGAGGAAACAGAAACTGAAGTTGCAGAAGCACTAAGGCTCGCCCCAATGAAATCAATTTCTTGATCCAGCTGATCTTTAGTTCTATTTTTAGTTCCTCCCATCATCATATCCCCGATGAAGGTGCTGAGTCCTGCCTTGTCTCCTTCCAGAATTGGATCTCTCTCCAACACTAGCGTGAAGGAGACACGTGGTAGTTTGTTGTTTTTTACCACAAACACTTTCAATCCATTGGCAAGCGTGAAGGTTTCCGCCTCCCCGATCTTGATTTCAGGAGCTGGACCAGAAGCAGGTAACTTACTTCTATCTACCTGGGCAAAGGTGATCCCCGTGGCCAGTAGCATAACTAGTATTCCTAATGCAAATTTTTTCATGTCTTTTCGATACGTTTAGTCAACGAATTATTCAGATACTGGCTTAGCTGATTTCGGTAAATAGTACAAGACCACGCGTCCAGTCAGGTCCATGTAGGTTTTGGCTACCCGCTGAATATCTTCCTTGGATACTTTGGAGTAGGCCTCCATCACCTGGTTGATGTAATTGGTGTTTCCAAAAATTACTTTGGCTTCTGCCAAGTTCTCAGCAATACCTGCTACCGTAGAATTACCACTCACGATGTTATTTTCCATGATGTTTTTCAACTTGGTAAACTCCTCATCGCTGATGCCTTGATCCTGAACCTGCTTGATCAATTTGTCTATTTCGGTCTCTAGATCTTTTGGATCTACGCCCATGTTGGCAATGCCATACATCAAGAATACCCCACCGTCTTCCAATTCAAGAGGAATAGCTGCTACCACTAAGGCTTTTTGCTGCTTATCCACTAGCTCCTTGGTCATCAAGGAAGATTTGCCACCAGTCAAATAGGTAGAAAGCAAGGATAAGGCATAGCTATCTGGATGATTTCTTGCAGGCAAGTTATAGGCCTGAATTACTGCTGGAATCTGAATGTTGTCGTAGATGATGTCACGAGTCTCGGTCAATTTTTTAGGCTCCTTGATGTTTGGTCGGTAGACCGCCTTGGTACCCTTCGGAATTTCGGAGAAGTACTTGCGTACCATAGACTCGGTAGTGGCGTAATCAAGGTCACCTGCGATAGTAAGCGTCGCATTGTTTGGCACATAAAAATCCTTGTAGAACTGCTGGAATTCTTCAATGGTCGCTGCATTCAGGTGATCCATGGAACCAATTGGTGCCCACTGGTAGGGATGCGTGGTATAGGCTCTTTTCAGTGTTTCAGGTAGGATGGTTCCGTAAGGTTGATTCTCGTAACGCTGTCTGCGCTCCTCCTTCACCACTTCACGCTGGGTCTCTACCCCAGTCAAGTCCACTTTGGAGTGGAGCATGCGCTCACTTTCCATGTACAATGCCAAATCCAATTCATTGGAAGGGAGCAACTCGTAGTAGTAGGTGATGTCGTTGGAAGTGTAGGCATTGAGCGTTCCTCCTCGACTTTGAATGATGTTCATGTATTGACCGCGGTCAATATTTTCAGAACCTTCAAACATCAGGTGCTCAAAAAAGTGAGCAAAGCCTGTACGCTCCGGGTTTTCATTTTTAGAGCCCACATGATAAAGTACGGAGGTCACCACAATAGGTGTGGTTTTGTCCTGGTGCATGATGACATGCAGCCCATTGTCCAAGGTAAATTCCTTGAATTCGATTTTTGTTTGAGCTGACAGCGGAAGGATAATCGATCCCAAAAGAAGGCCCAAAAGGAGAATTTTTTTCATAAGAGATTGTATGGGTAGTTGACTGATTGATACGAAACGGAAGAAATCTAAATTAGGTTTTTTTTAACTGGTAAACACAACAACAGGATCAGAACTGATTGTATTTTCCACCAAACGTATGCCAAAATACAAAAGCTGGGATTCCATTGATTTAATGGTGATGGTCAAGTTAAAGCTGTTCAAAAGCGAACATTAGTTTACAAAAATGTCCGCTTGGCGCTGCTAAAGAAGTACTCTAGGAAGGCAAATGGGGGGATCAGGGCTTCAATCGCTCCAAAATCTCCTTCGCCTCCTGCCACTTCAGTCTTGGCCCAAACTGGCTGACGATTCTAGAGCTGGCCATGGAGGCTAGCTTTCCACTTTCTGCATAGGAATGCCCGTTGGTGATGCCATACAAGAACGCCCCCGCAAACATATCTCCGGCCCCGTTGCTATCAATGGCATGAGTCGGATACGCTTCGATGTCGATGAAGGTATCGCCATCAAAAATCATGGCTCCATTTTTCCCCATCGTGATCACAAAGTGCTTGGCAGCTTTTTTCATCTCTTCACGCGCCTCGGCCAAGGTGGGCTTGCCAGTGTAAAGCATGGCTTCTTCTTCGTTGGCAAAAAGAAGATCTACGCTGGGCCCAATCACATCGTCAAAGTTGGCCTTGAAGTATTTCACCATCGCAGGATCCGAGAAGGTCAAAGCCACTTTCGTTCCTGCCGCCTCGGCTACCTTCTTGGCATGAAGCATGGCTTCCTTCCCATTGGGAGAGGTTACCAGGTAGCCTTCGATAAATAGATAGCTGGAATCTTGGATCGCCGCGTCGTGCACATCTTGGCTGGAAAAATTCTGGGTGATCCCTAAAAAGGTATTCATGGTCCGCTCCGAGTCTTCGGTTACCATCACGAGGCACTTGCCTGTGACACCTTCTTCCAGTTGCGCAGGAGCAAGGGCAATATCCACTCCAGAATCAATCAAATCCTGCAGGTAAAAGTGGCCCAATTCGTCATTGGCTACGCGGAAGCAGTAGAAGGATTTTCCTCCAAACTGGCTTACCGCAACTACGGAATTGGCTGCGGATCCACCTGCCTGCTTTTTGGCTTCAGCATGGTGGATTACCTGCATGAGGTGATTTTGGCGCTCCTCATCCACGAGGGTCATGAGGCCTTTTTCTACCCCATTGTCCGTAAAAAACTGGTCGGTGACCTTAAACTCAATATCTACCAAGGCATTTCCGATGCCTGTTACGTTGTACTTTTTCATTCGCTAGTTTGGTGGAGGTTTTGATTGATCTGATTGAATTGGTGGAACAGTTCCACGCTATTAGTTGTTTTATTAAGGCCCTTATTGGGATGATTAGTCAAAAATAGGGTGTCTTTCGAAGGGTTTTTCTCGGTCAAAAAGGAAGCGGTAGGTGTGGTGGGTCTTGTAAATTTTGGATATCAATTGTTCACAAACACGCATCATCTTGGGGTTAAAGTCCCCAATCCAGTTCATCTCGATAGTTTTGTATGGGAATGATGCCTTGCCGCTCATCTGGTCGTAGCTCGAGACAATGGCGCCCTCCACCCCTTTGCCCTGATGTTCTGGCACAACCCCAAAGACCAGCCCGAGCATTTTATTGGGTGGAAAAAAGGTTTTGTACCAGAGAAATTTGAGTTTCCCGATCAGGTCCATTTTGCCATTTACATGCTTGAAAATCTGGTTGATCTCGGGGATTTGAATAAAAAATCCTACTGGCTCGTCCTTGTAAAATCCAAAATAAATCAGTCGAGGATCTAAGATCGGCTTCATCTTGGCAAACATCAATTGTGCCTCCTTGAGCGCAATGGATTTGCCCATGTGTCGTGCCCAGGCTTTGTTATACACCGTCATAAAATACTCAGGCGCCTTCTCTTGGAGTTCTTTGCCCTTGATGTAGCGAAAGCTGTAATCTTTATTTTCCAGAATAACTGCTGCACGCTGCACCATTTTTTTCTCAAAGCCTACGTTTTGCACATTTCGTGCATAGGTATACTGTTTGAAGTAGAGCTGAAAGCCATAGTTTTCGAAAAACTCCTGGTAGTAGGCAAAGTTCCAGGGCATGTTGTAGTTGGGCTCTGAAAATCCATCTACGAGCAGCCCCCACCACTTGTCACGCTCCCCAAAGTTGATCGGGCCATCCATAGCCTCCATGCCTTCACTTTGGAGCCAGTCTTTGGCTTGATCGAAAAGTAAAAAAGCTGCTTCCTGATTTTGGATGCATTCAAAAAAGCCGACGCCACCCGTGGGTTGCTTTTCCTTCATTTTGGGGTTGACAAAGGCCGCTATCCGACCGATGGTCTTGCCTGAATCGTCTTGGAGAAGCCAGCGCTTGGCTTTGGCTCCATTGCGGAACAGCTTGTTGGTCTCCGCATGAAAAAGTCCTTCAATGTCCTGATCGATGGGACGAATCCAATTCTTCTCGTTGCGGTACAACCGCACCCCCATCTCGATAAATTCGAGTTGATGCGCAGGGGTTATAACTTCGATCAGGGTCATTTAACTGGGATTTTGATACGAAGTTACTAGGAAAGAATCATTTGGGAAAAAGGATCAGTAAATAGAATGGAAATAAGCTGTACGAAGTACAAGGTACCCTGCCTGCAGCAGGCAGGCAAGTACCAAGTATTCTTCGAAACCCGATGCAAGAGCCAAGAAACGAGATTTGCGTGGCATAAGTTTCTTGTGATTCACGAATTCCCACCTACACATTCTGCACTCGGAGTTAGACATTCGACGTTAGCTTAGGTCGTATTTCGCCTGCCTACCGCAGGCAGGTAGCTCGTACTTCGTACTCTACAGTATTTCTAGTATATTAATTCCCCAATTGAAACATCCCTGGACCTGTGATGCCTACACCTCCATCTGGAGTCAAAATTCTAAATTGAGGCACCACGACGCCTTTGGAATTTTGCTGCGGCATGTACGATCTGGTTCTTCCTTGAGGGGAAGATGACGTGATGACCGATCGATCTATGGATTCTGTCTCCCCACCAGCAGGAATAATTTCCTCACTGACCAACTGGCTGTTGATGTCGTAATACTTCCAGTTACCTCTCTTTTTATTTGCAACATAGCCACCTGAACTGGCCACCAAGTTGGTACTTGGAAAATAGGTGTACCAGATTCCTGTTCGTTGGCCGTTTGCATAGCGTCCTTTCTCCAGACGGTTGCCCTCTTGATCAAAAAAGTAACGCTTCCCATCCCCTTTTTCCAATCGGCCTGCATCTAATACTAAACCAGATTTTGTTGTGAATTCACTAATTGCAGCCAAGGAACCCAAAAGATAGGTTTCTTCTTGGTGCACAAAGTCAGCGGAATCCAATACCTTCCAAATCCCCTCTTTTTTATCTTTTTCGTACTTACCTACCCAAAAAAATCCATTGACCTCGGGATAAATTTCCTTCCACTCCCCGCTTCGCTCTCCTTTACTGTAAGCACCTCGAGACTCGAGCTGACCTGTTGGCGACAATTTTTCCCAATCTCCATCCAGTAGTCCTTTGTTAAAGGAACAAGAAAGGGCTAAAGTCCCCTCTGCATAGAATTGTTTCAATGGACCCCCTTCCAAACCGCCCACAAATACAAGGGATTGCTGCATCCTTCCATCTGGAAAGAATGATTCATAGAGGCCATTTACCACTCCTTGCTCAAAAGGAATTCGCTCTGCAAGCTGCCCTGAAGGATAGTAGCTTAGCGCAAATTCTTCCAATAGATTGTTGCGGTAGGTATATTCCGACTTCTTGGTTCCATCACTTTGGTAGACAACCCAGTCTCCGCTACGCTGCCCCAGTTCGTAGTTGCCTGAAAATAGCAGCTCTCCTTCTTCATTGAATTCAAAAAAATCTCCATCTAAAATCCCAGCTTTGTAGTTGACAATCTTTTTGACTTGTCCACCTGCAAAAAATTCCTCCATCACCCCATCTGGAAGATTGTCTTGCAGGTCTATGCGATAGAAGGGTACACGAAGGTTAAAGTTTTGCTCTAACTCATCCAATGGTACTTCAACAATGGAAATACGCGGATTGGCTTCGACTTCTTTTCTTTGGTATACTTTCCAGGAGCCATTTTTTTTACCTCCAACCAAAGCTCCTGTTCCTACCAAGTTGGTATTTCCAAAATAAAAATAATCCTGTCCCCAAGCCTCACGACTTACCGTCAGCAAAGAAATGGATAGTAGAAGGATAGCTAGAGACTTCATGATCGGAATGTGCTTGGGGTAAAACCTACAAAGGCTACCTTCCTAACGCTCGGGCAGTCCAAAGGTTCATTCGAAATTTTTATGCGATTATAACTGAGCATCGCTGCGGGAAATTTTTCAGGAAGGCAATGAATCGCTCCAATGCTAGTGAAAAAACTACTCCTCCACGGTGGCGTACAGATCAAACTCGGTGGCATCCACCACTTTGGCCTGCACAAAGTCACCCACACGGCAGTAGTGGGTGGCCGCATCGATGAGTACCTCGTTGTCCACTTCCACCGAATCAAACTCAGTTCGGCCTACAAAATGCCCTCCCTCCTTCTTGTCAATCAAGACCTTAAAAGTTTTGCCGATTTTCTGCTGGTTGAGGTCGTAGCTAATCTGTTCCTGCACTTCCATGAGCTGGTTGGCACGGGACTGCTTTTCTTCTTGGGACAACTTATCTTCCATTCCAAAAGCATGCGTATTTTCTTCGTGCGAGTAGGTAAAAACACCCAGGCGCTCAAATTTCATACGCTCCACAAAGTCTACCATTTCCTGAAACTCCCGTTCTCCCTCTCCAGGATGCCCGGCAATCAAGGTGGTACGAATGGCGATCTCTGGAATCAAGTCACGAATGCTATGGATCAATTCTTCCTGCTTTTCTCGGGTCGTGCCTCGGCGCATGGCCTTCAGCACATCCGTCGAACCGTGTTGAAGCGGGATATCCAGGTACTTGCAGATGTTGGGACGCTCCTTCATGACCTCAATCACATCCATTGGAAAACCGGTTGGATAGGCATAATGCAAGCGAATCCAGTCGATACCTTCCACATCAGAAAGCTTGCGAAGGAGCTCGGCTAAATTTCGCTTTTTGTAAAGATCCAATCCATAATAGGTGGAATCCTGCGCAATTAGCAGCAGTTCCTTAGTCCCATTGGCCGCATGGTGCTGGGCTTCCTTGACCAGCTCTTCAATGGGGCGAGACAAGTGTCCTCCACGCATGAGCGGGATGGCGCAAAAGGAACAAGGGCGATCGCAACCCTCGGATATTTTCATGTAGGCATAGTGGCTGGCATGGGTGAGCAAACGCTCTCCGACCAGTTCATGCTTGTAGTCTGCTTTGAATTTTTTCAAAATTGCTGGCAAATCCCGGGTACCAAAAAATGCGTCTACCTGCGGGATCTCCTTTTCCAGATCGTCCTTGTAGCGCTGCGACAGGCAGCCCGTCACATACACCTTGTCTACCAAACCTTTTTCTTTGGCATCCACATATTGTAAAATCGTATCAATAGATTCCTGCTTGGCATTGTCTATAAATCCGCAAGTATTGATGATGATAATGTTGTTATCCTGACGGTCAGACTCATGGCTGGCATCGATGCCATTGCCCCTAAGTTGCGTGAGGAGTACCTCAGAATCCACCAGGTTTTTGGAGCAGCCCATCGTAATGATGTTGACCTTATCCTTTTTCAATGTTCTTGCTTTCACAGAATTTACTTCGATTTGGGGTAGCGAAGGTAGGTAAAAAGGGTTGAAAAAGCATATTTTGAAGAACTCAGTCTTTTCAAACACCAGCTTTTTAGGTGCTGTTACTTACTTCTTAACACATTAGTAAAACAACCTTAATGCTAAAAATCAAAGTAGGGGGATTGTAATTCCTACTTTCGATCTTTACAGCAGATTTTTTTACTCCTTGCATTTATTTTTAGTCCCCGATGAGAGTCGGGGGCATGCAGGAGAGTCGTTCTCCTAGGCAATCTTTCCCCTTCTAAGCGACTACCTCACAAAACCCTTGGGGGATTTGTTCCCTTGCCGTACATTAGGTACGAAAATTACCCTCTATGGAATTCACTGCCCCTAACGCCCAAAAATTAACTTTTGATCGGAAGAAATATTCGGATGCAACCCTAATCAAGTTGTACGAATCAATTCTTGTTCCTCGGAGAATCGAAGAGAAAATGTTGATTCTTCTTCGCCAAGGACGAATTTCCAAGTGGTTTAGTGGATGGGGGCAGGAAGCAATTTCGATTGGGGCAGTAAATGCCCTTGCTGCTGATGAATTTATACTTCCCATGCACCGCAACTTGGGCATTTTCACTGGCAGAGACATGCCTTTGGAGCGCTTGTTTGCACAGTTTCAGGGCAAAGATTTGGGATTTACGAAGGGCCGAGACCGTTCCTTTCATTTTGGTAGCATCGAGCACCATATTGTAGGGATGATTTCTCACCTAGGCCCACAGCTGGCAATTGCTGACGGCATCGCTTTGGCGCACAAACTCGCAGGGGAGAAAAAAGTAGCGCTCGTCTTTTCAGGTGATGGTGCCAGTTCGGAAGGCGACTTCCACGAAGGATTGAATGTGGCGGCAGTCTGGAAATTACCCGTGATTTTTGTGGTGGAACACAATGGCTATGGGCTATCCACCCCCAGTGAAGAGCAGTTTGCCTTCCAATACTTCACCGAAAAAGGCCCTGGCTACGGCATGGAAGCCGTACGCATCCAAGGCAACAACGTACTTGAAGTGTATGACACCATTTTACGCCTTGCCGAAGACCTGCGGGAAAATCCCAGACCAGTGCTAGTGGAAGCGATCACCTTCCGCATGCGCGGCCATGAGGAAGCTTCGGGGACGAAGTATGTGCCCAAGATTCTAATGGAGGAATGGGCCCAGCTAGATCCGGTGGACCGCTACGAAGACTACCTACTCTCCCAAGGGGTGCTCACCCAAGAGGCCAAGGAAAAAATTGAGCGTCAACTAAAAAAGAGCATCAACGATGCCCTAGAAATAGCCTTTGCTGAAGAAGCGGTCACGCCTGATTTGGCCTTGGAACTGCAGGATGTGTATGCTCCATTTACCCAAGCCGTCGTGGAGCCAAGTGCCGCCTCCACAGAAAAGCGCTTTATTGATGCAATCAGCGATGGGCTGCGGGAATCCATGGAAAAGTACCCCAATCTCGTCCTGATGGGCCAAGACATTGGAGAATATGGAGGCGTATTTAAAATCACTGATGGGTTCAAAGCCCAATTTGGTGGAGATCGAGTTCGCAATACACCGCTATGCGAAAGTGCCATCTTAGGCGCTGGACTTGGCTTGTCTATCAAAGGTTACAAGGCCATGGTAGAAATGCAGTTTGCGGACTTTGTGAGCGTAGGCTTCAACCAAATTGTAAACAACCTCGCCAAGATCCACTACCGCTGGGGGCAAGCCGCAGATGTGGTGATTCGCATGCCTACAGGTGCCGGTACTGCTGCGGGACCTTTCCATTCCCAATCCAACGAAGCCTGGTTTTTCCATACCCCAGGCCTAAAAATCGTCTATCCCTCCAATCCCCACGATGCCAAAGGCCTGCTCAATGCAGCCTTGGAAGATCCCAATCCTTACCTGTATTTTGAACACAAAATGCTGTATCGCTCCATCTCTGGACCTGTGCCTGATGAATACTACACAGTAGAAATCGGCAAAGCAGCCTTGGCCAAAACAGGAACACAGGCTTCCATCATCACCTATGGCATGGGGGTACACTGGGCTACGAAAGTGGTGGAGGAACTCGGCATCTCGGCCGATATTCTAGACTTGCGCACGCTCCTCCCTTGGGACAAGGAAGCGGTGGCGGAAACAGTTAAAAAGACGGGTAAAGTCATTTTCCTCCAAGAAGACACGCTCACCGGCGGGATTGGTGCTGAAATCTGTGCTTGGATTTCGGAGCATTGCTTTGCCTCTCTCGATGCTCCTGTGATGCGGGAAGGGAGTTTGGATACTCCAGTACCTTTTGCTCCCAATCTGGAGAAGCAATTCTTGCCGGTAGATCGATTTAAAGTGAAGCTGCAGGAACTGATTGCGTTTTAAACTTACATGCAGAGCTGCTGAAGGAAAATCGCCTATAATAAAAAGTCTTTCAATTCAATCTATGGTACACCTTAGACTACTAGCCAAAGAAGAGCTGATTCTAATTCAACGCATTGCCCATCAAACCTGGCCCTCCACTTTTGCAGGTCTTTTGAGCAAAGCGCAGATCGACTACATGCTCAGTTGGATGTATGACCTGAAGATGCTCGAATCGCAAGTGGAACAGGGGCATGGTTTTTTAGTTGCCGAGGAGGATGGGGCAGCGGTTGGATTTGCTGGCTACGAATTCAATCACCTTGCCGGCTCCATGGCCAAACTACACAAGTTGTACCTGCTACCCAGCAGCCAAGGAAAAGGGGTAGGCAAAAGCTTGCTTTTGGAAGTAACAAAAAGAGCGCGAGAAGCAGGGCAAAAAAGCCTGGTTTTGAATGTCAATAAGTACAACGAGAAGGCCATCAATTTTTACATTGCCATGGGCTTTGTGACCATTCGGCAAGAGGTCAACGACATTGGCCAGGGCTACGTGATGGATGACGATGTAATGGAGCTGTCGCTTTGATTTTTACTCCAGCTTCAGGACCGTATCCCAAAGTACCAGTCCCTGCGCGGGAGCAGTAGGCACAGCAGGCCAATCTTTTTCTGGATGGTCAAGGCGCTCTTGGATTTGCGCTGCATTCCAGTTCCAAATGGCATACACCATCTTACGCACCTGATGGTGCAAAAACCCCTTCCCTACTACCTCCACCACAAAAACTTGGGACGGTGCAAAGCTGGAAGGCATGTCGCTTACTTCAAAAACCGATAGAGATTCAACCTCCCGTTCGTAGCTCAACTTGGTGGCGGAGGGCTGGCAAAAAGCCTTGAAGTTGTGCCTCCCGACAAACAGCTGCCCATTTTCCTGCATCTGAGTCAGAGAGTTGGCAAAGGGAACTGCCGAAACAAAGGAAGACGCGAAAGGATGGAATCCCTCGAGTTGGGCAAAGAAATAGCGGTAGGTCTTTTGGTGAACAGACTGGATCAAGTTGAAGTCCCGAGGCACTTCCTGCACGGCATCCAATCGGATCTCCCCTCTGAGGTGGGCATTGATGGTCTGGAGCAGGTCCTCAAAGGCAATTGCCTCCTCCACAAAAAGTTGCACATAGCCTTTCCGGCAGCTTACGCCAGAGTCAGTTCGGCTGGATCCGATCAGGGTAAAACTTCTATCCTCTAAAACAAAGCGAAGTACCCGCTCCAGCTTTCCCTCCACCGTGGGCTGCTCGGGCTGCTTGGCCCATCCTTTGAAGCGTGCCCCAAAGTAGGAAATGGAAAAAAGGTAGGAGAAGGGTTTGGCAGACATTGTTACAAATATAATCAGCTACTAATTTCCTCAAATTAGGCCCTTACTTCTTTTGTGCAAAATAAAGTAAACAGAAGTAGGAGTAGTTTCTAATAAAAAACCACCTGTCCAGGTGGTTTTTTAGTTTAAAAGCTTAACTCAGAATCCGTGCTGCCAACCAGTCGCCTAGTTCGGAGGTTTTGTAGGCTTTGCCCCCATCAGCGATGTCTTCGGTGACGATTCCTTCCGATAGCGATAGATTGACTACGTCGCTGATCAATTTGGCTTCGGCTGTCAATCCAAATGCGTAATCGAACATCATGGAAGCGGAGAGAATGGTGCCCAGCGGATTGGCAATGTCCTTGCCCGCCGCCTGAGGATAGGAACCATGAATCGGTTCGAATAGCTTCACCTTGGCGCCCAAGGAGGCGGAAGGCATCAATCCCATGGATCCAGAAATTACGGAAGCCTCGTCCGTCAAAATATCGCCAAAGAGATTCTCCGTGATCAACACATCGTAGGCCTTGGGCCATTGAATGAGTCGCATGGCTACCGCATCTACAAATTCATACTCTACTTTTACATCCGGATACTCAAGCGCCAATTCCTGGACAGTTTCCCTCCACAATCTGGAAGTCGCCATCACGTTGGCCTTGTCTACGCAGGTTAGTAATTTTCTACGCTTTTGCGCAGCTTCAAAACCCATTCGTGCCAAACGTACAATCTCTTCTTTGCTGTAGACATTGGTATCAAAGGCCTTGGTACCCTGCTCGTTTCTTCCTCTAGGCTCCCCAAAATAGATGCCTCCGGTAAGTTCTCTGAAGAACACCAAGTCTACCCCATCCACTCGATCGAGCTTCAACGGGGACTTGTGTACCAAGGAAGGAAAGGTAAAAGTAGGCCGCACATTGGCAAACAAACCTAATTTCTGTCGCATACGGAGCAGGCCTTGTTCCGGTCGAACCTTGGCCTTGGGGTCGTTGTCGTACTTGGGATCTCCAATGGCACCAAAAAGAACTGCA
>Ga0209443_1001402_pt1 | contig 15190 bp, 13 predicted proteins | sample LauGreBMM110DCMD_2_FD_187571 | JGI IMG/M metagenome (GOLD analysis project Ga0209443, IMG submission 187571) | Freshwater lake microbial communities from Lake Michigan, USA - Su13.BD.MM110.DCMD (SPAdes) (version 2) | ecosystem: Environmental > Aquatic > Freshwater > Lake | place: Lake Michigan... | reverse complement strand
CATGTCTACCTTCTTCAGCAGTCCAATTGCGTATCCAACGAACCCAGCTATTTTCTTGATCTTGTTGGTTTACGGTATCCATTCCCATCAACCATGACTCGTACGTTGGCAATGCCTCCTCAGTAATAGTATCCCCAATTAACACGGCCCAATAATCATAAGGCAACTCTTTTGCTGCTTCTTGCAATAACTTTACTTCATTAAAAAAATTATCTTTTGTTGAATCAGGAAGCATATCTGAAGGCTGCCAATTGCTATCAATTGGATTTAAATATTGAGCAACAAAGTTGTCCATATTCCGGCCTAACTCAGTCATCACCTCTAATCTTGTAGTTGAAATGGACATAAAAATCTATTTGGAAAAATAATAAAATTTAAATTAGTAAAATAATTAAGGATTCCCTAAATCAGAGACCCCAAATCGTTAATTGTTTGATAATAGTTTCTTTGCCGTCAGAAAAAAGCTGAAATTCCTCTTCATTTGCCATCGGAAACCGTAAGGAAGAAATAGCTACCAGACCATCTTGCGCAAGCACTTCTAACACAGAATGATCGAGCATTAATCTTATTTTTTTACTTTTGCCATTTATAAACTCCGCACGATCGTCAACCAAAAATCCTTTATGAATTATTTTACCTGATTTTTTACGGTCGACAAACCATTGTTTATTTACCTCATCAAAACCAATATCAATTTTCTCATTTGAGTTTACGCCAACACCCTGGATAGAAATTCCCCAATTTGTAGCTTCTGAAATAAGAACTTCCAATTCAATCAAATACGATTTTTTATTAGAAAATTTAAAATTTTGCAGCTTAGATGTACCAGAGATCTTGAACTTCTCACGTTTCAATTCAGGTTTCAAACGATCTATTTTCGGCATAAATGCTTGCTTAAGTCTCAAACCTTGAGGCGTAGCATCTAACGATAATTCCCGAACTGAGGACATTTGTCCGCGCCAAGGGTAAGTAGGCTGATCCTTTGCATAAGCCCAATTTAATGCCCATCCTAGCCATATTGGCTTTTCTGAATGAACATTTGAAAATGGAATTGCCGCATAAAAATCTTTACCATGATCCACATAAAGCTTCGTTGATGCTGAATTTTCATTGATAAAATTTTTTCCATCAAAATCTCCTACAAAATATTGCATACCCACATAGTCTTTATATGGCCCCTGACTAGAGACAAATAGTACCCATTTTTTACTCTCTACCATACCTTCCACAGGAACCTGTATCAATGAAGGGCATTCCCAAATTTTTTCTACATCACCTTGTTGGCCAAACTCACTTAATAAGTCCCATTGGATTAAATTTTGGGATCCATAAAACTGAATGATGAATTCCTTGGGTTTTGAAACAGCCATAATGTATTGTTTACTGGGTTCATGCCAAAAAACATTAGGATCTCTAAAATCCTTTAATCGAATATTTATGATTGGATTCTTATCATATTTAACCCAAGTTAGTCCCTCATCATTTGAATAGGCCAAATGCTGTTCTTCTCCTTTGTTAGGAAAGTCAGCAGTATATATCGCAATAAATAAAGGTTTTTTAGGATCTCCCAAGCCTGAAACATGATCATTATCCAACACAACACAGCCAGAAAATATATAGGCTGAATCTTTGGGAATGGCCACAGGCAATTCTTCCCAATGCAGTAAATCCTTACTCTTAGCATGACCCCAACTCATATTGCCCCATTGACTGCCTAAAGGATTATACTGGAAAAACAAATGATAATAGCCATTGAAATAGATCAAGCCATTAGGATCATTGGTCCAATTTTTTTGGGGAGAAAAATGAAAAGTTGGCCGCCATTGTTCCGTGGACTCCTGCCCCTTTAAACTAGAAGCAAAAAGTACCAGACTAAAAAATAGAACTATGCTTGAATGTAAATTCTTCATCAGCTAAAACTAAGTAAAAAGCATTTTTGAAATTTGGACTAAACCAATCACCCAAATTAAAATAGGTCGAACCCTCTCCTAACGGAAAAGCGATTGGATGATGCCTATGTCCAAAAATATACGCTTTTTTATGATTATTTGATTTTATATCTAACTGCATTTGACCCCTTACGTAATTTAAAATAAAATCGGAATCTGAATCAAATGGAACATCTCCAGCTGAAATTGTATCCGATTTACGCGTATTTGACCACAAATGTGCTAAACGCACCCCAATATCAGGATGCAAAATTTTAAACAAAAAAATCGATATTGGATTAATGAAAATTTGTTTTAAAAACTTGTAACCATAATCTCCAGGACCCAAACCATCCCCATGCCCTAACAAAGCCTTCACTGATTTTTCATGGATATCAAAACTAAATTCGGTCGGCTGATCATAAATTATGGCGCCAATTTCCTCTTTGAGATAGGTTCGCATCCATAAATCGTGATTGCCTACAAAAATATGAATTCGAATGCCCGCATCATTCATTTCGGCTAATTTGCCTAAAAACCTAACAAAACCCTTGGGTACCACTTGGCTATATTCAAACCAGAAATCAAACAAATCACCTAATAAAAACACATCAGATGCATCTTTTTGAACTTGACTTAGCCAAGCTATGATATATTTCTCCCGGGCCAGAGATTCAGCATTATTAGGAAATCCTAGATGAAAATCAGATGCAAAATAGGCCTTTTTGCCTGCTGGAATTTGAACTTCAATCATATATTATCCAAAAAAAAGGTGGAGAAAAACCCCACCCAATTAATATGTTTACTTCGCTTTGGGCACCCTTTTCGCCACAGGCTTTTTCTCTTCCTTAGGCTCCTCTACCGGCTTCTTCCTAGGCTTGGGTTTAGCAGCAACTTTCTTAGTCGCATTTTTCTCAATTTCAGCTAAATCCCGAACATCCTTAGCATCCTTTCTTTTCTTTTCCGTCTCACCCTTAATAAATTCTTGGTAGGACGTTAATTGCTCAAAAGGACGAGGGCCAACCAACTCTTCTAAATCACTTTGAAAAAGAACTTCTTTTTTCAATAATTGCTCCGCTAGAATGGTTAATTTATCCTTTTTGTCACTTAATAATTTCTTAGTGCGTACATAAGCCTCCGCGATAATCTTACGAACCTCTTCATCGATTTCTCTTGCTGTTTGCTCTGAATATGGCTTATTAAATTGATATTCAGACCCTTTAGAATCGTAATAGGAAATATTTCCCAACTTATCATTCATTCCATAAACGGTAACCATAGAATAGGCCAATTTTGTAATTCGCTCCAAGTCGTTCTGCGCACCCGTTGATATTTTACCAAAAATAATTTCCTCCGCAGCTCTTCCCCCTAAGGTTACACACATCTCATCCATCAACTGCTCCGTACGATACAAAAACTGCTCTTTGGGTAAATACTGGGCATAGCCTAAAGCGGCAACTCCTCTAGGTACAATCGAAACCTTAACTAATGGATTCGCATGCTCCAAAAACCAACCCGCAATCGCATGACCAGCCTCATGATAAGCCACTATTTTCTTCTCTAAAGGGGAAATTAATTTATTTTTTTTCTCCAATCCACCAATCACCCGGTCCATCGCTTCTTGGAAATCATCCATGTCAACGGCCGTTTTATTCCGACGCGCGGCAATTAAAGCCGCCTCATTACAAACATTGGCAATTTCAGCCCCAGCAAATCCTGGTGTTTGTGCGGAAAGTTCTTTGGGATCTACCCCTGGAGCCAATTTTACCGGTTTCAAGTGAACTTTAAAAATAGCCTCTCGGCCGATAATATCCGGCTTGTCAATCGAAATAGTACGATCAAATCGACCAGGCCTTAAAAGCGCTGGATCTAATACATCAGGACGGTTTGTAGCCGCCAAAATGATAATTCCAGAATCAGTAGCAAAACCATCCATTTCAACCAATAATGAATTCAACGTATTCTCTCTTTCATCATTAGACCCTGGCATTTGACCTCTTCCTCTTGATCTACCTACCGCATCAATCTCATCAATGAAGATGATACACGGTGCCTTTTCCTTAGCTTGTTTAAATAAATCCCGAACTCGAGCCGCCCCTACACCTACAAACATCTCAACAAAATCAGAACCTGATAGAGAGAAAAATGGAACACCCGCCTCCCCGGCAACAGCCTTCGCTAAGAGAGTTTTACCTGTACCTGGAGGGCCTACTAGCAAGGCGCCTTTTGGTATTTTACCTCCTAAATCAGTGAATTTTTTAGGGAATTTCAAGAACTCAACGATCTCTTGAATTTCCTCTTTTGCTTCATCTAAACCCGCCACATCATTGAAAGTAATCTTCACCTTTGCTTCACCTTCGATTAGCGTAGCGCGGCTTCGTCCAATATTAAATATTTGACCTCCAGCTCCTCCACTGCCTCCCATACGGAAAAACAAAAAGTAAAAACTTAAGCCCATTAATATAAAGAAACCCCATGTGCCCAACCAATCCAAAGGACCTGTTCTTGTTTCTGGAGTAGCAAAAATTCGCTCATTGCGAGGGAAATTCTTTTGACGATCTTCAAGAAATTGCTCAAAGCCTTCTTTTGAAATAATCGGAAACTCAAAATGTGGTCCCTTTTTAACCGAAATCATCCCCTGTGGAGAATCCTTGAAATATTTACTCACATAAGAAGACTTCAAACTCACCTCGACCAAACGATCATTCACAATCGCAACGCCCTCCACTTCCTTTTGAATAATCATGGATTCAAATTGATTTTGATTGATCTCCTGCAAAGTCCTTTGCTTGGTAAAAAAGAACATACTAACCATGGTAATGGCTAGACCAATCATCAGCCAACTCTGCATACCTCCAACTGGCTTTTTAGGTAATCTAGGTTGAATTCCCGAACGCTTACTGTTTTTAAAATTACTTCCTTGTTTGGCCATTTTGTTTTTAGGTATCTGGGCATTTAAACTTTAAAACAACTGAATTAGTTCGAAAAATTTAAAAATTATTTCAAATTAACTCCAATTGGTTTTAATCAGGGATATTGGTGAATTTAGCATCTCCCCATAGCTCTTCCAATTTAAAAAATGCACGTTTGTCTTTCAAAAACACATGCACAATCACTTCATAATAATCCATCAAAATCCATTCTCGATTCGCCCTACCCTCCATGGCATGCACATGAACATGCGCTTGTTCCCAAACTTCTTTGTCAACCGAATCCGCAATGGCTTCAATTTGAGTGTCGGATGAACCCGAACAAATAACAAAAAAATCAGTAAAAGCATTGTGAACACCTCTTAAGTCCATCACGACAATTTCTTGAGCTTTCTTCTCTTGCATTCCCTTCACCACACATTCAACTAATACTTCAGATGAATCAATGTTGATAGCGGCTTTCTTAGGACTTTTAGGCATAAATGATATTTAAACGAATAAAAAATTAAATTTGTTGTTGTAAACATAAAATTACAAATAAAATTTGAACAAATATCAAGCTCCCACTCGGTTCGTCGGCAAAAACAGCAAATATCATGAAACGTGTGCCTCTACGAATTCATTAGGATTCCAAGAGGCTCTTGAATATCAGTTACCTGATGGTTTTGCATGGATAGCTGGACACCAAACAGAAGGCAAAGGTCAAAGGGGAAATAAGTGGGTAGCCCAACCGAATGAAAATCTATTGGTCTCCTACTTATTGAAGCCCAAAGATCAGCAAGCCATTCATCAATTTTATTTAAGCAAGGCTATCTCCATTGGCATCCTGGAAGGACTTCAAAAATGGGCCAAAAATACATTATTAGAAGAATTACCCATTAAAATTAAGTGGCCCAATGATATCTACTTAGAGGAACAAAAGATCGCCGGCATTCTAATCGAAAACAATTTCCAAGCAGGTAAATGGAACTTTTCCATTGTTGGAATCGGAATAAATATCAACCAAACCGAATTCGAAAATTTAAGAGCGTGCTCATTGAAAAAATGGACTAAATCACCTGCAAAAATCGACATACGAGATATTTTCAATGCCATTTCCATCGAAATCGAAAACTATTATCAACTATTTCTTTCAAACAATTTCGAAGAAATAGATAAGGTGTACCATCAAAATTTATTCAGGCTGCAAAATAAGGCACTATTCGAAGATGCAATAGGAGTATTTTTAGGAAAGATAATTCGGGTAAATCCAAATGGGCACCTCGTGCTTGAAAAATCGAATGAAATTAAAGTCTATGATTTAAAAGAATTAAGTTTTATTTTTAGCGAATAAAACCTATTTAAACGATGATATCTACCTACCAAAGTAATTTGGAAAATTTCTATTATTGGACTCAAGAAAAACCCAATGAAATTTTCCTAAAACAACCGATAGGAGATGATTTTATCGATTTCACCTATCAAGAGGCTGAAAATCACGTTAATAAATTAGCCGCATTCCTACAAGAGAAAGTCCAATCAGAGCCCAAGCATGTGGGTATAATGGCAAAAAATTCAGCCTATTGGATTTTAGCAGATTTAGCCATTTCCTCAGCCGCTTGTATCTCAGTTCCTTTTTATGCGACTTTAACTTCAGAACAATTAAATGAGGTATTGGTACATTCCGATTGCCAAGTGCTCATTGTGGGCAAATTGGATCATTGGGATTCCATAAAAAGTGGTATCCCCGCAAATGTTCTTATCATCCACACACCCGAATCCGAAGGAAAAGATTCAATCCAATGGAATGACATCCTCAACCAAGAGTTTCCAGCGTTTCAGCCCCATAAACCAGAGCAGAACGAATTATCCACCATCGTGTATACTTCAGGCACTACAGGTTCGCCCAAAGGGGTCATGATTTCCAATAGTTCGGTGACTCAAGCTATCAATTTAGCTAGGAAAATTGCCCATTTAGATACGCCAAATGCGCGATTTATATCCTATTTACCCTTATGTCACATTGCCGAAAGAAATATTGTTGAATTTGCCAGCATCGCTTCAGGTGGAACCATCTATTTCGTAGAAAATCTATTGACCTTTAAAGAGAATTTACATCGGGCAAATCCTACTCACTTCCTCGCCGTACCCAGAATTTGGAGTAAATTTCAAGAAGGAATTTTAGAAAAAATAGGAGGGCAAAAAAAACTAGACTTACTTTTAAAGGTCCCCATTTTAAATCAAATCGTTAAGAACAAAATCAAAAAAGGACTTGGTTTAGACAAAGCTATTTTGATGATCACCGGAGCCGCGCCCATGCCTCCTGAATTATTAAAATGGTATCAAAAAATTGATTTTTTCATTCAAGAAGCCTACGGAATGACTGAAAACATAGGCTTAAACTCGCTCATGCCGAGAGATGAAATAAGAATTGGCACAGTAGGCAAAATTCACGAGAATTGCCAAACTAGAATTGACCCTGAAACGAAAGAAATTCAAATGAAAGCGGACTATAATTCATGGGGATATTACAAGGAAGATCAATTGACCCAAGAACTTTTTGTGGATGGTTGGTTAAAGACAGGCGACATGGGTGAAATAGATTCAAATGGCTTTTTATCTATCATAGGAAGAGTAAAAGATAATTTTAAAACATCCAAAGGACATTATGTATCACCCGCTCCGATCGAAAACAATCTGTCAATAGATCCACATATAGAACAATGCTGCGTCGTTGGCATCAATTTACCCCAACCCATTGCGTTAATTGTTTTAAGTTTGGAAGGGAAAAAATTAGAACCGAGTACTTTAATTAAAAACCTAGAAGACTTAATGGAAAATACCAACCCTCATTTCAAGAAATACGAACACCTATCAAAAATAATTGTATTACAGGAGGACTGGACGATTGAGAATAATTGCCTTACCCCCACTTTGAAAATAAAAAGACCCATCATTGAACAGAAATATTTGGCTTTATTTGAAACCTGGAATAACCAAATAGAATCGATCATATTCGAATAAATTAATATCGTTTTAAATTTTGTTTCAGCCATATTCCTTAAATTTAGGAAATGCGAATGCCCATACTCATTTTATTGATCTCTTTTGCCTATTCAGTGAGCGGGCAATTTATTCACATCGATAGCATTCTTTTCAAAGGGAATGAAAAAACAAAAAATCAAATTCTTATTAGAGAATTAGATTTTAATCCAGGTGATTCAGTAACCATTAATACCTTAGACGCAAGATTAGAATACAATCGGCGCAAATTAATGAATACCAATTTATTCATTTGGGTCAAAGCCGATTTAAACCAATTGCCCAACGGACACCTAAAAATTTCATTTGAATTTCTTGAACAATGGTATATCTTGGGATACCCTATTTTCCAATTGGCCGACCGAAATCTAAATGACTGGTGGTCACGAGGTCGTGATTTAAATAGATCCATTTATGGGATCCATTTTATTCACAACAACTTCCAAGGTCGAAATGAAAAATTAATGATAAAAGCAGAAACTGGTTTTACTCAAAGACTTGATTTCACGTATAGCAATCCTTACCTAGACAAGAAAAAAACATTGGGTTTAGCGGTCAATGCGAGCTATTCCACATCCAAAATAATGCCCTATGAAACCAGAAATGATACTTTACAATATTTGACGACCGAAAAAATATTGCGCGAAAGGTGGAGTGGGGGTATCAACCTGCGAAAAAGATTTAAATTTTACGACCTTCAGACCCTAGAGTTAAAATACACACATACCGTTATTTCAGACACAATCGTAAAATTGAACCCCAATTATTTTGCCCTAAATACGAAAGAACAAAACTTCACCCAATTGCTCTATAGCTATTCCTATGACTTCAGGGATTTAATTGCCTACCCTTTGAGAGGTCGAAAATTTGACATTACATTCAATAAAGTAGGACTTCTACCCGCTGATCAAGTAGATTTCTGGGAAATAACCGGAGCCATTGCCTACTTTTTTGATTTAGGTTCCCATTTTTTCCTCACCACACAGGTCAAAGGTAAAATTTCAAAAAACACGAATATTCCCTATGCAAATATTAGAGGCCTTGGATATGGAAATGAAATTGTTCGTGGCTATGAACTTAACGTATTAGATGGTACATCCTATTTTTTAAATAGAAATACAATCAAATTCCAATTGTTAAATAAGGTTTTTAAACTACCGTTTTTGCCAATCAAACAATTTAATCAAATCCCTATTGCTATTTACCCCACCGCTTTCTATGACTTTGCTTATGTGAACAACAACTTTTCAGCCAATGAAAACAAGCTAGTTAACCAATGGATTTCTGGGGGTGGTTTAGGTTTTGATGTGGTTACCTATTATAACTTAGTCTGCAAATTTGGATTTCCTGTTACCAATGGAAGTAAAATAGGCATGGTGATCGGAATTGGAAGAGAATTTTAAACCCTACTAAAAGATCAATTAGAGGGATTAGACCCATAAAAAAATAGGCCAGTTAATAACCGACCTATTTTGATAATACCTAACCACTAATAATCTTATATATTTTAAATATTTTGAAGCAACCGTTAAATCATTACAAAAATAACATTTATTTTGTTAGTTAGCACTTTTTCTGAATCATTTCAATAATTTTGATTTTCAAATCCCTTTCTAGAAAACATGAGAAAAGATTTCAATCGCCTTATCCACATGACCGCCAAATCAATCGTTTTAATTTTAACTTCCAGCCTAGTATTTTTCTCATGCAACTCATCGCAGGAAAAAGGAAAGGAAGGAGCATTAAATACCTCCGAAATAGAGCAAAGGGTTTTAAATGCTTGGGAACAAAGTGGGGATATGGTTCAAAAAATCACGGTAAATTCGAAAGGTGTTGTTAGAAATAAGGAGTGGGGTATTTCGATAGACTCTTTACAAGAAAAACTTGAATTAGCTGAAAACCAACCAGCTAATGGCAAATCTTATACACTCTATTTTGATAACAGCGATCTAAATTTTACAGATATTTCCTACCTCAGCGATAACCAACAAAAATTAACTGAGATTGATTTTGATATTTTTGTAGAAACAAAATCTCAAGTAGAAGAACTGAAGGCAAAATTCACCACCTATTTACAAGTGAAATTTGGAACCTCCAAAACCGAAGGCACTAAAATTATTTGGGAAAAAGACAAAAATACCCTGGTCATCTTACAAGATGTAAGTACGGTTAAGGACCCAGGAATCAAACTTGTTTTTTCAAGGAAAAATTAAAATTTCCAAACCCAACCACGCGAATCTTCGATCTCACCTAGTCTAACTTGATTGATTTCAGTGAAAACTTTGCTAGAAAAATCTGATTCTTTTTTATCAGGTAATTGATAATCTTTTCCCTCAAAACCAATGGTTTGAATCGGAGCGATAACAGCTGCTGTACCTGCTCCAAACGCTTCAGTCACGGATCCATCTAAAATACCGCTGACCAACTCTTTGACCGACAATTGGCGTTCTTGCACATTGATTCCCCAGTCTTTCGCAATTTGAATAACTGACTTTCGAGTTACCCCATCTAAAATGGTATCGCCAGTTGGCGCCGTCACCAATGAACCACCCACCATAAACATTAAATTCATGGTTCCAGCTTCTTCCACATATTGATGTGTGGCAGCATCCGTCCAAATAATTTGGTCATAACCCGCTTGCATCGCTTTTTGAGTTGCAAATAAAGAACTTCCATAATTACCTGCATTTTTTGCAAAACCCACTCCACCTTTGGCAGCACGTATGTATTCAGTCTCCACTCGCACTTTCAAGGGCTTAGAATAATACGAACCCACTGGGCAATTGAAGATAATAAATTTGTACGTCGTAGAAGGACTTACACCCACATATTCGTCAGTAGCAAACATAAATGGGCGTATATATAAAGAACAACCTTCTTTATTGGGCACCCAGGCATTATCTATTTCCAACAACTTTTTCAAACCGCCTAAAAAAATCTCCTCAGGGATCTCAGGCATGCACATACGAACAGCCGATTTATTAAAACGTTTGAAATTCTCTTCTGGGCGAAAGACTAAAACATCCCCTTTCGCAGAACGATATCCCTTCATCCCCTCAAAAATCGACTGGCCATAATGAATGGACATCATGGCTGGTTGATAGCTCAGTGGACCATAAGGCTGAATAGTCATCGATTGCCAAGCGCCATTGGCATATTCGGCGATCAACATATGATCCGCGAAACTACGTCCAAAAGCTAAATTATTAAAATCGACTTCATCGATTCTTGACTTTTGAATAGGGTGTATTTGAATTTCCATTTTTTAATATTCTTATTTACCAGAATTCCAAGGCGTTTCTGGAACGCCTAATGTTTTATGTAATAATCGACACATCATAAATAAATAATCGGACAATCTATTTAAATATACAATTGATATCGCGTAATCTTCATTTTGAATGGGTTTTATCCATTGAATTAAACTTCGCTCAGCACGCCTACAAACCGTTCGCGTAATTTGTGCTGTGGCAATCGTCTCGTGGCCACCGGGTAAAATAAAAAACCTCATGGGCTCTAGATTAGCGTCCATTTCATCAATCATTTCCTCTAATGAAACAATATCCTGCATGGATATCAATTTCATGTTGCCCAAATATTCCTTTGAATCTGTGGCAATATGAGCCCCCAAAACAAATAAACTTTGTTGGATTTTTATTAATTTTTGAGTCAATTCTTCAGGAACTTTACAAATAAGTAACCCTATAAATGAATTTAACTCATCCACATCCCCAATCGCAGCTAAACGAACATCCGACTTTAATAAGTCTTGGCCATCAGCTAACCTAGTGAAACCTTGATCACCATTTTTTGTATATATACGCATCGTTCATCTTTTGTGGAGGACAAAAATACTTTTTTCGGCCTTTATTTCAAATATTTGACAAAAATATACCTTTACATGAGAGAATAAAGATAAAGATTAGGTCATCCAAGATTTCAAAAGTAATTTTGTGGACAATTTCAAAAATATGTCGATCGATTATTTCCTTTCTCGTGTACTAAGAATCTTTACTTTATTAAGTCTTGGCATCACTCTTTTATTTATTTACCGAGGATTACCTGATCCAGTGGCGGTACATTTTGGCGAGACGGGCAGAGGAGATGGTTTTTTACCTAAAGCCGAGGTCTTTTATTTATTGGCAGGCGTTATTACCGTTTTAAATATTTTAATTTTATTATTGATCAAAACGGTTGAAAAAATTCCTGCTCCCCGTTTGGACTCACTAAACCGCCTCTTTCCGGATAAAGCTCCAGAAAATATTAAAAAAATATGCATTGATTGGCTTCATTTTTTACCTGTCGCCATTCATACCTATTTAATTTTAATCCTAAGGACCCTTTTGTTGTTGAATGACGAAAGAACTAGAAACCAAGACTTTACATACGTGCCAATGGTTGGAATTTGTATATTATTGCTTTGGTTTATTTATTTACCTGCTAGGTTATTAAGTTTGCCAAAATCAGATTCATTGGGATGAAATCCAATATGCCGAATATCTTCATTCAGGATTATGATTATCCGTTGCCTGAGGAAAAAATCGCAATTTTCCCATTAATCAATCGGGACGACTCCAAGCTCTTCGTGTATGAATCGGGTAAAACTAATCACCAAATTTTCAAAGACTTACCAGCACTTTTACCTGAGAATGGGTTATTAATATTTAATAATACAAAGGTTATACCGGCCAGAATTAATCTGACAAAAGATTCAGGTCCTAAAATTGAAGTATTTCTGCTAAAACCTTTTCAAGGGGATTTGGCGACACAATCAATCCTTAATCAGGATACAGAAACCATTTGGGAATGTTTGGTAGGCAATAAAAAAAGATGGAAGGCCCACGAGCAAATCAAGCGTTCGATCTATATAGATACCAATGAGATTATTTTAACATTTCATTGGCATGATAGAACTGAAAATTTAATTAAAATAACCTGGGATGAGCCTATTCCATTCGCTGAGATTTTAGATGCGGTAGGCCAAATACCCTTACCTCCGTATATGGATAGGGAGGTTGGCGCAGAGGACAAAAACCGGTATCAAACCATATTCTCGAAAGAATCAGGGGCGGTTGCTGCCCCGACGGCCTCCTTACATTTTTCACAGGAAGTTTTCAATGGGCTAGAAAAACGAGGAATTAAGACCCTTTATTTAACGCTTCATGTGGGCGCAGGTACTTTTTTACCTGTCAAAGAAGAAAATGTCCAAAACCACCCGATGCATCGGGAACAACTCATTTTCTCTAAAGAATTTATTCAAAATCTGCAAGATCATGAAGGTCCTTACATTCCCGTTGGAACCACTTCATTGCGTGCATTAGAAAGTCTTTATTGGGCCGGAGTTTGGTTAATAGAAGGACTAGATATCCCGGAAACAGGTTTGAATATTCCTAAAGAATTCCCCTATTTACCCCGTAATCCATTAATCCAAACAAAAGATTCGCTGGAAAAAGTGTTGACATTTATGCAATTAAAGGGGATTCAAGAATGGGTTATTTCCACGGAACTTTTGATCATGCCTGGATATCAGTTGCGATTTTGTGATGCCATTATAACCAATTTCCACCAACCAAAATCCACTTTATTGGTTTTGGTATCAGCGATCATTGGCGATGCTTGGATGCAAGTTTATCAGGAAGCTATCTTGGAAGATTATCGGTTTTTGAGTTATGGTGATGCTTGCTTATTTTTCAAGTAGCAATAAATTAACTGGATATTGTTATTTTTGCAACCCGATTGGCTTAAGAAGAAATAGAGATGCATGAAAGTCCATTTCTTAAGCTGTCGATCGCAAATAAATAAAGGGTTTGAATATATGAAGATCAATTTCATCGAAGAATTACGTTGGCGCGGCATGTTATACGACATGATTCCAGGCTTAGAAGAACACCTTAAGAAGGAGATGACGGTTGCGTATATCGGTTTTGACCCAACTGCACCCAGTCTTCATATTGGAAATTTAGCTGCTATTATGCTTTTAAAGCATTTCCAATTGGCCGGACATAAACCCATCGCATTAGTGGGAGGAGCTACGGGCATGATTGGGGATCCATCTGGAAAATCGGCAGAGCGAGAGTTTTTATCAGAGCAGACCTTGAGGGATAATCAAATAGGGATTCAAAAACAATTGGAAAACTTTTTAGAGTTTGGAGCGAGTGTTAATTCGGCTGAGCTTGTCAATAATTACGATTGGTTTAAAGAATTTAGTTTTTTAGGATTTTTACGAGAGGCGGGGAAATTTTTAACGGTGAATTATATGATGTCAAAAGACTCTGTAAAAACACGTTTAGAAACAGGGATTTCCTTTACTGAATTTTCGTATCAATTGTTACAGGGATACGACTTTTACCATTTATATAAAACTAAAAATGTCCGTTTACAGATGGGCGGTTCGGATCAGTGGGGAAATATAACGACGGGAACGGAGTTGATTCGAAGAAAAGAGGGGCATGATGAGGAAGCGACAGAACGGGCCGCGTATGCTTTGACCACTCCATTAGTCACTAAGTCAGATGGAACTAAGTTTGGTAAATCTGAATCAGGCAATATTTGGTTAGATGCTGAAAAGACGAGTCCGTATCAATTTTACCAATTTTGGTTGAATGCTGCTGATGCGGATGTTTCGAGGTTGATTAGAGTTTTTACCTTATATGATCAAACTAAAATAGAGGCGTTAGAAAATGAGCATGCGGAAGCGCCGCACCTTAGAATTCTTCAAAAGGCCATTGCCTTTGAGGTTACATCGCGCGTTCATGGGGAGTCCATAACAGCATTAGTGGTGGAGGCGTCTGAACTATTATTTTCAAAAGATGCGGTCGAAAAACTCGAAAATGCCTCTGAAAAATTGTTGGCCCAATTACCAATTCATCAAATATCAAGTGAATTATTAGCTGAATGTACCAATATAACCGATTTAATTAGTGTGGGATGCTCATATTTGATTTGTACATCAAAAGGTGAGGCTAGAAAAGCCATTCAAGGCAATGCCATCAGCATTAATAAGGTTAAAATCACTGACTATCAAGCACCTATAGATTTCAATAAAATCAAAGGGCAATATCTATTGGTCGGAAATGGAAAGCAGAAAAATTACATTTTATCTTTCTAGAATTTTAGTATTCAAGACCTCGAAAAAATAATTGATTTTATTTCTAAAATTATTTGGACTAAAAAAATAAATCGTGCATCTTTGCACTCCCAATTACTAGCTAAACGCAGCTAGATCAAAAACGAGAGGATATAAAGGCTAGAAATAGCGGAATATAGAATTGAGTTTAGAGAGTTCTTTGACGTGTTGATAGAAATAAAGAA
>Ga0209443_1001401_pt1 | contig 15223 bp, 16 predicted proteins | sample LauGreBMM110DCMD_2_FD_187571 | JGI IMG/M metagenome (GOLD analysis project Ga0209443, IMG submission 187571) | Freshwater lake microbial communities from Lake Michigan, USA - Su13.BD.MM110.DCMD (SPAdes) (version 2) | ecosystem: Environmental > Aquatic > Freshwater > Lake | place: Lake Michigan... | reverse complement strand
TTTCGTTTGATTGTCTCCTTTGAGAAAAAATAGACGTTACAAGATCAACCAAATCATCTGTAATTCCATTAATTTCGACTGTTTCTTCATTTGTCATTTCATTATTATCAGAAGAACCAAAACTATCAAGCCTGACTTTTAAATCATTTGCGTACTCAGTTATCAACTCAGAATTACGATCCTTAATAGCTAAAAATAACTTTTTTGTTATGGTTGTCATCTCTGGATCAGATACAATGTTTCCATCCGAGTCTTTATACTTTCCTTTTTTTCGAGAAGTATCAGTGCATACTAATCTATCCTTTAATGGATGTTCCAATGCATACTTAGCATATCCAACAGCACCATGCTTTACATGATCAATAGTTAAATACTGAACTTGGTCATTAAGATGCTCAGTAGTTATAGGCAATAAATTATTTATTATTTGAGTTGTTGTATTCTGATTAATTGTTGAAGGTTTATCAATCGCTTTCTCTGCCATTGACTGTAACCGGTTATGAAAATCTTTGTTTTGCATCTCTATCTGATTCTTATATTCTGCGTGTAAATCTTTTATAATAATTTTTTGTTCAGAAATAAGTAAATCTCTCTCTAAGATGATTTTATCTTTCTCTATTAATTTTTGATCACATTCTTTTCTTATTATATCTTCCATATGTTTTTTACATGTTTGTTCATGTGTATATAATCTATTTTGAGTTGATAATTTTTTATTGCATTTCAGGCATACAAAATTAGTATTTTTGTCAATTCCTTGTATCAAAATACAATATTTAGCTGTTTTTTGGTGATGAATCAATGATGTTTTTGAAATAAATTCATTACTACAAAACTCGCACTTCATTTTATTAGTAATAATATGTCTTTAAACATCACTTACGAAAAATGTAAATCATTGTCAATGAATAGCGATTCAATTTCATAAATTAAAACTTTTACCCTATAAATAGTATGTAATTTTTAATTTTATCAAAACACAAAAATTGTGTGTGTTGAGATTTTTTATAATAGCGGTTTTTTGATTTTTAAAACTTTATTTTCCTCCTCCTCCTCCGATTTTCAAAAAAGTCGGATGACGAGGAGAAAAATAAAAGACAAGGTCTCGTTAGCTTGACTTCTTTAAACATATAAAATAATATTATACAATAAATATTAATGTCTTGTTATAGATACGAGATAATAAATGAAACCGAAAATCCAATACTTCATAATGTTGATATAGCTGTTATATTAGTTATGGAGAATTCTAATCGTTTTGTTCCAGACCCATTTTTATTAAATCTAACAAAAAAAACTGTGATTCAATATAATCTAGGATTTAAAATGTGTTACAAATCGTCTAAAATTACAACATCAGTACAAGATATAGTACACGCATATTATACAGCTTTTAAATACGTACAAAAATATAATAACGTAATTATTTTTGAAGAAGATGCTATAGTTATAAATAAAGACATTTCTGTCTATAAAAAAATAGATACATTTTTAGAAAACAACCATTTTGATATTTTTACATTTGGGTCGTTTAGTATGTTTTCAAAATATGATAATGATTTTTATAAATTAAATAACATATTAACTCAATCTCAAGCTATTATATATTCACCTAATTCTATAAAAAAATTAATAAAAATGTGCAGTGATAGTAGTATTAATAATAAACATATAGATTATGAATATATAGGACAATTGGATAATAAATTTACTTATAAATATCCACTAATAGTACAATTATTTCCTGAAACAGAAAATCAAACTACTTGGCATTTTATTTTTATAACTAAAAAATTGATAAAATTATTTGAATTAGATAAAAAACCAGATACTTGGTATTTATTATATTTTATTTGCAGAAATTTAAAATTATTATTAATAATAGTAATGTTAATAATAACATTAATAATAATAAATTTTACTATAAAAAAAGGTAAGAACAATTGTAGCCGCTATAAAGTTGATTTTGTAAGACAATTTTCTAAAGAAAGAGAAAAACAATGAAGATAAGTCAAGAAGAACGTCTTTTTATTGGAAGATCCGCACATGAACTGCGTCAATATGTAGATACATTTTTTCCGACTGTTCTCACTCCTGACAACAAAAGCGAATTAGTTGAAATGGTAATGAAGACAGAATCATCGTTTACTCATTTAGAAGAAATGATTTTCAAACTTTATCACTAACAAGCGATACAATGTTTACAAACTACACCCACAAGGTGTAGTTTAACTTGATTATATTGAAAATCTAAATTTTAATTTAGTATAAATAAATGAGTCAAGAAGCAAGACAAGATTTGCTTATTGCATTGTCGACTATTTCTTTATTAACCACTTTAAGTGGAAGTGTGTTTGCAAATAAGATACTTGGTAAAGTATGTCCGTTGTTTAAGCCGTCCGAAGAGCTTAGACAGTTGGTTGATTCCTTTTATGGAAAGGGTGCGCAAATTAATCTAAATGCGTTTAGGTTTGGGTGGCATGCGTTAAGTGGTGTTTGTGGATTTGGATTAATAACAGGTGCCATACTCTGTGTTTTTATTGCAATACAATTGTCTCTTATTATAACTTTTAAAGATGTTAAACAGTATAAAAAACAAAGAAAAAATTTAGCTATTCTTACAGCTATTATAATATCTTTATATTGTGTTATTCAATTTTTGTTGAATTCATCATTCAATTATTTCATACGGGGGTCTCCTTTGAGACTTGGACTGTGGGAGTACATGCTACCTACTTATCTACTACAAGCCACCTTGTTATACTTATTATTCACAGAACCAGATGAGTAATATCAAGAATAATATTATTTAGCATAATTTATAACAATGATAAATTATGCACGCGACGGGATTCGAACCCGCGATATCCGAAGATAAAACGATCTTAAGTCGTTCGCCTTAGACCAACTCGGCCACACGTGCTTCTTACTATATAAATGCATTCTTTTAAATCAATTTTTAAATAAATATTTTACATAATAATAAATGAAATGTTATAATTCAATTGCTATTTTTGATAATGTAAATGTAAAAGGATCAATAAAATTTCATCAATGTACTAAAAAAAAAGGTTCTAGTGTGTATATAGATTTGTATGGTTTACAACCAAATACTAAAAAAGCTATTCATATTCATGAATACGGAGATGAGAGAAAAGGTTGTGAATCTTTAGGTCCTCACTGGAATCCGCATAATAAAACACATGGAACAATAACAGTGAAAAATATGCCACGTCATGCTGGTGATTTAATAAATAACATTGAAAGTGATTGGAGTGGAAAATGTCTTTATGCATATTACGATCCTCTAGTTAATTTAAGAGGAAATATAGATGAAAGTGTTATAGGGAGAAGTATTGTTATACATGATGGAATAGATGATTTAGGTCTTGGTGGTACTAAAGAATCGTTAAAAACCGGGTCTGCTGGTTCGAGAATGGCTTGCGCAATTATATCTAGAGCCGAAGATGGTAAAATGAAATAAATTGATTTTTTACAGGAACTTACCTAATAAAACCGACTCATGAAAGAACTGTGCGAAATACAAAAGTGTAATATGTACACTAGTCTTGAACGTCCGAGTTCTTGTTTCCGATTGATTGTCGGTACTACAAACACGGAACAAGCAAAGATATATGAAAATACCTGCAAATGGCTCTTGCGGGTAGTCCAGACGAAGCTTGGATCAACTATGTTCGACTATGCAAAATTGATGACGTCAGATGACCAAATAGACGTACGCATCATAATAGGAATGAGCCGATCTTCTTATGTAAAACATTTTGAAACAACTATGAACAGTACTGAAATAAAAAACGAGCTTGACGATACAATTAGAGAGATTAAAATACGATGCGCGAGAGCCTTGCAAAAATTACACGAGCGCATTGGTGATCAAGTTAAACCACCTGTGCAAGACGACGACAGGATACAGGTATCTTGGTTAGACGATTAATCATAAAATTGATTTTTTAGAAAAACTTGTGTAAATAATAGCATGAACATGAATCATCAATTCAACATCGCTGTTGCGGAAGAGAAAGAAGAGGAAGTACGAGCACGCCTCGTAGAAAAATATCCTCGTTTACCAGTCGAGATCATTCAGACTGCCATCGAGACGTGTACATGGTACACGTTGTTTCAAGGCACTAACAGATACAATACGCAGATGGCTCTCGATACATTCGCAGAGATGGCTTCAAATATCGTTGAAGAACGACGAGAACAATCGAACAATGTCATAGAGATGATTCTCCTCGAACATAAAAAGTCAGCTGGCTCGAAGACTGAAGGAAGCGATCTGGTAAAAGGAATCCTAGGCGTTTCACACGGAGTGTTGCTAATGATTCTCAAGTCGACACACAACATTTGGGACTCGGCAGCCGAGTTGTAGGAGGATGACCGACGACGACAACTACAGTTAGGTAAAGAACGACAACGACACCCACAAGGTGTCGTTCTTAAACAGACCACCGACACGCGCCAAGGAGGCGAGGCAAAAAAAATTGATTTTTGAGATCAACTTGCCAGAGAGAAAGCAGAAACAATGAAGTCATTTACAATGGCTCACTTCGTCAAGGCAGATCAACTTCCAGAGGGACCACCGACTTGGCTGGACCTTGTTCCGTCAGTCGTCTACGACAAATTCATCTCACCACATCTAACCATTCTGAACGAGACGTGCGTACAGCTTGCCAAGAGTCGGTGTGCTCAACCTAGCATCCGCCCGCTATGGGACTGCTTCCCTGCCAACATTACCGAGAAGGAAACGGAAGACCTGGTCAAGTGCGACGTCGACAAGTCGGAAGACGACTCGTGGAACGAGTACGACCCAGACGACGACTACGATCGAGAGTACGATCCAGACTTTTCGGCGCAGTGGGAAGAGCCACACTCTGATGGCGAGGATGACTGGTTTGACGACAACTAGCAAGTGACAAAACACAAGACTCAACAACAACGACACCAACAAGGTGTCGTTTTTCTGAGCATCTGCCATTGGGAAACAACTCGACAAGCTGATGAGCCTTGTTCAGGCTGGTGATTTAGAAGAAGTACAACGACATGTCGAGTCGTCGCCTCATTCAAGCTAGGCGCAAGCGAGATCGGGACACTCAAGCTGGCCGTAACAAAAGCAGGCATGGTCAAAGTAAAATAAAACTAACTACAAAGATTCAACGACAACGACACCAACAAGGTGTCGTTTCTGAGCACCCGCCCAAGTCAAAAAAAATTACAAATACATAATTTATAACAAATGATAAATTATGAAAGCGATTAATTTCAAAATTTTACAAGAGAACACAACTCGGAAATCCAACCCTTGTCTTCTCTCCACGAGATCCATATCTAAAGAAAAATAAAGTTGTCCTGGCTTTCTGGCGGTTTCCTCGCGTCAATCCAAAGTGGGCACAGTAACATTTTAATCAGTAAAAGTGACTTTCTTGGATAAATCAAAAAATGTGTGCAACAAAAAAACCTTTTTCTTTTCAAAAACTGGTTTTTAAAAACTTAATGTTATTTAATACAAATAGAGATTTTATATTTAATGAATTTTTTTCTCTCCAGTACTAGCAAACTCTATATCTTCTTTATTTTGACCAAAAGTAACTATATTTGTATCTAAAAGAGTTTTAAAATGTTTTTGATTTCGATCAAATTCTTCATGACAATCTTTATATTTTTCTCTTAGCTTGTTTTGTAGTATATCAGACCCAAATTGTATAAAACTGACATCAACGCTATCGCTATCAAGATGATCAAAATATTCCTCGTGGTTTACATAAGCAAATCTTGGATCTTCCGTAATAATAGGCCAAAAACTTGGGTTCATAACTAATCTGTTTGTATTTTTGTTAAATCGATCTTTTTCTTTTCTATTTGGATTAATGCCATAATGATAATGTATATATGGGTACTGTCCCTTGACATTACTGGGATCAAATTTTCTGTAAGTATCTTCATCTTTTTTTGCAAATGTAGCATGAGGCACAATAATGTCTTTTCCATTATGAGTAGTATTTACTAAAGAACAATGATAATTATCTCCTCCTTTACCAGTCAACTCTTGACCATAAACATTAATATCTCTTTTACCTCCACCAAAGTCGTTATAATATGCATAGTTTTTTTTTAGTATTTTCTTTTTACCGTACGCTTCTAGTTTACGTTTTTTTTCACTATCTATTTTTTCTTTATTCCGAACTTTTTCTCTTTCTATTTCCTGTTTATACTCTGGTTGGTTTTTTTCTTCATGTATTATGTTTCTTTTGCGTTTTCTTTCTCTTAAACGTATGGCTGGGCGTAGCTTAATACCCAACCATTCTATTATTTCGTTTATTCTTTCTCTATCGACGTCTGTAGGGTTGGATATCTTACCTAAGACTTCACGCCTTAAAGTTTCAAGCCTTTCTTTTTTTTCTTTTTCATTACTTTCATATATCTCAAAAACGCGAGATTTCAGTTCATCTATTTCTTTAACAAAAACTTCAATTACAAATTTTATTCTGTCATCTTTGTAAAATTCGAATAATTTATTAAGTGCTTCTTTTGTTTGTTCTTCTTTTTCATATATATTAAAAACAAGAGGTTGAAAAAAATCTTTCTCTTCTTTTGACATTGGGGTTTGAACTTTCTCTCTTTTTCTTTGTATCGTTAGGTTTCTCTGTCTTTTTTCCTCCTCTTTCATACCCTTCAAAACGGTGTGTGGTTTTTTATTCAAAAATTTTAGGTCTTCGTCCGTAATTTTTGGTGTATACGTCTTATTCAAATATTTTTTATCTTCGTCCGTAATTTCTGTTGGACTGTAAAATTTACTTGCACGAGACTTACGTCGAATAGACTTACGTCGAATAGACTTAGACTTTCGAGACAAAGATTTACGTGCACGAGACTTACCTTGAATAGACTTACCTTGAATAGACTTGCGTCGAATGGATTTAGACTTTTGTGGTGAAGACTTACGTGCACGAGATTTACGTATACGAGATTTACGTATACGAGACTTGTTTACACGAGATTTACGTATACGAGACTTGTTTACACGAGATTTACGTACAGGAGACTTACGTGCACGAGATTTACGTAGAATAGACTTACGTCGAATAGATTTACGTTTTGAACTATTCATTTACTATAAATGAATATTTAAATTAACCTGTAATTAAAATTAGTTCAAAGTTTTTGGCTGTGCCTTCTTATTAGAGTAAAATTGATTTTTTTGGACAAGTCTGTCAGTTAAAACAGAAATGACTGCTAACTTGTACACTCAGAATATGAAGACCGGTAAGAAAATAATCAAGCTCATCATGCCATTCAAGACATATGAAGATGAACTTAGAGACAAGTACGTCAATAACACGACCGAGTTAGACGCGAACCTGAAGACTCGTATGTGTAAAAGTATTGAAGGAGGATTTCCCTGTTCTCATGGAGAAAAGTGTCGCTTTGCTCATTCACTAGAAGAGCTAGTAACACGAAATTGTATTTTCAACGACAATTGCCGTTTTGTCAAGTTCAGAAAAGGCAAGTTGGTGAATAATGAGAGTAAAATATGCATGAACAAACATCCACATGAAAACCAAGACGAATTTATGGAGCGTACAGGTCTCGTAAAATACAAGACTATCTCCGCAAAACAAGAGGTCGACGTAAAGAGTTTTGCTTGCGACCGCCAGACAAATTACAGCTGGGCAGCTGCTATCAAGTCGTCTCGTGCTCCTTCTCAAGACACCTTTGTTTTTAGCACTCCTCCTGTGCCGATCGGCGGTTTTACTTGCACCACAACACCTAGCCTAACTCCACCCGTTCCAATCGGCGGTTTTACTTGTGATTCTACAATGCCTAGCCTTACTCCTCCTGTGCCGATCGGCGGTTTTACTTGCACCACAACACCTAGCCTAACTCCACCCGTTCCAATCGGCGGTTTTACTTGTGATTCTACAATGCCTAGCCTTACTCCTCCTGTGCAGATCGGGGGTTTTACTTGTGATTCTACAACACCTAGCTTTGCTCCACCTTTTCCGATCGGCGGTTTTACTTGCGCTGCTACAACATCTGGAAGCTCTCTGTATGCGTCAAGTAGCTATTTTGGTTGTGTGCCTACAGAAAAAGAAATAGTTCTTCGAGTTCCAAAAGAATTTGCCATGCAGGCACTAGAACTAGCTTTGAATACTGGTAATAGGTGCATTCGCGTAGAGGTAATTCAGTAAATTAACTCTGTTCAAACTATTTAATAAATATTTAAAATTCAACGACAACGACGACTTTTATGTTCGTTTTCCGAAAAAGTAAAACAAGTAGTTAGGCTCAAAACAACACCAACAACGGTGTTGTTTTATGGAAATCAACAGCTAAAATTATAAATAAATTTGATTTTTAGGATAACCAAGTAAGAAAAAAGTCAAAATGACTAGTCTTGACTCTGAGAATATATTTTTCCTTGCAAAAAAAGGGGATCCAGACTCTCAATACTTGTTGGGAGACATGTATTCCAAAGGAATTGACATTGAAAAAAATGATGTTCTTGCCTATTATTGGTACTGGGAAGCGACTAAAAAGGGTCACTCGCTCGCTCAATCAGCCATGGGGAAAATTCGTATCGAGAAAGAAAAGTTTCGAGCTGAACAACAACAGAAATTTGCTTACATGTTCTTTTGTGCGGACAACAAAGAGCTTGACAAGGACGTCCTCGCAATATTGTGGAAAGAACTCAAATCAGATGAAAATCGTATCCACGAATTAAAAAAATATACAAATTTAGCATCTGACAAACTTAAATAAACAACTTGGCAACATCCTTTGATTGGTGTAAATAAAATCGATTTTTTAGGACAACTAGACTAGAGAAAATCAGAAATTATGAAGTCGATGACACAATCCAATATCGCCAAGTTCTTCCTCTCCTTCCTCACTGAGCATGGCTCTGAAGAGATGTTGGAGAAGTGGAACGAAGAAGAGAATATGACGGCATTCCAAGCCGTGCTCGCCAAGGAAAGCAAGCGCGAAGCCAAGCGAAGCAGTGAGAAAAAGATAAAGGATCCTAACGCACCCAAGAAGGGTAAAAACTCGTACATCATCTTTTGCTCGAAGAAGAGAGAAGAAGCCAAGGCGGCGCTTGGTAAGGACGCCAAACCGACCGAGGTCTCCACAAAGCTGGGAGAAATGTGGACGGCTTTAAAGGCAAGCACAAAGGCCGCCGACAAAAAGGCACTAAAGGCACTTGAAGAAGAGTCGGTTGCAGACAAGGCTCGCTACGAAGAAGAAATGAAGGAGTATCAACCTCCGAGCGACGACGAGCTCGCTGCCACCTCTCGAGGCAAGAAAAAGAAGACGAGCGACAAGGACCCAAATGCACCAAAGAGAGGTCGGTCTGCATACATCCTTTTTTGTGCGGACAAGCGTGAAGAGGCCAAGGCATCACTTGGAGATGATGCCAAGGGTAAGGAAGTCATGACTCGGCTTGGTCAAATGTGGACTGAACTCAAAGAAGACGAGTCTCGAGCGAGCGAGCTCGACAGGTACGAGAAGGCCGCAGCGGATGACAAGGCTCGCTACGAAGAAGAAAAGAGCGAATATACGGCTCCGGTTGCGATTCTAGGGCAACAAGAAGAGCCGAAAGCAAAGCAAGCAAAGAGCAAGAAGTCTAAGAAAGAGAAAAAGGCCGAAACAGTGTCGTCCGATGACGAAGAGACTCTTGCTGTTGAAGAGCCAGTCAAGAAGACATCTTCCAAGAAGATGACGGGTTACGTTTACTATTGCAGCTACTACAGAGAAGACTTCAAAACAAGCCACCCTGAAATGAAGAAATCCGAAGTCAACAAGGAACTAACGCGTCAGTGGAACGAGTTGAGCAAGGAAGAAAAGAAGGAGTGGTCGGATTCAGCTGCGGCTTTGTAAACACTTTATTTGTACTTAGAAGTAGGTAACGACTTAACAAAAACAACACTTTTATTTTGTACGTTGATGTAGGTAAAGCAACAAGAAGACTTAACGACAACGACACCCACAAGGTGTCGTTTCTTCTAGCATAAATTGATTTTTTAGGACAACTGTCTAAAGAAGAGACAGCAAAAATGAAGTCATTTACTCTCTCTCAATTTATGAAGACCACTAAAGAACCAGATAAGCCAAAAACAAAAATATGCTTACTTCCAACCGACATCTACAAGGTCATTGTCACAGAGCACTTGTCTGGAGTAGACAAAATGGGCCTCGAACTTGCACTCGGCAAAGAGCAACGGTCTCTCACCGAGAAAGAATTAGAGGACGCCGTCAAAAGCGACGCCGACAAGGCAGAAGACGCCGAGTGGGACAAGTACGAGTTGGATAAATACGACAATTACGACTTTTCGGCAGAATGGGAAGAGAAACACTTGGACGAAGAAGAAGATACGATAGACGATGAAAGAGACAACTGGTAAGAAGATACTGTTTTGATAAATATTAACGACAACGACACCCACAAGGTGTCGTTTTCAAGACTGCAAATAAAATTGATTTTTTAGGACAAGTACTCTAGTCAAAATCAGTGATGATGTCTGCTAAGTCCAACATATATAAGGTTTTTAACCAAGAGGCTATGAGCCAAGAGGTTATGAATCAAGAGGCTATGAGCCAAGAGGTTATGAACCAAGCTACAACGAGCGAGGCTATGAGCCAAGCTACGATTGATACTGAGTTCCCTTGCTTATCTTCTACAAGATCTAAAGGCAAGAAAGTGACGAAGCTTGTCATTCCCTTGAAAACGTACAAGGAAGAGCTTCGCGAAAGATACGAGGCTCGCCCTGTGCAAGAAAATTTCAAGACGCGAATGTGCAATAGCCTAGACAAAAATGAAGTCTGTCGTCATGGAGAAAATTGTCGCTTCGCCCATTCGCTCGACGAGCTTGTGATTAGAGACTGCCATTTCAAGGACAGGTGCTACTTTGTGAAGATCAAGAAGGACAAGTTGGTCAATGACGGATGCAATTGTTGCAGGAACAAGCATCCGCAGGAAAGTAAAGACGAGTTTATCGAGCGTATGGGGCTTTCGCGCTACAAGACGAGTGGTCCAAAGCACGAAGAGATCGACGTTGAAGATGAACCGGAGATCAAGAGCAAAGAGGTCAAGATTGACGAAGTCAAGGTCGACGAAGCCAAGGTCGACGAAGCCAACGAGATCGAGTTAGGTCATTGGTATGAACAATGTTGCGAAAATGAGCGCAAAAGACTCGAGCGCGAGAAACTGGAGCGCGAGAGAAATTCGGAATCTAGTCAGAAAGAGATAGTACTTCGAGTACCAAAAGTATTGGCTATGCAAGCCTTAGAGTTGGCATTAAATAGTGGTAATAGGTGCATTCGAGTAGAAGTAATAGAGTAAAAAGTAGAGTAATGGAGGCACCAAGATAAAGAGGAGGAGGGTGTCACAGAGTAGAGCGTTGGAATGGGGCTCTACTTATACAAAAACGACACTATTTAGTGTCGTTTTAACTTGATTTTCGGACAACTAGCAAATAACTTATCATAAACCATGAAATACAGAAGAAATTGTTCATGGAGAAGCGTTCCTAGCTCGTGACAAAAAAAAGATTTGGGCGCATGTTGGTGCTCTCGTCAAGTACAATCGAGAACAAGTTGGTGCAAGAGCACTTCAACAACGTCTTGTTCAAGAACAGCTTTTCTTTGGTGTAGACTCGGTTTGCAAGTGCATCAGCTTGTAAAACAACACCAACACGGTGTTGTTTTAACACCACTCATTATAAATTGAAAAATAAAAAGAGTCTAAATAAAAGAGTTGTTTAATATAAAATAAGTTTTTATATTTATAAATGAATGTCGATATAGTAGATGTATATAAAATAATATATGAATCTAATTGGTATGATAATAATGGTATACCAGTTAGATTCGTATCTGATAATATACAATTTTGGGAATCTAATGGAGAATTCACAATAGATGGTAAATTTGTATTGGAAAATATTAACAATTGTCCTTATATACATGTTACTTCTCCTAAAAGATATCGTATATCAAAAGAATACGATTTTTATATTAAATTTACAACTTACAATGATGATTACTACTTAAATTTTCTCGATGATAAAATATTTTGTAGTTGTAAAAGTTATATTCCTAAAATAATATTTTATAATGTAAAATTATTAGATATACTAGACGACAAAATAGAAAGTATTCTTTGTAATAAACACTGGATATTTAAGAATTGGATGAATGGTGATATTCAAAAAATACGTTTCGATACAAAACTTCATAGAAGAATAATTTTGGAACTACAAGGAATTGATAATATACCAGTTGCTATAGGAGAATGGTATAATACCGGAAATTTAATCGATATAAGATGGGATAAAAGTTGTTTTTCCCATAAAATGAACCTTCTATGTGATATTAATGACGAGTCCATTGTTTATATGAAACAGGAAAATACACAATATTTTCAAGATAATGAAGATATATATTTGTTTAATCCGCTTAAACCTCATCATATTATTTACTCGGGTGAAAATGTTAGATAATTTATTTATGTGAATACCAAGATGTCATCTAAAATCAACCTCGAGATCGACTTCTTACCCGTTTACTTCTAGTACCTTTTTTGGGTGAACTTCTTACCCGTTTACTTCTAGTACCTTTTTTGGGTGAACTTCTTACCCGTTTACTTCTAGTAACTTTTTTCATCGGACTTTTCCTTTTAATTTGACATCTTTTTTTGATTTCTTCTTTGCTTAATTCTTTTGCAGTTTTTGGTGTAGAAGAATTTATTCTTATAGAAGGTCTACAATATGGATAATTTTCTTTCCAATTTTTAGACAACTTAGAACGACCACATGATACTTTTTTAGGAAGCTTGCATACATTTATCCATTTCTCATTATACCAACGTGAAATTCCTGAATATTTTGATTTTTTTCCAGAATATCCTCCTCCTCTTCTTTTATATTCTTTAACAAGCCATCCAGATGCATATGCGCTGGGCCAAACTTTAAATTTTTGTTTGGCTTCTTGCTTAATCTTATTATAAAGTTTTGTGTTTGTAGGAGATGGTTTCATTTATTCTAATTTATTTAATAAAATATTAAATAATTTTGTAATAAGTTCTAAAACACTCAGACAAAGCTACAAAGTTATTTGACAAATTTTATTTTTAATTTAATATTATAAATGAGTGATACTCAACAGATTTCCAAAGAAAAATTTATGAATTTGAGTGGCGACACACACCAACTTTAGATTATCCACGAACTTCTTTTGGATCTGGAACAATTAAAGATTGTATGGGCAACTATTTATTTATAATAGAAAAGACAATAAAAAAAGATACAAGCATTTTTGATAATATGACGTTTGGAATGTTTTCAGAACCAAAACCAGAAAAAATCTATTACGCAACGTGTATTACTTCTCAAGAAATGGAAAAAATAATAGACAACCAATATAAACAATATAAAGAAAAAGAAAAATTAAAAGAAGTACCTTATATACCTTATAAATTACAATTTAACTTATTATATGGGTATGAAAATAATAGAGCAAAACAAAAAGATTTTTTGTTTCCTGCAACATTTAGCGAAGGGATAACACACATTTTTAATACTACATTATTTCCAGACAAAACAGAATATACGCGAGAAAAAAGAATGTTTTTACTTAAAATTGATAATGATAATATCGAAATATTAAAAATAGAAAGTCTAAACGAAAATTTTAGATCAATTGATGATCCTTTATATTATAAATATTTTGATGGCTTCGAACGTAGGCTTGACAGGATTCAGTTTCCAGAACCAGAACCAGAACCAGAACCTAAACCCTACCAACGCCTTAAACCCTCCCAACGCCTTAAACCCTCCCAACGCCCTAAATAAATTAATTTAAACAAATTAATTTTACTTGAAAAATTACTTATTTGGTAAACAAAGAGGAGGTTTGCATATTTTATTTTTTGTAGCTAGAATAGAACACGTTGGAATAGGTGTTTTTGATGCACATGGTACTTTTTGACAACTATAATGACCATCATTAAAACATAACTCCATATCTCCACAACATTTATCAAAAGAACAAGGATTTATACCAAAAGGATCTTGACCTTCTTGATAACAATTATTAACCTGAGGAGAAGATCTTTTAAAAACTTTAATATATTCTATAGACCAATAAGCTTTAGACAAGTCAGCTGTTTTTATGTACGTTTTACAATCTTGTGTTGGATTTTCTTTATTCTTAAATACGTTTCCAGCACCAGCCCAATCACCACATAATGTAGTGTTGAGTGTCATTGCTAAATTTGCAAATTGCCCAGGACAAGGATTGAATTTAGTACGATTTGTAGTAGGCCAGCTATCTGGAATTGGATTGTTTGCCAAAAGATCTTTTGGCTCTTGTCCTCTTTGAAAGAACCATACCGTGACAGCTCCTTCCGGTGTAAGTTCGCATGCGTATGTACCTCCTCCTTTATTGTTAAAACCTTTTCCAAAACTACTAATCGAATTTAAATAAACTCCACAACCTACATTTGGACACAAACTTTTCTCTTTAATTTCAGGAGTGCATCCACATCCAAACTGTCCATTACTATTTTTACTACAATCAGGTTCTGTAATTCCGACAACACCATGCTGTCTGCATCCAGGAACACCATCTTTATCATTTGTGTGTAATGTTGATACATTTTTACTTGAATTATCATCGATAGAGTTTACACCTTCAATAATATCAATCTCTCCATCGCATGCCCATTTTTTACTTCCTTTTGAATCAAGCCAAAAAGATGGCCAAACTCCATTACCTTCTGGCATATGATCAGCACTAATAACAAAAAGACCATCATTGTACATTTTTTTAGAAACCATTCTGATCATTTTTCGATTTTGTCCGTTAACTGGTGGAGATCCAGCATTTATTATTACTTTTCCATTTTTAACTGTACACAGCTCGGAATGACTACCATAAAAGACTTCCCCGTGTGTAGGATCATTACCAATAAAGAATTTCATTGGTTTTGACGAGTTTGAATTCACATCTGGAATAAGATTTTCTCCTGTAAGATTGTCAACAAGTGTATACAAATTTATTTTGGGTTTATCTGGTTTACCTGGATCACTTGGTTTACCTGGATCACTTGGTTTACCTGGTTTACCTGGATCACTTGGTTTACCTGGATCACTTGGTTTACCTGGTTTACCTGGATCACCTGGATCACCTGGATCACCTGGATCAC
>Ga0209443_1001399_pt1 | contig 15227 bp, 8 predicted proteins | sample LauGreBMM110DCMD_2_FD_187571 | JGI IMG/M metagenome (GOLD analysis project Ga0209443, IMG submission 187571) | Freshwater lake microbial communities from Lake Michigan, USA - Su13.BD.MM110.DCMD (SPAdes) (version 2) | ecosystem: Environmental > Aquatic > Freshwater > Lake | place: Lake Michigan... | reverse complement strand
ATCCTGAAGAGCAACATCGAATTCGGTGCGATCAGCAGCAACCGCCCGCGTTCGCTCCCGCCCATCGACCGCATCACGCCGTGGTTAGCCACCGGCACCTATCAGGGCCGCAATCTCGACGGTTCCGCCCGGACGTTCAGCTACCTCAACCGCGAAACGTTCAATCCCTATCAGATGCAAGATGACAACACCGGTCGCCCGAACCACGGCCAACAGCGCCCCAGCATCAACGGCGGTCCCAACGCCGGAAGGCCCAACCCTGCCTACAATCCGTGGGTCGGCAACTTCGCCCAGGCGTTCGGCGGCCCGCTCGCTTATTTCTCCGGCAACGGTGCGCCCACGTTCATGGTGTCCGAGTCCCGCACGACCCGCGGTATCGGCCCCAGCGGCGCGATCGACGGCGGCATCGGCGGCCTACCGTTCAACCGGCAGGGAGGCGTCGCCACGCAGGCGGCCTACGCCCGCGCGGCCCGCCTGCCCTTCGCGGAATTTGGTGTCTACAAAAATAACAATCTCACCGACGCCTCCGTCTTCGATTTCTACAACAATCTCATCGACGGCTCCAACAAGCGCGAGTGGCAGAACTTCCGCGCGTCCAACATCAGCCTCGCCCAGACTTTCCTAAAGGACAAAATCGGCCTCGAGGCGACCTACAACAAGGAGTTCTACAAAAACGGTCAGCTGGCCCTCCTCAGCGGCGACAACCAGGCAATTCACGTCGACATCAACAGCGTTTACTCCGACGGCACCAACGCCGGCCTCAACGGCGAGCCTTTCCAAGACGGCACGAAGAATCCCAATGTCGGCCGCCCGTTCATCAGCGACAGCTGGCAGGGCGGCAACAACTCCGCCAAGACCGACCGCGAGTCCGGCCGTATCACCGTCTTCGGTACGCACGATTTCTCCCGCGAGGGCTCGACCCGCAACTGGCTCACGCGCCTCGCTGGTCGCCACACCCTCACCGGCCTCTACAGCCAAGATCGCCAGAAACGCGACAGCCGCAATTGGCAGCGCGCTGCGATTCTCGATCCGGCCTACCGCACGCTCATCGGCGCCCCGGCCTCGACCAAATTTACCGACAACTTGCTCGCGGTGAACCCGGTCGTTTATCTCGGGCCCTCGGTGGCCGGCCGCACATCGGCTAGCGGTCTTTCCATCCCACGGGCCACCGAGGTCGCGACGGTTTCGACCGCGAATATCCGCATCTTCGACTCGACGTGGGCCGCACGGCCCGGGGTCGATCCGGCGGCCGTGTGGGACAACCCCTACTTTATTGCCGGCGATGCACGCCGCGTTTCCACCCAGTCCGAAAATCCCGCGAACTACGTCGGCTGGCGTAACGCCACCTTCGCCGTCACTGATTCCGAGCAGGGCAATCGCGACGCGCTCACGACGAACGCCAGCCTCACGCGTTCCCGCGTCTTCTCCCGCGTCGCCGTCTGGCAGGGACATTTCTGGGATAATGCGGTTGTCGGCACCTACGGCATCCGCCGCGACGTGGCCCAAGCGTGGGCGTTTTCGCGCAACTCCAACTCCAGCCCCGGTTTCGGCCAGGTCGACCTCGGGTCCACCTTCCTTCTGCCCGATCTCCCGCAGAATCGCCTCGAGGTGACGTCGAAGTCGTGGAGTGTCGTCGCCCATCTCAACCGTTTCATCAAGGGGGAGCGCCTCCCGGTGAACGTCAGTTTCTTCTATAGCAAATCGGAGAACTTCCAGCCCGCCGCGAACCGCGTCGATCTCTACGCCACACCCATCTCCGCCCCGGAAGGCCAAACCACGGACAAGGGCGTTCTCATCGAAACCAAGGACGGGCGCTTCTCCGTCCGCGTGAACCGTTACGAGACCGCCGCGCGCAACGCCGGCAGTAGTGGCCTCGGTGGCGCGTGGTTCCTCGGCACATCGCAGGCGTGGGCCGGCAATTGGGCCAATATCTTCGAATTTGATCTCGGTGGTTCGACGCTCGCGACGCAGGGCCAGGGCGATCAGGGGCGCTATAACTACAGCCCCGGCCCCGGCGAAACCCAAGATCAGGCCGCCGCCCGCGAACGTGCCGCCGTCGGCGCATGGCGCGCTTGGCAGAAGAAGATCGACCCGCGCTTCTACAAAGCCTGGGGCATCGCCTTCGATCCCAACGTCGCTCCGATCAGCCAACTCCGCGGCGACCTGGGGGCGAGCACCCCGAACGGGTTTACGCTCACCGAAGACAGTCTGTCGAAGGGCTATGAAATCGAAGTCACGGCCCAAGCCACCCGCAACTGGCGCTTCAGCGCCAACGCGGCCAAGACCGACGCCCGCCGGGCGAACATCGGTGGCGTCGCGCTCGCCGATTTCGTCTCTAAATACGAAGACGCGCTCCGGAACACGGCCGCCGGCGACCTCCGCATCTGGTATGGCGGCGCGGGCAACGAAACCGCGCTTTTCCAGTGGAACAGCAACGTCGGCTCCGAGTTCACCTCCCGGAAACTTCAGGAGGGCACCAACGTCCCCGAGCTGCGCGAATGGCGCTTCAACGCTATCTCCAACTACGACTTCACCGAGGGCCGTCTCAAAGGCGTGAGTATCGGTGGCGGCCTGCGTTGGCAGGACACGGTCGTGATCGGCTACAGTCCGCTCGCCGGCAAGACCGCCAGTGAAGTGAGCTTCGACATTGGCAATCCGTATCGCGGTCCGACCGAGACCAACATCGACCTCTGGCTCGGCTACAGTCGCAAGAATGTCTTCCGCGGCATTGACTGGCGCGTGCAACTCAACGTCCGCAACGTCGCGCAACACAACAGTCTCATTCCGGTCACCACGCAGCCGAACGGCCAGGCCGCCGGCTTCCGGATTGCGCCGGTGGAAACGTGGAGCGTGTCCAACGTCTTCAAGTTCTAATCCTACGCTTGGGTTTCGCCGCCGATCGAGCCCGGTCGGCGGCGGGCCTTTGCCAAACCAAGCTCCCGGTTTACCCCCGGCGCTTGGGCGGTGAAAGCTGCAGCACTCAGCCTGCTCGATCCCCCTCCACCTCACTTCGTTTTCTCATGAAATCTCCCGCATTCCTCACCATGTCGACCCCTCATGGGCTCGGCCTTCCCGCCGCAGCTCTGCTGCTCGCCTGCGTTGTTTGCCCCGTCACCGCCCAGACCGCTCCCGCCGCCAAGCCTGCGACGGAGGAGGCGATCGTCCTAACGCCCTTTTCGGTCTCGGCCTCACAGGACAAAGGCTACCGCGCCTCCAATTCGGTCTCCGGCTCGCGCATCGATACACCGATCAAGGATCTGCCCTTTGCGTTGCAGGCCTTCACGTCCGAATTCATCACCGATCTCAACCCGCACGATTTGTTTGATGTCATCCGTTATTCGCCCGGCGTCACGACCCGCAACGGTGATTTCGCCGCGGGCAACGCCGGCAACTATGCCATTCGCGGCTTCGGGACCGGTTCGAATCCGCTGCGCAACGGTTTTGCGGGACCGCCCATCGTCGACTCCGTCAACGTGGCCCGGATCGAGGTGGTCAAGGGACCGGCCTCGTTCCTTTACGGCCAGCTGGCCCCGGGCGGCCTGGTGAACATCATCACCAAACGGCCGCTTTCGTATAAACAAACTACCCTGCGGCAGGAATTTGGCTCCGACAACTACCTGCGCACCGAGCTCGATACCACCGGGCCGATCGCCGACACCAAGGTGCTCTACCGCCTGGCCGGTTCCTGGCAGAACGACTTCGAGTATTACGATGCCTACGAAGCCAAGCAATGGGACCTCGCCCCCTCGGCCACTTGGCGAATCACGCCTAACGCCAGTATCACGGTCGATTTCGAGCACTTCCAGAAGGACGAGCTTCCGCTGATGATGATCCCGAACATCGCTTTCCCGACCCCGACGGGCTACAAGTATGCCCAATATCTTGATCGCTCCTATCCAGTCCCGCAGAATTTCAATACCTCCGATTACTCCGATTTTCGGAACAGCGTTTTCGACAATGTGAACATCAATGCCGAGATCAAATTCGGCGAGCACTGGAGTGCCCGGTCCGCTTATGCCTACCTGTTCCGGAATGTCGATTTCTTCGCGCACGGCAATTACAGCCTGGGCAACACGGCCACCACCAATGCCGGCAACATCCCCGCCACGTCCACCTTGCCCGTGATCTTGCAACAGAATGCCATGGGCCGCCGCCCCCGTGAACTCAAAGAAGACGGGTTCACGCACACTTACACGGGAGAGGCCACCGGCCTCTATCAGTTTGGCGGCGTCTCCGCGCGCTTCCTCCTCGGCTACCAGAGCGACACTGTGCGGAGCAACAGCGCCACTTGGCAGGCGCCCGTGAATACCTGGCCCCGTCCGTGGGACTTGAGCAATCCGGCGACCTGGGATCGCAACGCCCCCAAGCGGACCCGGGGTTCCGCTGACCTGCCCTTAACGGCCAGCAGCCGGGCCGACATTGACATCGAGGCTTACTGGGCCGGGGTCACGCTGGGTTTCTTAAAGGATCGCCTCACCGTCTTGGCTGGCTCCCGCCACACCGAAACAGAGAACCGCTCGTTTAACAAAATTACTGGCGTCAAAAACCCGGTGTTTAACCGAGAGAAGGACACCCCGCAGATGGGCGTGTTGTATAAGCTGACCGACGAGATTTCCGCGTTTGCTTCGTCAAGCCAGTCATTTGTGCCCAATAATTCGCTCCTGCGCATCTTGGGTGCGCCAACCACCCCAGCCGAACCCACGGTGGGCAAGGGCTGGGATGTCGGGCTCAAGGCCGGCCTGAAGAACGGCAAGCTCTCGGGCACGGTCTCATACTACCAGGTCCGCAACACGAACATCATCCAAAATGTGGTCGCGTTCCTGCCCAACGGCAATACGGCCTTCACGGATTTCCAGAGTGGCGAGCAGGAAAGCAAGGGCATTGAAATTGATGCCGTTTATTCGCCGTTCGATGCCTGGCAAATCTACGCGGCGTATAGCCACCAGACCCCGATCTACACCAGCAATCCGGCTTTCCGAATCCTGGAAGGCAAACCGCTGGAAGGCTCGACCCAGAACCTCGCCAGCCTTTGGACCAAATACCGGTTCACCGAGGGCGGCCTGAAGGGCGCCTTTATCGGCGGTGGCTTTACGTGGCAGAGCAAGCAACAGGTCCGCTTGGAGAACCCCGATCTGTTCTACGAGCCCTACGCCCTGTTCGATATCCTGGCCGGCTATGATTATAAATGGCTCGGCCGCCCGACCACGATATCCTTGGCCGGGAAAAACCTGACCAACGAAAACTATCTGCCGTCCAATAATTCGCGCGGCCAGGCGCGTCGCTTTATTCTGTCGATTTCGACCAAGCTGTAAACACGGCCAATCTGAGATCGATTGCTGGCTCGGGGGGCGGAAAAAAGCCCCCGGAGCCGGCCCTTCGGCTCCAACTTGGCGCGCCAAAGAAGGCGGGCACCCCTACTCGCTGCATCCCGTCAGCCCGCACATTCTCATGATCACACTCGCTAAGAAATTGGGCCACGCCTCCGGCGCAAGCCGTGAGCGTGGCGCCTTGGTTCGTCTCGCCCCTCCCGCAGGGCGCCGCCTTTTTTCGCTGCTCGCCGCGGTCGCTGCACTCGCTGGCTCCACGGCAAACGCCCAGAATTTCCGCACCGGCACCGTCGCTGAGCGCTACACGTTGCTCTGCGCCAATTGCCACGGCAAAAACCTCGAGGGGAGCGGCACCGGCCCCTCGCTGCTCAAGGACACGTGGCTCCATGGCGGCGACGACGAGAGTATCGCCAAGAGTATCCGCACCGGGTTTCCCGAAAAAGGCATGCCGGTCTGGGGAGCCGCGATTCCGGAAAAAGAAATCCGTGCCATGGTGATCTATCTCCGCGAAGCCCGCGCCAAGGCGATCCGTGATCTGGCCAAGGTCAGCAAGCCCCCGGCTTCGATGACGGCGAAGAGCCAGCTCCACGACTTCAAGCTCGATACGTGGGTTGATGCGGTCGTGGAGCCGTGGTCCCTCGCTTTTCTCTCGCCCACGCAGGCGATCATGACCGAAAAGCGCGGGTTTCTCTATCTGATCGAAAACGGGAAACTCGCCGCTCGTCCGATCAGCGGATTGCCCATGATCGATGTCGGTGGACAAGGCGGCCTCTTCGATGTCGTCCCCCATCCGGACTACGCGACCAACGGCTGGATCTATCTTTCCTACAGCGATCCCCAGGTCAAAGCCGACGGCACCCCGGCCGTGCTGACTCGCCTTATCCGCGGGAAACTCAAGGAAGGGGTCTTCGTCGAGCAGCAGACAATTTTCCAAGGCAAGCTCGAGCACTACATCAAAGCCGACTGGCACTTCGGTTCCCGCATCGCCTTCGACGGCAAGGGCTATGTCTACTTCTCGATCGGCGAACGCGGCCAGAGCGCGCACGCCCAGGACATTACCCGCCCCAACGGTAAGATTCACCGCCTGCACGACGACGGACGCATCCCAGGCGATAATCCTTTCGTCGGCGACCCAACGGCGGTTCCGTCCATCTGGAGCTTTGGGCACCGCAATCCTCAGGGCCTCGCCTTTTCCCCCGCGACCGGCGAACTCTTCAATTCCGAACACGGCCCGCGCGGGGGCGACGAACTCAACCTCGTGCGTAAGGGTCTGAACTACGGCTGGCCGATCATCACTTACGGGATGAACTACGACGGCACGACCATGACCGAGCTCACCTCGAAGGAGGGCATGGAGCAGCCGATCGCCTATTGGGTGCCGTCGATCGCCACCTGTGGCATCAATTTCTACACCGGCGATCTTTTCCCGAAGTGGAAGAACCAGCTCTTCCTCGCGTCACTCGCGGCGGAGCAGCTCCTTCGCCTTGAGATCGTCGACGGCAAGGTCGTCGCCCAAGAGGTCATCTTCAAGGATCTCAGTCGCATCCGTCACGTCATTACCGGCCCCGACGGCGCTCTCTACGTGCTGCTCCAGAAGCGCATCGTCCGCCTCACGCCCTCCTCCTAATTCGGCCGCACGCGCGCTGCTCACCGGTCGAAAAAATATCCTTCGTTGCGATGAAGCGCTTCGTCCTTGGTCTCCTGACACTCGCGGTGTGCACGGTGGCCTTTTCGGCCATGACGTTTGTCCATCCCGGGGCGATGAGTTCCCAGGTGGAATTGGATTTTGTGAAGGCCAAGATTGCGGCCGGCGCCGAGCCATGGACGACCCAGTTCAATAAACTCAAGGGGCTCGCAACCGGCGGGACCAATGCGTTGGCGAATCTCAATTCGAACAACGGTGACGCCAATACTTCAAAGAGTGACGCCCGGAAAGCCTACGCCAATGCGCTCGCGTGGGCCTATACGGGAAACGAGACCTACGCCAGGCAGGCGATCGCCGTGCTCAATGCCTGGTCAGGTCTGCAGGGTTTTACCGGTGGTAACGATCAGGACAAACTCCAGGCGGGTTGGATCGGCGCCCTCTTCGCGCCCGCGGCAGGTCTCATGTTGGGCTACGCGGAGTGGGCGCCGGCGGATATCGCCAATCTTCGCGCCATGTTTCGGCGGGCGTTCTATCCGCAGCTGACGACCGCCAGCAGTTGGAATGGAAACGTCGATCTCACACAGATCGACGCCATGATGAACATCGCCGTCTTCAACGAGGACGAGGCGCTGTTTAACGCGGGACTCGAGCGGCTGAAAAAACGAAATCCCGCATACTTCTACCTGGTCGCGGACGGTGGCGTTCCGCGCATCAACGGCGACGGGAATAATACCGCCGCTTTCTGGAGCAATCCCGCCAAATGGGTTGATGGGCTGACCCAGGAGACGTGCCGCGACAACGGCCACCATGCCCAATACGCCCTGGCCTCGGCCTTGCACGCCGCCGAAGTTGCCTGGCACCAAGGCGTCGATGTCTACACTGAAAACACGGCGCGCTACACCGCCGCCTTGGAGCTCATGGCCACCCAGCTCGTGACGGGTGACATGCAGGGGACGAGTGCGAATCCCGTGACCACCTCCAGTCGCTTCAATACGTTTGAGGTCGGGTTCAACCACTACCAAAATCGCCAGGGCATCGCGCTGCCGAACACGCTCAAAGCGATCATGCAGGAGCTGCGACCCAAGGGGCAATCCGACTGGAACATCTTCTACGAGACCCTGACCCACGGCGACCTCGCGCGCGCCGCGCCCATCGCGCCCCCGACCACCGGCCCGGCTCGCCTCATTAACCTCGCCGCGCGCGTGGCGGTCGGTGGCGTCGCGGGAACACCGATACCGGGATTTGTCCTCAGTGGCCCGGGTGAAAAGGCGATGCTCATCCGCGCGGTCGGGCCTTCGCTGGCAGGTTTGGCCGTGAGCGGCGCGCTGTCCGATCCGCGTTTCAGTCTCGTCAACGGCGCGGTCACGGTCTCGGCCAATGATAACTGGCTCGCCGCCGATGCCGGAGCGATGGCCACCACGGGAGCGTTCGCGCTCACCGCCGGCGGTAAAGACGCCGCGTTGCTCACGTCGCTGGCGGCCGGTGCCTACACCGCGCCGGTGACGGCGACTGACGGCGGAAGCGGCGTCGCGCTGCTCGAAATCTACGAGACCTCCGCCTCGTCGCCGGCCACGCTGATCAACGGCTCCACCCGCGCCTATGTCGGCACGGGAGAGAGCGTGCTGATCCCGGGTTTCGTGATTGGCGGCACCGGCACGTTGCGGCTGCTCATTCGCGCCGTCGGCCCCACGCTGGCGAATTTCAATGTCGCTGACGTGCTCGCCGATCCGACGATCACGCTCTATCGCGGGTCGACCATGCTCGCCATCAACGACAATTGGTCGACTGCGGCCAACGCGGCGGAAATTGCGTCGACCGCTCGCGCGGTCGGGGCGTTTGCCTTGCCGAACGGCAGTCGCGACGCGGCAATTTTCACGACGCTGACCGCCGGCGCCTACACTGCGGTCGTCAGCGGAGTGGGGGCAACTGCCGGCACCGCGCTCGTCGAACTCTACGTGGTGCCGTGACTCCGCTCCAGATCCGCACCGGCACGCTTTGCGCCTGCGCGTTGATTCCCCTGTGCCGGACTGATCTTCGATCAAGAATCTCGATCCAGTAGACTCAAAATATGAACAACCCTGCCCTGATCGCCAAACGCCTCACTGCCCTCGCACTGACGTTGCTTGGTTTTTCTGTCGACGTGCTTCAGGCCGCGCTACCTTCGGACTACGCCGGCCGGCCCTATCAAGACGCCGTTCATGCCGGTGGCCCGCAGCGAATTCCTGGCGCGATCTTCTGCGCCTACTACGACACCGGCGGCGAAGGCATCGCCTATCACGATACGACTGCCGAAAATCAGGGCAACGGTAAGCTCAACCCGGCCGACGGGTCTTATCTCAATGAATTCCGTCGGCACGAAGGTCTCGATATTTCCTATACGAAGCAGAAGCCCGATCTCGAGTCACCTTGCAACAAGGTGACTCCACCGCTCGGGCTGCTCTATGTCGGGTGGAACGAGCCGGGCGAATGGTTCAAGCTCACGGTCGAGACCACGGAAGCCGGCACCTATGTGGCGGACGTGCTCTACACCTCCCAACGCGGCGGAACGATCGGGGTGGACGTCGATGGCACGACCTCGCGCACGACCTTCGACCTCGTTTCGACCTTTGACCCGGCCGAGACCATCCCGTGGCGCCAATGGCACCATTGGAACGTGGCGCGCGATGCGTTCGAGGTGCAGTTGCCCAAGGGTGTCAGCGTCCTGACCGTGCGTATTGTGACCAACGGCAATCTGAATTTGGCGACCTTTGATTTTCGCTCGAAGGGAAGCCCGCGTTCCGGACCGGGCATCACTGTGATCAAGACCCCGTCAACCACTGCGGCGAAACCGTGAGCATTGTTCGAATTGTTCCGGCGCTGGGACCGGGCGGACCGTTGGAGATTGCCCGATGCTACGGGGTCCAATGCCACGGGTGTTAATGTTTAAGATTCACGGGGCGGGCCTTGCCACTGATGCGCGAGGCTGTCGTCGGCGAACATTGAGACTTATGCCGGTGTCCCGGACCAAATAGACTTATGGTTCCCCGTGGTTGCGGGTGGATCGTGGTCGTCGCTGGCGTAGCCACAGACCTCCGGGCCTGTGGAAGTCGGGAATTTTCGGAACGGCAGGCCGGGATGCTCGCCGTTACTCCCAGTCCAAATCTCACCGGCGACTGGTATTACCCCTCCCCTCGGCTGACCTCTGGTGGTCAAAACTGAACGATCGGTGAAGGCGCGTTTTTTATCGGAGGGTCGGGTTTGCTTTACGGCGCGGTGCGACCAAACCGTTCGCGAAATGCCGCGCGCAAACGCTCCGCTTGATCCCGCGCCACGCGCGGCTGCCGCTCCACGCGAAGCATCCACGCGCGCGCGGCCGATTCATCGCCACTCGTGATCGCATGAAACGCCAACAACGCCAACGTCGGCGGATGTTCCGGTTCCGCTGCGAGTCCTTGTTCGAGCCGCTGCAACCCCTCTGGCACGCGCTCCATCCGAAACAACGTCGTGGCCAATTCCAAAAACGCATCGGCTTCGTTGGTGCGATACCGAATTGCCGTCTCATACGCCGACACCGCTTCGTCTGTGCGCCCCGCTTCCCGGAAATGCCGTGCGCGCATCAGCCACAACCCGGCCGATTCCGGGCAGGCCCGTAGTCCTGCCTTGAGCACGCGCTCCGCGCCCGTCTGATCGCGCGCCTGCCGCAGCGAAGCCGCCCACTGTGCCCACGCATCGGCAAACGTCGGCGACACCGTCGTGCAGTGTTCCCACTCACGCCGCGCGCTGATCGCATCGCCCTTCTCGGCCAACAGCGCCGCGAGCTGAAATCGCGGCGCCACGTCGTCCGGCGCGAGGCCGACGGCGCGTTCGAGCCAGCGCCGCGCAGTCGCGCCCTCACCGCGTCGACCCGCCGCGCCCGCCTCGATCGTCAGTCGGAACACGTCGTAGCAATGGCCCATCAGCTCCTCGATCCACGGATCGGCCACATCGCGGTAGGCGCCCGAGGCCTTCACGCGCCCGCGCAATTCCGCCGCTCGTGCGTGCTCTCCGAAATGCTCCCACACCGTCACGATCAAATCGTAGCCGAGCGTGGCGTTCGTCTTCGCCACGACGGCCTCCAGCCGCGCCCGCGCCTCGGTCCAGCGGCCCGCTTCGAGATCGAGCCGGGCCAGCCCAAGTAACGCGTGCGGATGATCCGTCTCCCGTTTGAGCACGGCCTCGAACACCGCTGCTGCGCGGGTTGCCTGATTTTCTTTTAGCAACAAATCTCCGAGCCGCACCTGCGCCGCGAGATAGTCCGGCGCCATCGTCCGCACCTGCCCCCAGCGTTCCGCCGCCGCCTCGGTGTCGCCGAAACCCGCGAGCAAGGTCGCGTGGCGGTGCAGCCAGCGCGGTTCGGTCGGCGCGAGTTTCTCCAACACTGCATAACACTGCCTCGCCTCGCGTAAAAACCCGTTGGCGTGATACAGGCGGCTGAGTTCGCCGAGCGCGGCTGCACCACCCATGAGCCCGCCCGCCCGCGCCCGCACCGTCGCGAGCCGGGTGCGCAGCTCCCCGGCGTCCGGCTGCGCCGTTGTTTCCGGAGGCAAACCCGTCAGCACCGTCGTGCGCAGGGCATCCGCGCGCCACCAGCCGACTCCGGCCGAAGTGAGCACCGCGCCCGCGGCGAAATAAATGACGTGCTGGATTTTCATCGTCGCCAGAGCGTGATCCGCCCCGTGCCATCATAGGTCGCAGCCAAGTAAAATCCTCCGCTCACCAGTTCCGCCCGGCCGTCCGAGGAAAATTTCCCCACGGCCAGCGTGATCTGATCTTGCGGCGCCGTCGCGAGCACGTGCGGCTCGAACTTCATGCGGCCGACATTGCGAAACCACAGCAGCGAGGCCGGTTTTGCAGCGGGTCGCCCCCGTCCGGCGTAGGCGGCCACGGCGACGACATCCATCGCGCCATCGCTATCGAGGTCCACGGCCACGGGAGAATACGCGCCCGGCAGATCGCCGATGCGGTGATAGCGAAATTTTCCCGCGCCGAGATTCTCCAACCATTGCACGCCGTGCCAAGGCCGTGGCCCCGGTTCGACGGAAGGACCGAAGCCGTCGCCGTTCGAGAACAGCACATCGGGCCGGCCATCGCCGTTGAGATCGCCCACGGTCAGCCCGCTGCTGCCATAGTCCTCGTTGGTCGAGCCCCAGAGGCGTTTGGCAGAAAATTTCCCGCTGCCTTGGTTCTCAAAGTAGTGCACCTCTTCCCACTGCTGCGAGACGAGCGCCACGATGTCTGGTCGGCCATCGCCGTTGAAATCCGCCACGCCCACGTTCACCGCGCCCGAAAGCGCGAGCAGCACGTGACGTTTGAACTCCCACGGCCCGGTGCGCTCCAGCCAGCTGACCGAGCCCTGGTCATACCCAAACTGCGCGAGCGCCAGATCGAGTTTTCCGTCGCCGTTAAAATCTCCCGCACGCACGTCGGTCACGCGCTCGATGTTTTCCAGCAGGACATGCGGTGTGAAATTCTGCCGGCCGTCGTTCTCCAGCACGAACACAGTACCGATGCGGTCGTTGTTCGGAAACACAAAGCCCATGCTCGCCACCACGACATCGAGATCGCCATCACCGTCGAAATCCACGACCTCCGCGTGCACCGGCGCCTTCATGCCGGTTGCGATCACGCGCTCCTCAAAACTCCCCGTCTCCGTTTGCCGCAACCACAGCACTTGGTTCGCCTGCGCCTCGCACGCGATCACGTCAAGTCGCCCGTCGCGGTCGAGGTCGACCGGAAAGACGTGCGCGATCCACGGCGTCGTGGGCGGCTTGGCGCCGATCGCCTCCGGCCGCAGCGACGGCACCTTGCGCTCGGACTGCACGGTGGTTTTCGGCGCTGCGGCTTCGGGCGTCCGCTCGCAGCCAACGCCGAGCACCATTCCACAGGCGATGGCGGTGAACCAAACGCGTTGGACGGTGCGGGGGGAATGACGGAGCATCGCCGGAAACCCTGTCGTGTCGTAGTGCTCGCCGCACGAAAATAATCTGTCGTCCGCCCGTGAAAACTGCCCTCGCCAGTCGCGTCGCATTCGCCCATCGCAGCTACTCATGCTCGCCTGTGCCTCTAACCCGTCCACGCACCTGCTGCTGGGGTGATTATTGGCGGGCGGCCTGCTCCTCGCGTCGTGCCGACGCAACGACGGAGGCCAAGCCAACGGGGTCAGCTTTGGGGTTTGGGGTTGGACCAACGGTAACACGTGGGGCAGAAAAGGGTCTGGTTTTAATGTTTAGTGTCAGCCGCCGGAATATTAAGGGTTCAACACTGCCCCCTTTTGTTTGCCCCACTGAAAACAGCGAGGAACCCGACTTGGATTTCGATCCAGCCTGATGTAGATGCGCCCGGCGGCCGAGCCTACAATTCCACGTCCAAGCCAGCCAGTTCAGCGAGTTGCCGCTGGCGCTCGTCGACGGTCGCAAATCGTTTTACCCGCAAGGCCAGCGCGCATGCCACATGCAGGACGTCCATGCCTCGCGTCCCCAATGCTTCCGAGTGACTGCGCCCCAATCTCTCGGCGTGGGTAAATGCTTTGGGCCAGTCTACGGGCGTGATGTGCAGCACACCCGACTCGACGTCAGCATCGATGTCGTGGCAGGCCGACTCGCGTTGGGCGGAGGAAATTTGCCGCCGAAATACGCAAAGCCGGAGCGCATTCCGCAGCTCATGCCGGATGAGGGGAGTGAAGACGAGCGGCGTCGCACCGGCTTCCACCGCCGCCACGGCGCGGGCCGTGTTCGCATCTTGCACGTAGAGCGACACGAGGAAACTCGTGTCGGCGTAAACCGGCGCAGCCATCAGTATCGGCCCTTGTTCTCAGCGAGAATGTCGGCCATGACCGCCGCCGGGATAATTTTGGTGCCGTAGGTTCGCCGCAGGCGCGCCCGGAAATCGGGCAGCACGGTAGTCAGCTTTGGGCGGTTGCCTGCCGGCACGAGACTGGCCACGATCTGACGACGCCGTGTGATGGACACCTCCAAGCCGGCGTTGACCCATGCCAGCACCTTGGGAAATTCGGTGCGCAGTTGCCGGACAGTCGCTGTTTTCATGTGAATCAAAATGAGTCACCAATATTCACTGTCAAGCTGCAGAGCCGCGCCCGTCGAAGCTTTGCGCGAAGCAGGGGTCGGAATCCGGAGTCAGCTAATCTCCCACTCAGTCGTGCCAACCTTGCGCGGTAGCCAACCGGTTCGGGCTCGATCCCACATAGCCCGTGGAAATCCAATCGCCGCAGGCAGACGCAGCCTGAGCAGTCGATCTCCCCGGGAGTGCCAAAAGCTCACGGCCGTTCGCTGCGATTCAAATTGAGCCACGGCGGCTGACTCACGATGGTGGGCGGCAACGAGCATGAGACCCCGCATCACCCTACCGACAAATTTTCCCCGTGGCGTGATCGCCCTGTTCGCTTTCGGCTTGGCGCCATTGTTGGCCCTCGCGGCCGAAGGGGAGCTGGCGGACGACGGGGAATTTTCCGCGCTGCAGGCCGAGGCGAAAAAAACCTTTCGCGATCAAGTCACGCCCTTTGTCCGCACGTATTGCCTGAACTGTCACGGCAACCGGAAATCCAAGGGCGGGGTCAACTTCGAACCCGCCCTCAAAGCCCCCGGCAACGCGGCCTTCAGCCAGCGGTGGAAGCAGGCCCTCGCCAACGTCAAGGCCCACGACATGCCCCCGGAGGACACGGAGAAACAGCCGACCGACGCCGAGCGACAAACGTTTCTCAACTGGATTGGCCAGATCAAGTTTCTCAGCCCGAAGGACCCCGGTCCCTTTGTGCTGCGTCGTCTGACCAAAGTGGAATACGGCAACACGCTGCACGATCTCTTCGGCGTCGACCCGGCAGTCGCCCGTGGGTTGCCAGATGAAGTCTTCGGTGAGGGCTATCTGAATACGCTGTCTCCGCTCCAGTCCGAGCAGTATCTCGGAATCGCCAACGAGGTCGTGGATCGCATCGTGGCCCCCGCCGACGCGCCGCCGACTGCGCTGCAACAGCGGCTCTTCGGTGAACCCCCGGCGCCCGGTGCGGATGCCCGCGCGGCGGCGCGCACGGTGGCCCGCTCGCTCGCCCGCGACGCCTATCGCCGCCCGCCCACAGAGGCGGAGCTCGATGTGCTCGTGGGCGTATTCGATCTCGGGCGCGACCACCATCTCGCCTACCCTTCCGCCCTCGGCCTGATGCTCAAAGCGGTGCTCGTTTCGCCGCAGTTCCTGTTTATCACGCCGGCGACGGAGATTGCGCCGGG
>Ga0209443_1001398_pt1 | contig 15227 bp, 9 predicted proteins | sample LauGreBMM110DCMD_2_FD_187571 | JGI IMG/M metagenome (GOLD analysis project Ga0209443, IMG submission 187571) | Freshwater lake microbial communities from Lake Michigan, USA - Su13.BD.MM110.DCMD (SPAdes) (version 2) | ecosystem: Environmental > Aquatic > Freshwater > Lake | place: Lake Michigan... | reverse complement strand
ACAAGCCAAATATGAAAGAATCATTAATAAATATATTATCAAACACGGTTTAGCAAAAGCCCATAAAGAAACCGAGTTTGAACACAAAAACAAAATGAAATGTATAGACCTTATTCAAAAAAAAAAGAAAAAATAGTGTCGCTTGAAAAATCCCTTTCTCGTACGAAGGATTTACGAGGGGGGTATGGATACAGTAGGAGTAAGAATAGTCGGAAATCGAAAAAGAAAAATCATAAATAATGTAATAAATGTCGACATATTTTTTCATGTGTCAACATTTACTTAAATTTAAATCGCTACAAGTTCCGTCAAGACTGCCAGGTAGCGGCCTGAAGAGAGTTGCGGTATTTGTTCTAATTTTTTATCGGCCATTACCTTGCGAATACGCTGGAGAATACCTGACCATGTTCCACCTCCACTAAACGTCATGGCTTCCGCAAAAGCCCATGTCAAAGCTCCATCAAATGTATTACCTATATATGCATCAAGACTTGTTTGGCTATCTTTACAACCACTGAGTAAAATAACCTGACCTGGTGTATCGATCGAATGAGGATCAATGGTATTGACTTTATCTTCGTTGTAATATTGGTACCTAAGATCGAATATAGATCCGCTATGACAACTATCGAATAATGCAAATAAAGAAACATTCTTTTTCAAGTGTCGCTGCAAGATTTCCTTGAATTCGTCATCTACAATTGCACGATTATCTACAGACACGATAAGTTCGTCTTTTCCGTCTTTTTCGTCCGGATTGTATAAATCAGACTGGAAATACCCATGACCACTAAACGTAAAACAAATATGATCTCCGGATTTTGCGGTCCCAACTAGGTTAGTGAATTCACTTAATATGTTTTCACGAGTTGCTTCGCTATCTAGAAGAAGTTTGATATTTTCTAGTCGATATTCGAATTTTGAAACCAAGATATCCCTTAGTATATGAACATCATTAATACATCCGTGTAATTCGTTCTGCGTACCTACATAATTTATACCCACAAGAACTGCCTTTTTTGTATTGTAAATCGGACACATGCCACGGGATGTTTCAATCTCATGATCTGATTCAATAACCGGTTCAAGCACAGATTCAACTACAGATTCAATAACCGGTTCAACTACCTGTTCAACAACCTGTTCAACTACAGATTCGATAACCTGTTCAACAATCGGTTCAACAATCGGTTCAACTACAGATTCAACAACCGGTTCAACTACCTGTTCAACTACAGATTCGATAACCGGTTCAACTATAGATTCAATTACAGATTCGATAACTGGTTCAACTACAGATTCAATTACAGATTCGATAACTGGTTCAACTACAGATTCAATAACCGGTTCAACTACATGTTCAACTACAGATTCAACTGATTCGATAACTGGTTCAACTACAGATTCAATAACCGGTTCAACTACATGTTCAACTACAGATTCAACTGATTCGACAACTGGTTCAACTACAGATTCAACAATCGGTTCAACAATCGGTTCAACTACAGATTCAACTGATTCGACAACTGGTTCAACTACAGATTCAACAATCGGTTCAACTACAGATTCGATAACCTGTTCAACAATCGGTTCAACAATCGGTTCAACTACAGATTCGACAACTTGTTCAACAACCGGTTCAACTACCGATTCAACAACCGGTTCAATAATCGGTTCAACTACCGGTTCAACAACCGGTTCAACTACCTGTTCAATAACTGGTTCAACAACCTGTTCAACTACAGATTCGATAACCGGTTCAACCACTACAGATTCAATAACTGGTTCAACTACCGGTTGGGGTTTTTGTTTTATATTTGAAAGATATTTGTCTCGGAGATTTGCTAAATGAATCATCTGATCTTTCATCCAATTCATAATCTTGGTTTGGTTTTGACTCTTTTGCCGGACCGACATTTTCGCATTCATATGGTTCGCCTGTAATTGAAGATTAGTAACCTGTGTCTGATACCATGAGTCGAGTTGATTTAGTTCTAAATCCATGTATATAATATCATATCCTTTTTTATTTTCGATTTCTATCATCATTCATTTCGAGTGAATTGAGTTTTCCAGTCTAAAACTGCGTCTACAGGCGGCTTTCCATTTGTTGTTAGGTAAGTATTTTTATCAACATATGCGGCGTCTTTCATCGGAACGAGAGAACGGAAGTATTTTGCATTCATTTTGGAGTAAGGTAAAATTACCTCATCGTTTATATGAATATAGTCTTGTGTATCATAATCCAAATAGAAATTGTTGTAAAGCATGAAATTAAAAGACGTTTTATTATTCATCAATTCTTCTGTCAAGCGAGTATACATGGTTTCATTGTTTTCGTTTGTAATCAGGTTATTCGATGGAATTTTCAAAACGCAAACGCCGTCATCGTTCTTCATGCAGTAAGGAGTTGTGTCGCACGATCCATCGCATAAAGATATCTTTTTCAGTTTCATGAGTTCGTCGTCGGTATAGGAAGAAAATACAAAATGTGGTTTTCCAATCTGCTTCAGCTTTTCTGATATGGTTTCCACTTTATCCTTCATTGACGTTCTCTTTTGTTGCACTATTGTGATTATTTCCTTACGTATATTCCTTGTTTTTGAAAATGTATTTAAAAGTATTCTGATTTTATTGCGAAACAAGGTGTAAAATTGTTGTTGAAGCCATAATAATTTATTATTTCTATTTTGAAACCCCGATGGTTTGTTCAGTGCAATATTTTTATCAGATTCTAGCGGGTTACTGCTATGAATTAAATTCGTCAATGTGTCTGTACTCTCAATATCGGATTTTTTGATCTTGGGGTTTATTTGGATGAAATTATGACTCGTTGTTATAATTCCGATAATGTGGTTATCTTCTATAACCTTGGTATTCGGTTCGCAATTTATATTTATTTTGGAATCGAGACCGATCCGCTGGACATGCTTGAGAAATTCGACAGTCGATTTGTAATCTTTCCATATGGACTTGTCGTCTACCCACTTCACCGGGTAAAACTTTCGTAATACAGTAGATGGGTAACATGGTAAAAAAAATACATTATTTTGTGGAGATGCTTCTTCCTTTCCTTCGGTTTGTTTTGTCCATTTCACAGTAAACCCTATTATTTTCCCCTGATAATTCCAAACAGCAGAAACGATATTCAGAGTATTCTTGAATCGATTCAACAAAGAAATTGTAGTTGATGCGTCTATGCCTCGCTTGAATGTTATTCCTACTCCGGGTCGTGGGGGGCAGTACGCGTTAATATTTCTCTCGAACATTTTCAAAAGCGCATTCATATTCAGATCACTTTTATTTTTTATGAAAACTTTGGTAAGATGGAATGATTCTATTGTACCCGTTGTCCGGGTGGGAGTGTGCCCTTCACTTCGAATAAGATATAATGGCGTATATACATCCTTTTGTTTCAAGAGTATGAACGTGTGTTTTTCCGGATTGAAAATATTATTTATATAAGAATTATTTGGGCACTGGATTCCGACCTGTCCATTGCTTGAAAAATGCTCGACAATTATCATATTATATCCATTTCCAAATAACAGTTTTCCGCTGATTATTTCCCACATATACGTGGGTTCGATAACATTTTCTTCGTCAAGTAAATAAGCGTGGAAATTCTCTAGTGAAGCGATAGATGATTGTAAAAATGCAAGCTGAGACTCCTCGCTTTGGTCTATATATTTGTACAATTCTGTATCGCGATACTTTTCAATATCGATCTTTCTCTCCACCGTGGGTTGGAAAATAGAGGCTATACTTCCACTATGAAGAGACACGTATGCATCCAGTGTGATTTTTTCCACTAATACTTTACGGAATTCATCGCTCTCGACAATTTTCGGTTGAATCAAACTGTAAATATCTGCCAAACATGCCAAAAAACTATGTTGGTTATTTTTCGTCTGAGTTAATCCAAACCGGAGGAGGACCTTTTCGCCACCAACCACCAATTTATCGTCGGTATATTTACTATTCAAAAATATCTGTATTGCTTGAGGCAATCTACCTAGTCTATTTTTTGAAACCGCAGTGTCGACCAATGTCCTCATTTTCGTCTTGTTAATGAAAAAAGAAGCCTCCTTTATCGGCATTTGATCGGGAGTAGGTTCTAGTTCATCATCATCGTCATCATCATCTTTATCGTCATCATCTTCATCATCGTCATCGTCATCGTCATCGTCAGACTTCTTGCCCTTTATACTTTTTTTCCCCACTTTTTTAGTTTTTTTCTGTGTTTTTGTCGACGCTTGTGAAGCCGGATAGGCTTCCGGATTACATCGGGATCTTAGCGCGATTTGTTTTGGTCCTCTGATTTTCAAACATTGCGGAAAACAAATGGGAACATTCCCGCTATCTACTTTTTCGGTTTTTTCATTTGAGTTTAAAAACCCCATCAACAAGTTCCCTTTGCCTGCGATGTCATTTACCATGACAAATTCATCCGCTTCTCGCTTCCCTTTTTTTGTAATCATCTTTCCACATTTTCCGGAATTCGCCTCTTTTTCCGTCAATGGCCCCTCTTCCCCTGCTCTCGCACACCAATATTTAGGACATATGTAATGTAAAAATCTGCCGTTCTTATCTTTCCGAAATTTCACACTTTCATATTGCTTTTTATCTCCGTAATCTTGTGTAGGATCTGAAATTTTCGTATCTACTGCGAGTTTTTCTTCTTCAGTAAGAACAATAGGTCTTTCTTGTTGACTTCTTCGAGCATAATTTCCATCTTCCATTTGTTGTCTGAGAACAGGATCTCGATCTTTTATACGCGCCAAATAATAATCAAGAGGAGCCGTCCATTCGCCAACAATCTTTTTTTTCGCTCCACCACCGAATTCTTCTTTTTCAGCATCATCGTCATCGTCGTCGTCAAATAACAACAATTCAGCATCGGGATCTTCTTCTTCGTCGTCATCGTCGAATAACAACACTCCGGCATCAGGATCTTCTTTCCCAACCTCTTCTTTTTCTTCTTCTTCTTCGTTTTGTTCGACGGTATTATTATCATCAAGGCTTTTTTCGTCATCTTCTTCTTCAGATTCATCGTCACTTACATTTGATTTTATATCGTCTGGATCGACGATGTCATTATTAAGAATTTCGGAATCTGCATCCACTAAAGGTATATCATTCGCAACAATCTGTTGTTCAAACATATCCACTGCGACCCTTTTGCCCGAAGAACACATTTCTTTTATTTCGTCGGTGGGCTTCATAATCATTTTCAACATGGAATCTATAAATATCGGAACCGTCTTCAAGTAACTCATATTGTGAATAAATCTTACTTCCACTCTGTATTTATAAGAAAAACTGTCGATTCGATTGATTGTAGTCAGAAACCCACTATTTGTTTTCTGACTATTATCTTGATTCGTATATCGGCTAGGTGTGATTCGTTGTCCTTGGCGGCTTTCGTATCGAGTTAAAAGTAAATCCGCTTGCTGGCCGGGAAATTTCGCAGTCAATTCCGCTTCTATTTGCTGTCGTTTGAAAACCCGATTATAATTTAGCCGTAGTAGCTGAGAAATATAAACGTCCTCATCCGTCAACTTTTCGTAATTCTCTACTCTCCAATAAATCATTTCCATATCTTTTGGCTTTCCCGGTTTCTTCGTGTTTGCTTTTATTGCCTTTTTGGCAGGTTGTATACGTGGAATAAATATAGACGACAGACAATTCGTCACTGTTTCCGTACTGGCATTGAGAGTGTTGGTAACCAAGTCGATTTCACATCCGAAATTCAAAAATACGGTTTCGACGTAAGGATGATCTATAGTTTCAAATGGTTCTATACGATATCCTAGTGGTATAACTGCACTGTTAAGGAGGTTTATAGCAGGGTCTAATATTTTATTAATATATATCTCGAAAATACCAATATCTATAAATGTATTCATGTTTCCCTGCACGTGAACATTTCCATTTTTTTCCAACGAGAGACGAACCAAATCATTCATAGGATTCGTGTCCCGATTGGGATTGAGCTGGTTGTCATAATGAATGAAAAGAACCAGTCGTTCTTCACGGCTTCCCTGTTTCAAATCTTTCAAATAGGTCTCATTTGTCATTAAATGATTTAATAATGGTATTTTTATCCCATCATGGGTTTTTTGTTTTGTATGAATCCTCGAAATACTGTTTTCTTTATTCGGTGAACTGAACTGAATTATAGGTACATCAATCGTCGTTGCAATTCGCTTGAATATAGTAAGAATCGGCAAGTTCTTCGTTTCATACGGATGCTTGATGAAATAAAACGATTTTATTCCTCTGCTTATATAATCGAGTTCCGGTTCTTTTTGCATATCAATAATGGAGTCGATATATTTATTTTGCAAGAGTAGATGTGGCTGATCTACTGTCTCCTGATTCCTTATTAGATGATCTTCTCTTCCAGAAGACCAAAAGTCCTTTGGTAAGCCAGGGTAATATCGTTCTGTTAGTTTTTCGTAAGGCATTTTTTGACGAGTCCAATATTCCACCGCATCCTCTGCCAAACATAAGTAAATAGTATTGTCCTTAAAATTACCTTTATGAAATAGGAAATGATTTTGTTGTTGAATTTGATCGCTTGGATTTTCATGAAGATCTGTGAAAAACTCGGATTCAAATGGGTTTACACAAAAGTAAGCATCCCGATTTCTTAAATTTGGGGGTGTCTGGAATAAAAACTCAAAACCAAGCCCCATTTTTTCCATCTTAGTTTTTTCTCGAAACAAGTCCAAATTTTCCAAGTCCTCGAACGAAATTTCAGGATGTACATCGTCTTGAAAAGCCTCGTTTTTCAAAAGTAAATCTACATCTAATTCCTTATCTAGATAATAATTCGTTAATAGTTTGGTTATTGTTTTATTGGTCACTTCGTCTTTTTCGTAATTGGTCACTTCTTTATACCATGGCAACAGTTGGAATGGAGTTTCGATAACACTGAACAAATACATTTCCTCTAAACAAAACTCGGGTATTTTGTCGTTCTTTATTCTCTCGGTATTACAGACTTTCCAGATTTTATGATTTGCCGTTTGGATGGTGTCGTCAAGATAAATCTTGGTATCTGTATAAATTATATTTGTCTTCTGAGCCGTATAAAATTCGGTTTCAATGTTACTAAACAAACTATGTTCGCGGTCGCTTCCGAAAACAAGCAAATGTCTAGGCGAATTGTCTGAATCCAATATACAAACTTTTAACATTTCTTTGCTGTTTTCCATTATTATATATTATAGAAATAATAGAAAAACTACTTAACTAACTTATAGAAGGCTTTGCTTTGTGATACAAATACTTTACAATGGAGTTCGCGTGAACTGTTCCTGCTTTTTTAAAGGTACCGCACATGTAATACGCATTTTCGTCCATACAAAGCGAATTGCAATTCCCATCAAGACCGATATTGTCTTTGTTTTGGGCGTTGTTGACATCGAAAAAATTATCAAAAGGAAGCCATTTGTGTCCTACCGTATCATACTTCACAATGTGATTCACAATCACATCCGAATCGACGACGTGTGTAAATGCTCCACCGATGATGAGACATTTTTGTTCTGCATTATAGATCATAGTATGACAAACACCATCAAGACCCTGAGCCAGAGGTGACCATTCGTGGTTTTCTAAATGATACGATGCAATATGTCGAGACTCTACTCGGTTTTCTTCACTTCCCACACTATCAAATGTTCCACCAACGTATAATATTTTCGCGTCACTATTCAAACATAGACAATTGCAATTACCCTGCAATCCACCGCACAATTCTGTCCATTCTTTACTTCTTGTGTCGAAAGAAGCAACATAATAATACATATATTCGCCAATTTCAGTAAATACTCCACCCAAAAATAATTCCCGCGATTCTGGATCCATACACATTGTTCTACAAGGTCCATTCAGAACCTCTTCCGATAAAGGAAACCATTTGTTCTGAACGCGGTCGAAAAATGCCACGTAACTAATGTCTTGGTCGCCAATTTTTGTAAATGCTCCTCCAGCATATAATACCTTATGTTCATTATCGAAACAAAGACATGCACACTCCGCATTAAACCCCTCACCCAACGTCTCCCATTCGTTTTTGAATAAATTATAAGATACAATATTGTTTGCGTGGAGCCTATTAGGTTCTTGGTCAACGGAATTAAAAATTCCTCCGATATATAAAATTTGATTTTCTAAATCCATAGCAAGACATACGCCCAGATTATTGATTCCGTTTCCCACGTGTTCCCATTTTTTTTTGGTTAGATCATATGCTGCAATATTATTTGCGGTGACATTATCCACTTGCTCGAATAATCCAGTTATATAGATCTTTTTCGTTTCAGGATCCACATACATATCCATAACTGTATTCCCTACCCCTTTCCCGAATGGAACCCATTTTCTGTCTGTAGAAGACCGTAGTTCATTTACATGATGGACAATATTAAATGTTTCGTTGTGTTTTTGATACACATCGTCCATATACATGTCGTGTCCTTCTTCTCCTTCTTCTTCTAAAATCATGCCTTTATTTCTAGTACCATTCATTATGTGATCGATAATCGGATTTTTATTCTGTGTCGAACCGAAATCCTTTTCCGGATTATTCTCATACATGTCATCGTACTGCAATGTATGATCATCGCAAGAATCTGCAATCGAATGGTCTTTTTCTACATATCGTTTCACTACTCTCTCGATTACAGTTTCCATGTTCTGTACATGTGCCGCTTTTGGATCGTTTGTTTCGTTAAGGATTTTATTCCAATAATTTTCAATACATGCCTCCATGAATGCTGCATCTTTACTCAATATTTGTTTGGCGAGTTCATGTATTTGTTTTTGAATTGTATCGTAAAGATCTGTCTGAAGTTTTTTTGCGATAGTTTTTACATTTTCCTCGTCCATAACTGGAAATAGTTTGGTGATTTCGATAATCCGTTGCTCACCCTTTGCGTAAATATCTTTCCTGAGATTTTCTACCAAATCATTTACTTTCGATTCGTCAATGTTTGGCATTTTATCCGCAACGCTTTGAATCTGTTGATGAACGCTTTCGTGTATTTCTTTCTTTAGATTTTCTACCAAATCATTCATTCTAGTTTTCTCGTCAATCTTCTTTGGTATTTTATCTGCGACACTTCGGATTTCCTTCCTTATATTTTCCGCCAACACATTTACCTTGGATTCGTCCATTTTGTCAACAAGACCTGATCTAATATGCGGAATTTGGTTAGCAACTTCTTGTATTTTCTTCTCAAAGTTATCAATGATATTCTTTACTCTCACCTCATTTACACTATTGACCACTTCTTGGGTTTCTTTCACAAGAGTTTTGATTTGATCCTCGGTTGTTCCTGTGGGGACATTTTTCTGAAGCACGCTTTTCAACCATTGAATATCTCTACCATATTCTTCTAGCAATTTCTTTTCGCTAGTGGTATTTTTTATGGATTTCTTTAAAAATGTTTCCACGATACGTCGTATCCTTTTCGAATCAATAAAAGAATAAGGTTGATCTATTGTTTTCAAATATGCATTCGTCACATAGACAATCAGCCGGTCATTCACTGCCACGTCTGGTGTGTTGAATGTTTTCAATACCTCTTGTAATGATTGGATTATTTTGGATTCTATAATTGGTAAAGCCGGTGCTTCGTTATACACCGTATAATCTTGCATTTCCTTGATCGTCGGAGTAATTTCTGCAGATAAAACACCGATTTTTGCGTTTGGATTGAACGAGAATAAGATGGAGGTTTTTTTATTTTCAAGTCTGTGTCGAATATTACCGTTTTTTATTGTTTTCAACACTGTCCTCCGAACAGTATCTGTCTTGTTCGTAAAGTTCATCGAGCGATTGTATAATATATAATATCCATATATTATAATCAGTATCCTACATATCGTAATATGGATTGTCGTTCAATTCCATGGAACAATATGTTTGCGGTTTTTTTTTATAGTCTTGTGGATGGTGTATTCCAGATTCTTTTGCGTTTTCAAGGAGGAATTTAAAATTTTCCCAAAAATCAGTTTTATGTCCAATCGTTTTCGTCGCGACATGAGTCAATTCATGTATTGCCACAAACGTGAGAGTATGTTCGTCTATTAACGTATTCTCATCCTTATTTTTCTTAGGAGTTAAACAAAATGCGATTTTCTCTCCTTTATTTTCACTGTAAGCAGTATAAGAACTTGTCGGTAGAGTTTCCATTACTTTTTTCGGATTGAACCCTTTCACTAATTGTATAACCTCTTCTTTTTCCGGATACTTATTGCCAACATATTCAACTAATTTCTTACAATTCACAGTGACCTTGGCTAATAAATCGGCGGCCTCTTTTACTTTTGTCCGGTCTCTCACACAATATGTATTTCCATCTACTCCAGACACAACGCATTTCAATTCTAATTTGTCATTGTCGATAAAATACATATATAAACAAATGCCTAATACCAAAATGACAAAACAATAAAACAATGTTGATTGTGATAGTAGCATTTCTCCAACTCTATCTATACATTTAAACAAGATATTATGCTAAACTCGCACATATTTTTCCACTACAGAATGAGCTAGAACATTTTCTATACGAGAGATATCACTGTTTGTGAAGTAATAAAGTGCTTCAGGATTGATAATATGATGGGTGGCAAAAACCTTTTTCGTCTTTCGATCAATAAACTTGTTTGTTTCATGCTTATATGATGGAAATAGAGTCGTGAATAATAAAAAACAAACAAATATACATGTTTTTTATTATGATTTATAGAATTTTGCCATCAAGAAATAATTTAATTATTAGATACACAGCCAATTTCTAGTGGCTGACGTAGCATATCTGGCTCATAAGTACTGTTATTCCATGGACCAATATTTGCCTTGGGAATTATAGGATCTGATCTCAATTGGAGATTCGCATTTTTATGTGTCTGACCAATCGAGTCAAGACCGATGTGATATCCAGCTTGCAGCATATCGGGAAGTTCTGGGCTGGAATGATCCATCGGGTTATGTGACGACCACTGTGAATTCTGATCAATTGGAAGTAGATCGCTAGGGTTTGAAACCGGCATAGTAGGGGAATTTCCTCCAGAAACACTTTCTGACTTTCCGAAAACCTGACTGGGATGGGGCATTTCGTCAGTTTTTGGTGGAGAATATGGGTAGCCGGACGTAGTCATGTGATCTTGAACGTATGTTTTACCGTTAGAGTACCACAGCAAAAACATCCCAAGTAAAATAAATACGGCCAAAATCATTACACGTTCTTTGCTAAAAAATCGTTGGAATCCCGAAACAAAACCGTTAAATTTCATTTTATCTCGTGTATATAAACGGCAGATACAAGATTTTTCCTAAACTGTGATATTTATTTTCAATGCACCACTTCAGAAGAAGGCGATACAATATCAAATTCCAAATATTTACCCATATTTTCTAAAGAATCGCTCGCGGTCGAATCGGAATCTTCGAGAGAATACTGGATCTTTATTCGTTTTGCTTCTAAATAATGAGCAAGAGCCATATCCCTGGCGATAATGGCCTTTTTTTTAGCTTCTCGATACATAGTATAATAGGCTTCATTTGGTTCTTTTATAGTCACAACTTCACTCTGAGCATTATAAGGCAGATCCACTTCGCACATGTCATCATCTGGGTTTTCTTGTTCCTCTAAATCTTCTTCCTTTTCTTTTTGTTCCTTTTGTTCCTTTATTTTCTCTATTTCTTCTTTTTCTTCATCCATTTCTTCTTCTTTTTCCAGCTTCTCTAAAACGGGAGTTTTCGCGCCCGGTTTCCCTTTCTTTGAAAACAAACAACTTTCGAATATGTTTACATCACTCAATAACATCATTTGCTTTACCTCAACTTCTACTTGAAAATTTCTAGCTGAACATTTGATTCCCTGAAATTCCAATATAGCAATCACACTCGACCCCTCTTTTAATGAATCGATATCAATATCTTCTTCTTGTTCGTTATACACTTTTAATGCGGATTTCCCTAAACGTGTTGGGACATTGACCCGCATAGAGTATTGTTTGCCCGCTTTATACAACTTAATAGTCGAACTAAAAGAATTTTCAATGTCATGTTTTTCTAAAGTAGATTCAAACCATTTTTCTCTGTTTTCAAAAATCCGATCCTGACATAGCGATTCGAATTTATCGATCCACTCTATTAACTCTTCATCCGCCTGCGTGAAAATGAAATCACAATACATTCGTTTTCCGACCTTCACAATGCCGTTTTTTAGTTTGCATTTAGGAGGTTGTAAATATAACGGTTTTTGTTGTTTATTCGCAAAACAGCGTATAAAATGATTTCCACCAGCGACAGCGACTGGCGAAATAAATGCAACATCTTTAAATACAAATTCGTCATTTGGTTCATAAATATGATCAGCCATTTGTTATACGTTTTTACCGTATTTTATTTTCGCATTCCGGACGACATGCGTTTATTTAAAGCCTAAATAATATTGAATCAATGTAAATGTTATGGGAAACATGCCAAGATTATTTTAAAAGCAAATCTGGTCAGTTGGAGATTCGATCCAATTTACTAGAACCGATCGGACTCATTTTATACAATGAAATGTACTTTTACTTGTGGTTAATTTGTCTTTACCACGTTTTTCTGATTATCATTATTGTTGTCAATAGTGTTTTATTAATCAGACTCCTCCGACTTGTTTGCGTTCCGCATAAATTTTCTTAACCTAATGTAATATAAATGGAAATTGTACCCCGCAGCGAACCCCCATTTAGTGAAACGGTAAAAGCATGGTTTGCATTAGATAATGAACAACAATTATTGCTTGAAAAACTCGCAGGGATAAGAAAACAAAAACAGAAATTGAGCGATTCCATTATGCAGATATTGGAATCGAAAAACAAACTGCATTGCACATTAGACTTACCTGAAGGACAATTGCGTGTTCTGAGTAGGAAAGAATATGGACATTTGACCTTTCAATATATCGAAAAATGTTTTGAATCTCTCATTCTAGACGACAATCAACGTGATTTTGTTCTGAAATATTTGAAAGACAACCGAGAAGTTAAAAATGTCTCCGAGTTGAAACGATATAATAAAAATAGAAAGTAACCTATATAGTTATGTTTTCGCCCATTGTTATCACTGAAAACAGTGGTGGGACACCTTTGCATGCATATTTATCTCCTGTCCAGACCGGAGGGGGGGGAGAAGAAATATCCCTTTATGCACAAATGATTTCTAAAAATATGGTGGTCCCTATCGGTCTCGCTGTATTGAACCACGCGTCTCAACTTCCAGATCCAATGTTCGAAGACAAATACGAGCCCGATATGGACACGTTTAAGGAAATACCAGATTCGCTATTCGAACAATGTTTGGGGATGGTGTCTCAGACTAAAAAACAACAAAATCTTCAAACATTGAAGAAACGAGCAGTAAAGAAGAAGAGAGCTAGTAAGAGGAGTTGGTTTTAGGCGTTTCCCGGAGAGGAATAATATAAAAAAGTAATTTGTATTATTATATAAATAAGAATCCCTCATAAAACTTTACACATTTAAATGGAGGCTCAACGAAAAGGAAAAAATAAACATTGCGGACTTTGTCGACAGCCTAATCATAACGTCAAGAAGTGCCCTCAAATTGATATTCTGGATGCTCATAACTTGGGTGCAGTACAAACCTTTTTAATTGAAAATGGTATTTTTTCCATGTACGAGGGTGTACGTTATAGATTCTCATGGCTTCTCGATAAAGACTTGATTGAGCTGAGAGCACTTTCTAGAAAACATAAATTAGCGTACGAATTGATGGACAAACACGACATGTATCGAGCACTAAAACGCATATACGTTCAAAGTTCCCTTAGAAATATAGAAGACGAGTTTTTCTCGAATTTCATCACCCCCCGATGGCATAGTAGAGAGAACTTTTTTCATTTACTAAGTACGATTTCCTATATCGAAATTTTCGTCAACGACTACGAGGAAATTATTAGAGAACCATTAGTATATGTATTTGAGTCGTATGATTTTACAGGTGAGCAGATTTCGGATTGTCCTGTTTGTTACGAAAGCATAAATGTGGAAAATGCGGTTCAATTTAATTGCAAACACACGCTTTGCAATGGTTGTTTTTTGAAATATAATTTTATTTTGGAAAGAGACTCCAATGACGCTCCCACATGTGCAATTTGCAGAACCACCATTCACACTCTCAAGGGCGATTTGAACACATTACGAACAAACTACAAAGAAACTCCATCATCGTTTACATAATCGCAAATCTGATTTTTTTGGTTTTTTTCCGAATCGATTTCATTTTTTTAGTTGTTGTACCTCCTTTAGATACCGGTTTAGTTTCATAATCAGATAGAGACCAAAGAATTTTTTGGACATAACTTTTAATAAACTCTTTTTTTAATACAGAAATAGCAAAATCGAGACCGTTCTGTGCGATTTTTTTACATTTGTCGTCATTCTTCATACACCATTCAATCCGACTTTTTAAATCGGATAAATCCGGCTTTATCTTTATATAATGGACACCCGGTTGAATCAAGTGGTCTACCCAAGACCGGTATTCACTTTCAACCCTTAAAATTAAAGAGCCAGTCCGCATAGTTGTGAGTAATCTATACGCATTGACGTTACCATCAATATGAATGATATATTTATGGTTGCTTTGGTCTTTCATTGTTAGAAAAGACGTTGCCGGTTTAATTCCCGTATTCAACATACCCAATCCGTGAATAGGATCAAATTTTATTGACCGACTATCAATCGTTTGTCCTTTACCAGACAATTCCACGTCGACGTTTCCAAGTTTCATAAGTGCCAACTTCACCCGCATATTTGTTTGCTTTGTGTATCCACATCCCGAAGGACCGCCTCTAAAAACCGCCTTTTTCTCAAGTTTCTTTGTCCAGTCAGTATTGAATTCTTCGAAATCAAGTAATTTTTTATTGTCAAACACACCAATATCATCGTAATTTGGGATCGGAATATCACTATATCCGTCTTGTCCGGACATACTTAATATCGGTATATATTCATTAAAATCGTACTCACCCAAGGAATTGTTCCCGGTGACCATTGGAAACGGTTCTGTGCCATCATTTTTTAAAATTACTGCATCAGTCAGATTTAATATAAATACGCCATCCGGCAATTTCGTATCAGATAAGATTTCGTCATATTCGTTTTTGACCGGTATTTTTAATGGATCGGAA
>Ga0209443_1001396_pt1 | contig 15243 bp, 11 predicted proteins | sample LauGreBMM110DCMD_2_FD_187571 | JGI IMG/M metagenome (GOLD analysis project Ga0209443, IMG submission 187571) | Freshwater lake microbial communities from Lake Michigan, USA - Su13.BD.MM110.DCMD (SPAdes) (version 2) | ecosystem: Environmental > Aquatic > Freshwater > Lake | place: Lake Michigan... | reverse complement strand
TTTTTATAGAAGAGTGTTGATAAATAAATTATATATATAACAAAAAGACTATGTTTTAGTGCAACTATATGGAAAACTTTATTCCCTAAATTTAGGGAATAAAAAAAGACGCATATGAAGGAGTTATAATGTATTATACAAGATTGTTATTATCAGTTGATTATGAAGAAACGAAACTAAAAGAATATATTACAAAAGACTATGTTTTAGTGCAACTATATAACAATTCCCATTCGCCAAATTTGGCGAATGGGAAAAGATCCGAGTGGCGGTGATATAATGTATTATTTTAAAGTTAGTAAATCAAAGATTTATTTTTATATAAGAGTGTTGATAAATAAATTATATATATAACAAATGAAGTCAATTTTGTAAGAATTAACTTCTGGTATTTAGTTAAAATGTATAACAATTCCCAGTCGCTAAATTTAGCAACTGGGAAAGTGCCTCATACAGGCGGTATTGTTAAAAAATCTCTAATTTACTTTTTTTTTAAAAATTGAATTTTATATTACAATTTTAACAACATACAACTTTCAAAGCCGAATTAAGTTGATATAATCAACTTCTTTCAAAGCTAAAAGTTTTTGTAAAAAACCTTTAATATATTTTGTAGAAATATCTTTCAAAGCTAAAAGTTTTTGTAAAAAACCTTTAATATATTTCGTAGAAATATCTTTCAAAGATGGACGTCAAAGAAGCATTAAATAAATTTAATTATTCAGAGGTAACAATTGAACAATTAGCTGATTATTTTAATTTTACAGATGTACAAAAAAATATGATAAAAAGATTCTGGGATTCAACTTTTTATAATAATTATATTTTATTGAGTGATGAAATTGTTTTAGAACAATTAACAGATGAAAAAGGTAAGAATGCTATATATCATTTTTATAAACAAATACTTTTAAAATGTGATTCTGAAGGCAATCCTTATTATAAAATAAACGACAATTATATATGTATCACAAAAGACCATGATTTAGTTAAAATGTATAACAATTCCTATTCCCTAAATTTAGGGAATAGAAAAACATCAAATAGAAAACAATATTATGCCGTCACAGGTGATACTTATTCTGATTTGTTGCAAAGATCCAACACTACGAACGGTGCGTCCGCAAGAGACTATTACCGAAAAGTAGACCGACTTGCTAAGTTTATGAAAGACTATATTATTGCATTACATGAACATATTATGCAAAGGCATAATGATGAGCAAAAAAAAATAATTGAATCTAATGATGAGCAAAAAAAAATGATTGAATCTAAAGATGCCTTAATTGAATCTAAGGATGCTTTAATTAAATTGAAGGATGCTGAAAAAGGTCGCCTTAATGCAATTAATACAGAGCTTGTATCATATAAAAAAAGTATTGATAAAAATGAAAGTATATTCATAGTTGCTACATATGAATATGCAACTCAAGGTATTTTTAAAATTGGACGAACCAAGGATATGAAAAATAGATTAGTCGGACATAATCTAACACATTGTGTCGGCGATAAAGTACATTTATTACATGAATTTAAAGTTAATAATGCAAAAGCTGTAAATAATTATATACATCAAAAATTAAAAGGACTTTTAGTAGATATTAATAATGAATTTTTCACATGCCCGTATAATTTATTAAAACAGGCTTTAGAATTAATTATTGACAACGATGAATTATATAGTGATAGAATTAATTCAATTATAGATTATGTATATAGTCTTAAATCTTTAGAATATTCACCAAATGATTGGATTCACGATATCGAAGGTACTATATTACAAGAAAATCATTTAGTTTTAACAAATGTCGACCTCGATATATTTAATTTTAAAACATCAAACAATGATCAAAAAATGGAATATTTAAAAAATTGTGCTCAAAGTTTTAAAAATAATTTAGAAGCGCCAAATATATTAATCTGGAAAAATTTTCAAGGTTATTTAATCGAACAACTTAATATACCAAAATATTTATACAAAGCACGTGCATGGCGAAAAATTTTTAACAACTATTTACAAACATTAATTGTCGCCGAGGTTGTCGCCGAGGTTGTCGTCGAGTAATCATTTTAAATTATAAAATGACTTAAATTATAAAATGACTTAAATTATAAAATGACTTAAATTATAAAATGACTTAAAATACTTAAATTATAAAATGACTTAAAATATAAAATGACTTAAAAAATAAAATGACTTAAAAAATAAAATGACTTAAAATACTTAAATTATAAAATGACTTAAAATACTTAAAAAATAAAATGACTTAAAATACTTAAATATATTTTTTTTGAAAATGTCATAAATTAAAAAAGTTAAAAAATTTCAAAAACACCTCAAATATATTTTTTTTGAAAATGCTCTAAGTTAAAAAATTTCAAAAAGTTCAAAAACACCTCAAAAATATTTTTTTTGAAAATGTCCTAAATTAAAAAAGTTAAAAAAGTTCAAAAACACCTCAAAAATATTTTTTTTGAAAATGCTCTAAGTTAAAAAAGTTCAAAAAGTTCAAAAACACCTCAAAAATATTTTTTTTGAAAATGCCCTAAGTTATATAAAATTTCAAAAAGTTCAAAAAGTTCAAAAACACCTCAAAAATATTTTTTTTTGAAAATGCCCTAAGTTATATAAAATTTCAAAAAGTTCAAAAAGTTCAAAAACACCTCAAAAATATTTTTTTTGAAAATGTTCCAAGTTAAAAAATTTCAAAAAGTTCAAAAACACCTCAAAAATATTTTTTTTGAAAATCGCATTATAATATATATTTTAATGAATTATAAAATTATTAGTATTATACATCATTAATATTATTATGGGTGCTATCTCGAACCATATGCCCCATCATATATTTGCTACCTAAACCCCCGCCGATAAGTTTAGATCTATCGTCATCTCGCCCATAATCATGATCCATTTGAGATCGGTCATGTTCATCACGCACCGCATCAAATCGACCGCGTCGTTGTGTTGTATTTCTTGAGTCGTTAAGCATGGTTATATTTCCTAAGTTTGCCATAGAATGCCCCGCTTTCTTATTTAAGTTTGATTTATAACTTTCTACTATTTTAGAATCGCCCTTTTTATAAGCGGCTTGAGAATCCCACAAATTTTTCACATAGTCCTCCGATGGATTTTTTTGTTTTGTATTTACAGCCGATTGATACAAATTTGTATCAGATGCCGAATTTTCAATGGATTGCCGCAAATTATCTATTTGGGCTTGAGTCGCCTTTTTATTTGAAGCCGCCATAATTTCAAATATAGTTGTATTAATTTTTGTTTTATTTATTGTTGGGGCATCACGTTTAACCAACATACTGCCCGATTTAGTAGTTGCATCGCCATTAATAGTTGTATGGGACGCTTGTAATTGACTGGGGTCTGATTGGCGCACTTGCATACCAGCCATATCATTTTCATGCAATTTACCCTTAGTTCCTCTTGATAATTTAGTATCGCCCCAATTAATACCATGCATTCCTGTAAAATGGGCATCATACTTTAATTTAGAAAGGTCTATCATTTTTAAAGCCAATGATTTATTTACATTAAGGTCTTTCATAGATACAATAGTATCATGATCAATCCGTGTTTTAGCCCGATTTTTATGTATATCGCCGTTTGTAGTCGCGCTTATATTACTGCGTCCATATTGCGCAACTCTAAACTCATGATCAGTTGTCCGACGAAATCCAATTGATGTGTCATTTGATAAACTGTTAGTAACATTTACAACATTTCTATTTAATATTTGTTTAGGGTCTTCTATTTCACTACTTATAATTGGAATATTGTTTCTCATTTTAATTTCCACAGGGGCCGCCGATGCCGTACTAAATGAATCTTTTGATGTTTCAAATATTTTAAGATAATTTTTTGTTATATCCTGGGACTGTCTAATATTACTGTTCATAGTCCATGGATTAACACCCGCCGATGGTACTGATTCATCCATATCATTTTTAAAATTAATAAGAGACGCACGAGACATTTCTTGATCTACATATTTTCTCATATTAGGCTCCATTGCAACACCCCGCAAATCTTTTTCAGTTCCTTGAAAATCTAAAAAAGTTCCATCTGGAAGATGTGGTTCAGCCCCTTGCTTATTTCTAAATCCTGAATCCCGAAAGTCTAAAAATTGATTGCTTAAATTATTGCCCAGTTGCTTACCATTTTCATCAGTACCGCCTCTATTTTGGTCAGATTCAAAAAACGGCTTGTCAGGGCGCAAATCTTTAAGTGTAGCTCTATGATATTGCTCAACCATATGCGGATTTTCATAAACACAACTAAGTTCTTGTTTTTTAAGCAACATCTCAATAGGCATTTCCCCATATTCACCAACTAATGTTTCGCCAGGCATTTGTTTGAAATTTTATATTACTAAAAGTAAAACCCAAAGTTAAACCCAAAGTTAAACCAAAGTTAAACCAAAGTTAAACCAAAAATAATTCAATATTATATATAATAATATATAATAATAGTTAAAATGATAATAAAATTCAAATGTAGAAATATATTTAAAAGCTTTACAATTTAAATAAATAATATATAATATTAAATTAACGGATAACTTTGTTGATCCGAAGTATTTGAATTTGAAGTTTTTAAATTAAAGACTTTAATTTGTATAAATGAATACTCTTAATTTTATAAAAAGTTTAAAAGATACATCATTTACAAACATTCGATCATCATTATTTAAACAACGAATATTATGCAATTATAGCAATGACAAAAGACTTATATTATTATACACATCTAAAAATAATAGATTTAATGTTAATCAATATAACAAACTTCACGACGAATGTAATGGTTTAATCATTGATATTATTGATATGAAAATTATATCAACACCAGTAAATTCCGCAAAAAGCAATATAAATGTAGATAGGTTAAATGACGATTTAAAATTAGATTTGTATGATATATTCCTAATTAAAGATGGTACTTTGGTAAATTTATATTTTTATAATGACAAATGGTCTATTTCAACATATCGTTCAATAGATGCCACAAATGCACTGTGGGGCAATTCAACTTACGGTAGCTTATTTCACGAAGTGTTAGCAGAACTGAATATAAATAAAGATAATTTTTATGATAGTCTCGATATAAAATCAAGTTATACATTTGGATTTAAACACCATAATATACACCCATTTAAAGATTCTGATGTTGGTTATGATTTATGGTTCATACAGTCAGTTATGGATAATAATGTATCTAAAACATTTGAAAATACATTAGGTATTGTTTCGCAACCTATAGTTAATTTCCCAGACTGCGAACGAAAACATACATCATTTTTATTTAAATTATTAAGCAATAGCTTTCAAAGCTACATTTTAAATCGTTCTATTTTATATGGATATATTTTAAAATTAAAAAATACAACTAATGATGCAACTAATAGTAATGTAAATAGCCCACCATTAATTTTATTAGAAAGCTCATTATTGCAAAAAATAAGACTTACATTTTACCATAGTAAGTTTGATAGTTTATCTAAACAAATACCATGTGATAGAGATTTATTTACAGTTGCCTATAATTATTTTGATAAATATTGGCATAGGCAATTTATTACATTATTTCCGAAATTTCAACCATACTATGATGAATTTAATAATACTATCACTAAAATATCAAAAAAAATACAATTATATCACATAAAACCCGATATATATGATACATCTAATATATATAATACAATTGTACACTTAATATATGGTGACATAATCAAATCCAATAATGCAACTCAAAATAATTTTAAATACATACGCACCATTAAAAAATTTATAATGTCAATGGATTATTTATATATATTCATAGATATTTTAAATCGCCAATATTTAGAAATCCCAGTATTAACTCGATCTGATTATTAATCAGATCCCATTATTAACTTATTTAGCAACACTTTTAATATTATGTAATTTTTTTATTAAATTAATAATACGAGTCTGTTCATTATTAATTTTAGATAATTCTATTTTTATTTGTTCAACAGACTTAAGTAAATATTCAACACTTTCCGTATTGCTTTGTATCTTTGTTTTTAATTCAACATTTAATAAATCTTTATTTTCATCTATTATACCATTTGATTTTTTTTTCCATATTTTATCTATATCATCAATACACACATTCCATTTTGTTGATTTATAATACGGACTTGATGATAATTGAATACATGTTTTATCTTTTGATGTGCCATAAGTACCAACCCATACATTAAGAACAAAGCCACCCCTCCTAAACGACCCATCCTTTCTTAAATATCTTATATGATCCCCTTTTGGGATAGATGTCCAGTCTGCAATATTAACTGCATTATAGTCAGTTAGTAATTTAGCTTGATCTTCTAATGATACAATATTAATATTTTTTTTTAGTTCTTGTTCATTTTGTATTCCTGATAATACCGTTAAATCAAAAATATTAGTTGAGCTTGATTTTTTATTATCCATGGTTGAAAGATATTTCTACGAAATATATCAAATGTTTTTGTAAAAAAACTTTTAGCTTTGAAAGATATTTGTTTCAAATATATCAAATGTTTTTGTAAAAAAACTTTTAATTTTACTTACATATATTATATTCAAACTTTTAATTATGAATGAATTATTTTTGTTTCAAATACAAAGGTTTTTTACAAAAACTTTTAATTTTACTTAAACACACCTTTATTTGAAATTTCTTCAACTTCAGCACCTGTTGGTGCGACAGCCTCTGTATAAAACATGGTTTTTTCAACCTTGGTCCCACCGCCACTAATTCTAAATACAGGCACTTCTAAAGCTTCGTCAATTTCATCTTGATTTTCATATTCACTCGGCTTGATTGATTCGGCTCCCATTTCCTTAAGTTTATCGTTACTGGCACGCCACTTAACAAAGGCGTCAGAGTCAGGTCCCGCCTCAGCGATATTCTTCTTTTTCTTAACCTTTATGCGCTTCTTCATAAGCTCAGAACCCATCTTAGCATCTGATTCAATTTGCTTAGCTATTTCTTCAAGAACAGCCGTCTTTTTATTAAAATATTTCATTGATTCTCTAACCTTTTTATATGGGCTAAATATATTCCATTTGCCGCTATGGGCTTTAAATATAGTTGTAATAACCTCATCCCGATGCTTATTTATAAAATTATCAGCATCATCGTCAGTATCATGCCATGAATAAGGATTTATAGCAGTTTCGAAACACGGCTTATCACAGTAAATATCATTAACAATGTGCCTTAATTCCTCATAATTTGAATCATAATAATATTGAAATCTATGAAATACATCAACAGGCGGCAACATCTCAGTTACTCTAGCTACAACATCTGATACCTTTGTTTCAGGCTCATCCTTAGATTCAGATTTTGAATCATTTTTTGAATTTGCCTTAGCCTTAGCCTCAAGTAATTTTTCCCGCTTATACAAAATTAAATCTTCCTTAAATTCGGCATTAGATTTATTAAGTTCATATATAGCAAGATGACCAGCAGGTGTATCAATAACATTTCTTTCATTATCTTTTAAATTTGGTTTATATGCGGATCGAACATGATAGTCAGGATTGTATTGAAACATATCCTCTAAAAATTCTTTAATAATAACACGCTTTTGCATATTTTCTTTATTTTCCAATAGTTCGTTTTGCATAAGTTCTGGCTTTTGAAGTGTTTTTTCAAAGTCATCCAATTTACTGGGGTCCTTAATATATTCATAAACGGGAATAACTGGAATGCCATCGGGAACACGCCATTCATCACACATTCTATTTAAAAACCCAATCATTGTTGTAGTAATTAATTTTTTAGTGTATTCAAATTGTAAATCAGTATATGAATAAGTTAAAATTTTATCAGACCCTTCAATTGTTCTACCATATGGATTTAACTGTTTTCTCAACTCAAGAATTTCGTCATCACTTAGTTTTGACATACTTTCATCATCCAATTCATCTAAAATTTTTGCAAGTTGTTCTGATGTGCTCATTTTAAATACTTTGAATTATTTTTTACAAAAATCTTTCAAGTTTTATAAATAATATAAATATATATCTTTAAAATAAAAAATTAACATTTATATATAAGTCTTTGATTCAAAGACTTCAATAAACTATATAAAATAAATGGTAAAATTAAAAGACAACTCTTTAAAAAAGAAAGACAACTCTTTAAAAAAGAAAGACAACTCTTTAAAAAAGAAAGATGCCAAGTTAAAATTAAAAGACAACTCTTTAAAAAAGAAAGATGCCAAGTTAAAATTAAAAGACAACTCTTTAAAAAAGAAAGAAGAAATTAACATTGTAAAACAATATAATGAAATGACACCAATCAGACAGTGGTTTATAAATTATTATAAAAAAACATACATGACTCTTAATACAACTAAGCCTATAAGTGATTATATAAACGATACGAAAAATGATAATAATTTCTTATACAGTTCAACATATAACAGGGTTTCAGCTCTTGAAGTACTTGGGTTTCAAAATGATATTAATAATGTAAATGCAGTAGTCGCCATTTTTAAACTTATTGATACTGTCAAAAAAACTGATATCATATATGCATTCATATATTCAAGCCCTTGTAAAAACAATATTAAAAAGGAGTGGAGTATAAATTTTATAACACTTGGTGGTAGTTTTACATCCAAAGATGGCGAATATAGAAAATGTGTAATAAAATCAAGAAGTTTAAATTCAATTATTACAGATCTTGAATTAATTCCATTAATTCAAGATTTAGAAAATTACTTACTTAAAAAAAATGTTGAACGGTCATATGTAATATATACTGACTATTATTATAAATTTATTAAATCATCAATAAAATATTCAGTAGAGAATTATTCTTATTATTTTGCATTTAAATTTTATGTATATGCCTGGTTTAATTTTATAACTAGTGTAGATTTAAATATTTTAGAATCCAATATTAATGTAAATTATAAAAATATGATGTCAGAATATATTGAAGACGATTTAACATTTTATAGACATTTAAAGGAAAAGTATGGTAATGAAGTTTTTATATTATTATACAATAATCTAAATAATATAAAAGTATCAAGTAAATCTACTCGAGTAAATACAAAATTAGGGCAAAAAATTATACCATTAAGTTTATCGGAGTTACAACATCCATTTAATATAAGATTCAAACCGTGGCGCGAATATATAATTTCTATAAATCTTTCTGATTATGTAATTAATAATATATCACCTGGTTTTTCTATAATAAATTCATGGTTTTATATAATGAATGCTCAAAAAAAATTATTTGATAATGATGTACAATACGAAAAAATGCATCAAAGTGAATTAGTATCTCAAATTAATTCATTATTAAATCAAGCACTTATATTTACATATGCGGAAAATAAGTTAAGCCGTGAAACACTTAAAAATAAAAATTTTAAAAAATCAATTAAATTAATGTTGTCTGAAAAATTTAACAACTTAAATAAAAAAATACAAGAATCTATAGATTATTCAACATCAGAAATTGCTATGTCAGATGTTGCCCTTGGATTTATATCAGAACATGTAGGGTATACTATATATGATGTATTAATATTATGTAAAAAGTCTGATACTTATAATATGTCATTAGGAATGCCATTTACAGATATGGGATATAAGTATTTTGCAAAATACTTATTTGATATATGTTATAATTTATTATGCATAAACAAAATTTCTGGCATTATACACGGCGACCTTCATCTTAATAATGCTACTATCGGATCATCAGTATCTAAAAATATTAATTTTGTAAAAAATGCATCTGTATTGTATAATATTGGAAATTCTGAAAACGACCAATATCTTTTTAATACAGTTTCATACAATGCATGTTTAATTGATTTTAGCCGAAGTATAATATCACCTGAAAAAATACAATATTTAAAGGATTCATCTTTACCAAAATCATTTAGTAATATTGATAATCTAGGCGAATTTAATAATGATCAAGTATGTAGATTACTTCATTTATATTTGAAGTATTCTAAAGATAACAATCATAACAAAGATAATTTATTATTAATATTTAAAACTAAATTTAATGCAGTTTTTAAATTATTATCATCTATAGATATATATATATTCACTAATAAACTATTAAGTGCATTATCATCAAAAAATGTGGATATAATTATTCCTCATAAATCAATTATTACATTAATTGAATCAGTTAATAATCTTGCATATAAATACATAACTGTTGACATGGACAAATTAATATATACAGAAAGTAATGAAAATGATGTTAATAATATGGAATGGCCCATGTACACAATAATTAAAAAATGCTTTAACAATTTTAATGTAAATAACAACACAGATATAGGAAATATATTAGATGTATATAATATTAATAACAAATTTACATATTCATTAAATAATATTAAAAAATACCCAATTACAATATTAAATCCAATGATTATAGTTGATGGTAAGGAAAAACCTTTATTGGATAAGTTTATAAAAGTTAACTTAAAACTTAAAAATAAACGAATTTTATATGAAAAAGAAAAGTTAGATAATATAACAATAGTTAATAAAATGGCTCGTGAAAATATAATGCATTAATTATTGAATTATTTTTATTTTTAAAGTTGATTGATTTTTGCAAAGAAAAATAATTCGAGATCAATCTATTGAATTATTTTTATTTTTAAAGTTGATTGATTTTTGCAAAGAAAAATAATTCGAGATCAATCTATTGAATTATTTTTATTTTTAAAGTTGATTGATTTTTGCAAAGAAAAATAATTCATTAAATATAATATTTAAATTTAAAAATAACATAATATATATAAAATTAATTTTTATTTAGACTGCTTTTTAAAAACCGAATTGAATTAAAATAGATGGGGTCTAATGCATCAACTCAAAGCAATATTGTAAACAGTAACACTGTAAATGAATCTATTACCAAAGTTGTATCAGATGTTACAAATAGCATATCAGCATCGTCAACAGCGTATCAAAATATAAATATTAAATCAGATGGACTCGTATTAATGGGGGATTTTAAAGTGCGTCAAATATCAGATGTCGGATTAAAGGCTTTGTTAAATTCTGATGTTAAAGTTATGTCTGATATATCAAATCAATTAACTACTAAAATTAAAAATGACCTTGACAGTAAAATGAAACAAGCAAACGAGCAATTAAATATAGGGCAAGTTAATGTAGGTGTTATAAATACTGCTTTAAACACTAATATAAAAACTCTAGTAGACCAATCAATAAAAACATCAATCAGTAATATGGTATCATCGGTATCTGCATCAAATCAAGTACAAACAATTTCATTTAACAATGATACCATACATGGTAATGTTGATCTTTCTCAGGAGGGAATTGTAAAAAATATATCAGAAAATATTTCTAAAACATTAGAAACTAAAATAGCAAAAACTATTTCTGATAGTGATGCAAGTAATTCAATAAAAAATGCTGTAGAACAATTTAATAAAGGAATAGATGTATTCGCAATTGCTGGTATGGTAGTTATAGGTATTGGCTTAGTTTTATGTATTACATTAGTTGGTAAATATGCGATTGGTTCAACTACCGCTGCTGTCGCGGCTAATCCAGCACTTATAAATGCCGCAGTAGGTGCTGCCACCGCTGCCGCATCATCTAAAGTAGGTAGTAATGATACTAGTGATATCAGTGGTGATGATACTAGTGATATCAGTGAAAGTAATATCAGTGGAGGTGATATCAGTGGAGGTGGGGTAATTGATTTTTTTAAAACTTATAAATATTCATTACTTGGTATTTTTTTAGTATTAATTATAGCAGTAATAGTGGTACTCGTTGCAGTGAATAATACATCTGCAAAAAAGAACCTATTATTATCTAATCCATTAACATCAAAGTATGTTGATGTAAGTAAAACATTTTAAAAAATATTTAAAATCAAAAAAATATTTAAAATCAAAAAAATAAATTAAAAGATATTTAAAAAAAATAAATTAATATATATATATTAATTTAAAAAATGTCGTTTGCATCAACGTATAATTATATAAATGCCCCTCCATACTTATGGAGTGGGTATTATTCTAACCAAACATCGCGCGATGCGGCTGATTGTAATTGGTCAGCATCGATATCTGGTCCAAATACCGCAGCTCCTGGATATAAATTTGCAGAAAATGAATATTGTGGTGGATTATCTGGGAAATATAGAAACAGATTTGACCGAGATCCTTCAAGTGAACATTGGAACCCATTACCAACTAAAATGGGTGCTAATGTATCATTATGGAAACCTGAAGATTTAGAAACAGCGTTAGATTGTTGTACGGGCAAAACATTAGCTGGAAGTGCTCAGGGTAATTGTGGACTTTTTTATAACAAAGATGAATCTGGGGTGGAGGCAATACCTGGTCAATGTATTCGAGTTATTGAACAATATTGTAATAAAGGAAATAATATAAACACTGATATGTGTAAAACTATGATTGCTAAAAACCCCGCTAAGTATCAAACCAAATTAAATACAGTATGTCGAGGAAAAGAAAATGATAAAGCTTGGGATGAATTGTGTGCATGCAATTATCCATATGAATATTATAAGACTATGGCTGATGAATTACAAAAACAATGGTATGGACCTCCAAACGGATTTGACGCTAAGGGCATATGTATTAATCCAAGATGTGTAGCATCTAGATTTAGAGATATTACTGACAAATGTGCAAACACAAACTCATTTGCACAATGTGTTCAAAATGCTGATTTACATCTTAGAGACACAGTAATTGGAGGAAAAGCTGAAATTAAACAAGATTGTAATATAACTTTGGCTGCTGATGCGTATAGAAAAAAAGAAGTAGGTTCTACGGTAACTAATGCCGATGGTACAAAAACTGTTACCACACCAAATATTGATTCAAATGGTAAAGTTATTCCAGATATTGGTGGTCCAAAATCAGAATCAGATGCTTCAAAATTAAAATCATTGTCTGTATTAAAGGCTGCTGAAGATGCAAAGATTGCGGCTAACGCAAAAGCAATCGCCGATGCAAAAGCACTCGCCGATTCAAAAGCCGCATCCGAGGCTGCATACACCAGAAACGTTATAATAGTTATATCAGTAATAGTAGGTATTATATTTATTGGTATAATTGTAGGTGTAGTTAGAAACAGTGACACAACACCTATGAGTGGATTAGAAAAAAATGATGCCAAATCAGTTACTGATAGACCTACAGAGTAATCTATTAGTAAATAACTAATAAATCATTTAAATCCGCAAAGTCTTATACATAAGACTTTATTTGTTATGCAAAATCATTCAAAGATATAAAATATAATATATAACATTAAAAGTTTTTTTAAAAATCCAAATTAATTTAAAAATCAAATTAATTTAAAATATGATAATTATAATATTAATCATCATAATATTAATAATGTATTGGTCTTGGTATATGGTTTTAAATTCGCCAATATTACCATGTGTAAAAATTGAAGATATGGTATTTAAAACAGGTGATATTATATTATTTCATGCATATAATAATATGAATTCTATGTTTATAGGATCTTATTGGGGTCATATAGGCATTGTATATGTGGATCCAAAAACTCCTGATACACCATATATTTTTGAAGCTGCCCGAACTTCAAAAATGAAAAACTGCCCCGATTATAATAAACATGGTATAATGATAACTAAAATAAAAACCCGAATTAAAAAATATCCAGGGTTAATCGCGTGCAAATCACTTAATTCACCCGTTGATAAAAATAACAATATTGGGTTTAAAGAATTTATTATATATGCAAAAAATCACATGTACTACAATGAAAATATTTTTATGAGTGGCATTCAAAAAAAAATGGGAGCCGCATTTACAAATGGCACTAATTGTGGTGAGTTAGTATTTATGAGCCTTATTAAACTTGGCTTATTGCCAGAAAGTATGTTTACTGAAAAAATATTACATCATTTATTTTATACTGCCAATTTAACCAATGTAGAAAACAATTTTTATCATGACCCAGTTGAAATAACAATTTCACCATTTTAACAAATGAATTAAAAAAAATGCTGGTTTAAAAAATGCTGGTTTAAAAAATGCTGGTTTAAAAAATGCTGGTTTAAAAAATGAATTAAAAATTGAATTACTATATATATATTAAAAAGTCTTACGTGCAATTACAATGAAACATTTTTGTGATAATTGTCATAACTTACTTACTCCAAACACATCAAGTGGAACACTTGTATTTAAATGTTTGAATTGTATGTCTTCGTATAATTCAGATGCCGATGATACATTAAGATATAGCGAGTCTAAAGACGGCAATTTAGTAATTTTTCAAACTATTATTAATAAAGCTAAAGATGACCCAGCTACTTTAAAAACCCGAATTAAATGCCCTAAATGCTCTAACCATATAGCAAAACAAGTGCGATTAGGCAATGAATTACGTCTTATTAATATATGCGAAAAATGTGGATTCCAATGGATTGAAACTTAAAATTTGCGGTCTTGAAATATTTTAAATCTAAATGAAAGTCTTTGATTCAAAGACTTTGTCAATACGAATGAATTTTAAATCTAAATGAAAGTCTTTGATTCAAAGACTTTGTCAATACGAATGAATTTTAAATCTAAATTAATTCAATACGGTATAATCATATCATTAACATCCCATATCTCACATATATTATTTCCAATAATACGGCGAATTGATAATGGACAACTACGCATTCGTATTTCCATTTCAGCCATTTTAATAGGATCAGATTCATTTTTAATATCAACAAATATAGGACTACCATTTTCTATTTGCTTTGCTCGATTTGATACAACATCAGTAAATTCAAACTTTGTTATAACTTCAGATGACATTCTTTTATTATTAGGTACAACTACTATTTCTCTATGTATAGGATTTTCATATTTTTCAGGGTCGTATATATTATATTTTATAGTGTCATTAAATTCCTTAAAATTATTAATATCAAAAAATGAGTCATCATCGTCTAATAAACAATCCTCATCGTCATCCTCATCATTATTATCAGGTTTAAATTTTTCCTCAATATCATCAGACTTTTCATCTATATCATCAGACTTTTTATCAGATTTTACTTTTTTATCAGATTTTACTTTTTTATCAGATTTTACTTTTTTATCAGATTTTACTTTTTTATCAGATTTTACTTTTTTATCAGATTTTACTTTTTTATCAGAT
>Ga0209443_1001395_pt1 | contig 15245 bp, 9 predicted proteins | sample LauGreBMM110DCMD_2_FD_187571 | JGI IMG/M metagenome (GOLD analysis project Ga0209443, IMG submission 187571) | Freshwater lake microbial communities from Lake Michigan, USA - Su13.BD.MM110.DCMD (SPAdes) (version 2) | ecosystem: Environmental > Aquatic > Freshwater > Lake | place: Lake Michigan... | reverse complement strand
ACCAGCTACAGCACCAGCTACAGCACCAGCTACAGCACCAGCTACAGCACCAGCTACAGCACCAGCTACAGCACCAGCTAATGTAACAGCAATTGCAGGTAATGGTCAAGCTAGTGTAACTTGGAATGTACCTTCAAATAATATTGGTTCTAATATATCTAGTTATGTAATAAAAAATAGTGTAAATACAAACATAGCTACAATAGTAGATGCTTCAACATTTTCAACAGTAACAACAACACCAACACAAATAATAAAACCAACATCAACTGCAACAACAACAACAGTAAATGGTTTAACAACAATAACTGCAACAGTTCTTGGATTAATAAATGGTACTCCTTATACTTTTACTGTACATCCAAGAAATACATTAGGTCTTTTACCAGTAACTTCTGTATCTACATCTAATTCAGTAACACCTACTGTACCACAACAATCCTATGCTACTCTTTTATCTAATGTGTTTGATGAAATTAATCAATCTAATGTACAAAATTCACTTGAAGTAGATAATACAAATAATTGTGGCGTTGAAATGGAAAAACTTAAAAAGGTTGTTGGTAATCAAATGAGTAATTTACAAAATAAAATTAAAGAATTAGAATCAAAATCAAATGATGGACACTTAATGAAATATATGAATTTCTTAATTACTGATTTACTTGAACGGGGAATATTAGATAATAATGATATTGAAAATATTAAAGGTAAAATTAATAATAAATTATTAACTGAAGATGAAGCAATAGTTGGATTAGAAAAATTAAAATTATCAGGTAAATCTAAACAAAAAAAACCAGATACTAATGAAAATAATCAATCAGAATATAGTTTTGGTAATTTATCACAAGAAATGTATAACCCTTTAGGTAATTCAGATTTAAATAAATGGGATGAGCAGGGTTATACTATGTTAAATACAAATAAATGGCACCCCCCTACGGCTAGACCTCCTGTATGTATAAATACATCACCTTGTAAAGTATGCCCAGACACAAATAATACTTATCCTGTACCACTTGCTCAATGGAATAATTCAAGAAAAGTAAGTAATATTGAAATAAGTAAAGAATGGGCTAATACTTTAGTTGATCCTAAAGAAAATTTAGTTTAAATAATCTTTAATCATATTATAAACTATTGGTGAATATCTACATTTTTTAAATTTTACATTGTAATATATTTTAGATAGTTTTAGTGCTTGTTTCCATTCAATATTTTTTTCTTCTAACTTTTTAATTAATTCTAATCTATAATTAAATTGTTCATCTGATTCACAAAGATATTGTGTGATATCAACATTTTTATTTAAATATTTAATTTGCTGTATATGTGATTCCATTATTATTAATATATTATTATAATTTAATTTTATAACAATTTTTTTCGTTTATTTAATTTTTTTAATTAAATGTATAATAATGTCAACTTCTGAAATTTCATCTATTGTTTTTGGTATAGATTTAGGTACAACTAATACTGTTATATCCTATTTTGAAGAAAATAAATCTAAAATATTAACTGACGGTGCGTTTAAGTTAATACCTTCAAAAATATATATTTCTACTGATAATAAAATATATTGTGGTAATTATATACCAATAGGGGCAAAAAATATTATTAATTCTTTTAAAGTTAAAATTGGTAAAGAATACAATATAATAAGAAATAATAAAGAATATAATATAAGTGATATTTTGAATATTTTTATTAATCATATTAAATCATTAATACATAAAAAATTTAATGGATTAATTAAAATAGAAACAGTTATTACTGTCCCTTCAAATTTTTCAGATAATCAACGTGAAATTATTAGAGAAGCATTTATTAATAATAATTTTTCAGTTATTCGTATTATTAATGAACCTTCTGCAGCATCTCTAGCATATGGATTAAATCAAGGAGGTGAAGATAAAATAATGGTTATTGATACAGGTGGTGGTACTATGGATATAACAATATTAGAAAGAGAAGATAATTTTTTTCAAGTGCTTCATAGTGAAGGATTAAATGATTTAGGTGGTGATAATTTTACAAATATTATTGTTAATTATATTATTGATAAGTTAAAATTAGAAAAGTCAGAAATATCAAAAGACTCTTTATTTTATACTGCCCAAAGAATTAAAGAAAAATTATCATATCAAGAACAATATATAACAAATCTAAAAAATGTTGGTATTGATTATAATTTTGAATTATCATTAAAAGAATTTAATAAATTATCTAGTAAATTACTTCAACGAGTTGATGATTTATTATCAAATATAATTCAAACTTATGAAGGAATAGAATATTTTATTCTTGTTGGTGGTTCAAGTAAAATGAAAATATTACAAGATAAAATTTATGATATAACCGGAAAAAAACCATGGATTCATCCAAATTTAGAAAGTGTAGTATCAGAAGGTGCAGCATTATATGCTGGTATTATTAAAGGATATTATAAATCTGAAAAAAATGTTTTATTAGTTGATGTTTTACCATTATCTTTTGGAATTGAAACAGTAGATGGAAATTTTTCAATTATTATACCTAAAAATACTCCTTTACCAGCTAAACGTTCTCAAAAATATACAACAGATACACCAGGAGAATCAAATATTAAAATAAAAATATATCAAGGAGAAAGAAAGATAGCAAATAAAAATACATTAATTGGTGAAATTGAATTTAATAAAGTATCATTAACAGGTATGCCAGTTATTGAAATTGCTTTTAGAATTGATCTAAATGGTATAATTAATGTTACAGTTTTAGATAAAAAATCAGGTTCAGAATTAAATATATTATTAAAAGATATACCCAAATATGACGAAAATACTCTTCTTAAAATTTTAGAAGAAGCAGAATTAAATAATGATATTGATAATGAAATGGTAACTAAACTACAAAGAATTTATATAATAAAAACTAAAATAGAAAATGCTCTTATTAATTTAAGTATAAATGAATTATTATCAGAAGAAACTAAAAAAGAAATTCAATTAGAATTAAATAATATTGAAGAAGATTTAGAACAAAAATCAAATACTGAATTATTAGAAATTATTTATAAAATAGATGAAAAATATTCAGGTTTAACAAAAATTAATAATTTGTTAGATAATGATGAACATAATGATAAAAAAATGGATGAATTAGAAAAAGTATTATTTAATGAATTAAAAGCAGATATAATTAGAAGAGCTAATTTATTATTAGCACAAAATCCTGATTGGTCTGACTTTATTAAACCATTATTAGAAAAACTGGAACTATCTAATTTTACTACTGAATATTTACAGGAAAAATTAATAGTATTAAAAGAATTACAAGATAATGATGAAGAATTTAAAAGAGATTATAAAGAAGAATTAAAAAATATGTGTATTTATTTAAAAACAGAAATTGATGAAGAACAACTTGAACTTTCTGAAAATAATAAAAATATATTAAGTACTATTATAACAGAAACACTTGAATCTATGGAAAATTATGATGAAATTAATTGGGAAGATAAATTAAGAGATTTTAATAAATCTTGTGAAGAATTATATCTTAATTTGAAATAATTAATTTAAGTAGATGTTTCTTTAACTTCAGTTTCAGTTTCGCCTTTCTTAACTTTGGTTAATTTATTTTTATATTCCTTTACAATTTCACGTGCATTTCCATCAGGACCATTGATAGAGTATTTGACAGGGATTACTAGTTTTTCACGTTTACCATTGTATGTATAAGTACTTCTTTTACTTCCACGGGTAGATTCACGAATAGAAAAAGTAATTTCATTCTGAATAGTCTTAATAGTCTTGTTTTCACGGAAGTATTTGCTGAGGGCTTTATTAGCTGCTTGATAAGGAGTTAGACCAGTGTAACGACCAATGTAGTCTTCAGTTCCAGGAAGTTGGACTTTGAAAGAACGAACACCTTTTTCAATATCAGCTTCACCTTCATTAGTAGTTTCTGTTTCAGATTTGCTTTGTTTAGTAGGTTTTTCATCAGCTTTAGTAGTTTTATCAGCTTTAGTAGTTTTATCAGCTTTAGTAGCTTTCGACTTGGAACCACCTGCTTTTTGAACAGGAACTTCTTTAGCTTCTTCAGGTTCATCTTCAACTTTAGACTTACCTTTACTCTTGCCCTTGCCTTTAACAGGTTCAACATCTTCTACTTTAACAGGTTCAACATCTTCTACTTTAACAGGAGCAACATCTACTTTAACTTCAGCAGTCTTGCTTTTACCTTTAAGTTTAGGAGGTGCAACATCTTCTACTTTAGATTTAGTTTCAGGTTCGGGTTCAGGTTTAACATCATCTTTAGTAATTTTAGTTTTACCAGCTCCTTTTTGAGGAGCGGCTTCAGCTGTAATAACAGGGTCAACAGTTACAGTTTTAGACATTTTTTTAGATTTAGGTTCAGGTTCAGTAGGTTGAACTTCTTTAGTAGGCGCAAGTTTCATATTTTTAGAGTTAGAAGGCATTATATAACTTATTATTATAATATTTTTTTAAATCAAACACACTAAACTTTTTTTAAGTGTGTTTAATATTTCTTTAAATATTAATTTGGTTACCATTGATAATTTAAAATAAACGAACATTTTTAATCATTATTATTTTAAAATGTATATTTAATAATAATGATTGAAAATATTAAAAAATTAAAATTATCTTTATTACAAAAAATATACAAGGAATTATCATTATATATTTTAAATTTAAATCAACATATAATATTTTTATATGATAATTTTTTTATTGAATATATATTTAAACAAAATTTATTAAATAAATTAAACAAAATAAATAAAAATATAAATACAAATTACAATAATTTTATTATAGATAGTTTAGATAAAAATACAGAACTTGATATATTTTTTAATCAATTTGATTTGACTAAATTAAATAATAATTTTGATGATATTATTGATTTACGAAATTTTATTAATTTTAAAAATATACCTTTATCAAAACAATTATTAGATATTGGAAAAATAATGAGTTCTTTTGGTTATAATTCTCTAGATGGTTTATTAACTTTTTTTATTGGTAACAATTATAAAAAAATATTTGATTCTAATATAATAACATTAATAAATGAAATTAATAATATATTTATTCCTTTATCTATAGATTTTTTTGATGTAAATAAAGATGAATTATATTATTGGAGAAAACCTAAAACATTTGATACAAATGATTTACTTGAATTATCAAGAGAATTATGGATTAAATATTATAAAAAATATATTAAAATTACAGGTATTTTTAAAAATGATTCTATAGGTGTTATATTTAAAACATCCCAATTAAATTATCCAATTTTATATAATTATAAAAACAAAATAGAAGATAATATAGAAGAATTAGATATTGATAATAAATTTCTTAAAAAGTTTATTAGACATGATTATTTAGGTAATTTTTATACATTAAGTACATTAGAATATTTAACAAATGTTAAAATATATTATGAAAAATATATTAAATTATCATCATCGACATTTTTAATAATAATGAAAGAATTTATAGCAGAAAATTCTAATTTAAAAAATATGTTTACTATTATATTTTTACTTTTACTTGGTAATAATGAAACTGTAGATATAGCAGGATTATTATTAGGATTAATGAAAGAGAAAAAGACTAATTTAACAAATATTATTAATTTAGTTAATAATAATCTAACTTTTTCTCTTCAAATAAAATTAAAAAAATCACAAAATATTATAAAACAAGAAATTGAAAGATTAAAAGGAATATCATTAGAAGATATTGATTATAAAAAACAATTAGTTTCTAATAAAAATATACCAGATTATGTAAAAGTTTTAACATTAGAAAAAATACAAGAAATGAAATTATATAATAATGAATATTATAAACAATTAATATTTGTAAAACATATTATGAATTATCCTTGGCCATCTATAAATGATGATTTATTTTATGAATCTCTAAAATCCGAATCTAAAAAATCTATTAATTATTTAACTCAAGTAGAAGATAAATTAAATAAATTAGCTTTTGGTCACGAAGAAGCTAAAAAATCATTATTACAAATAATTGGTAAATGGATTTCAAATCCATCATCTCAGGGTACTAGTTTTGGATTAGTAGGACCTCCTGGTGTTGGTAAAACTTTATTAGCAAAAAGTGTAAGTAATGCATTAGATATTCCTTTTGTTCAAATAACATTAGGTGGTCAAAATGATGGTGAACTGTTACATGGTCATGGATATACTTATTCTGGTTCTCAACCTGGTTTAATTATTAAAAAAATGGTAGAAGCAGGTAAATCAAGATGTATATTATATTTTGATGAATTAGATAAATCAACATCAAAACATGGAAATATTAATGAAATAACAAGTATTTTAATTCATTTAACAGATCCAAATATGAATAAAACTTTCCAGGATAGATTTTTTCAAGGTATTGAATTTTCATTAGATAAAGTAATAATGATTTTTTCATATAATGATTCATCGTTAATTGATCCTATTTTATTAGATAGATTAAAAGAAATTCATATAAAATCATATACAACAAGTGAAAAAATTAAAATAGCCAAAGAATTTATAATACCAGAAATGATTAATTCAATTGGTTTACAAAATGAAAATTGGACACAACTAACAGATGATATTATAGAATATATAATAGAAAATTATACCAATGAAGCTGGTGTAAGAGATATTAAACGATATATTGAAAAAATTTTTTTAACTTTAAATTTAGATAAAATATATCAAAGAGAACAATTTAAAGAAGGTTCTATAAAAGAAATAACAAAAGAAAACATTAATATTATATTACAAAAACCAACTAATGAAATAATAAAAATACTTGATAAACCAAATATTGGTATTATTAATGGTTTATATGCAACAAATAATGGTAACGGTGGTATTATTCCTATTCAAATATTTAATAATTTTAGTTCAACACCAAATGCATATGAAATTAAATTAACAGGTAAACAAGGAGAAGTTATGAAAGAATCGGTGCATTGTTCATTAACAGCAGCAATTGATTATATTAAAAGAAATATAAAAAAATATCCTTTTATAAAAAATCTTGATAAATATTTAGTTGAAAATTTTAAATATGGTTTTCATATACACACACCATCAACATCAACACCTAAAGATGGTCCAAGTGCAGGTTGTGCTTTTACTAGTGCTTTTATTTCTAGAATTTTAAATAAAGGTATAAGAAATGATGTAGCATTAACCGGTGAAATAGAATTAACAGGAAGAATAACTAAAATTGGTGGATTAAATTTTAAATTAATTGGTGCTAAAAAAGCATGTGTTAAATTAGTTTTTATACCAAAAGATAATGAAAATGATTTAGAAGAAATTAAACAAAAGTATCCTAAATTAATTGATGATACGTTTGAAGTAAAAATATTTGAATATATAGATGAAATAATTGATATTATTTTAGTTTAATTATAAAAAAATTATATTTCTAAGTTTTTCTTTTTTTTATTATTTATTTTTTTTATTGGTTTTTTTATTTCTGATTCTGATTCTGTTTCTGTTTCAATTTCTTTATTATTAAAAGTTTCTATTTTATCATTATTAAAAGTTTCTATTTTATCATTATTAACAGTTTCTATTTCATCATTATTAAAAGTTTCTATTTCATCATTATTAACAGTTTCTATTTCATCATTATTAAAAGATTCAGTTTCAGAATCTGATTCTATTTCAGAATCATATTCTTTAATATCTTCTAATAATTCTTTTTTTAATTGTTCCTTGAGAACTAAATTCTTTTCTGAAATTTCATTTTTATCTGGATTTATCATTGCATTTTTTTTTTGAAGAATTAAATCTGTTACTTTATTATTAAGTATAATTTTATAATATGGATGAATTTTTCTATATGTTTTTGAAATAGTAACATCCGAAATATCAAAAATTTCAGATATTTGTTTTTTTGAAATATTTATATTATATGTATTTGCTACTAGAAGAATGCAACCAGCCGCAATAGAGGGTGGTTCATGAGTTGATGCAATATCTAACTTGTGAATATTATTACATACATCTTTTGCAATATCAATATATTTTTTATCAATATCCATTTTTTTAGATAATCTTTCAATAAAATCAGCAGCTTGAGAATTTCTAATTTGATAAAACGTTGAGTTTAAATCTATATAATCCAAAATTTTTCTACAACCACGATGAACGTGTTTAATTTCTAAATCGTAAATATCAGCTATTTCTTTAGGACTTCTTGGTTCTTTTTGCATTTTACAAGCATAAAAAACACAAGCAGCAATCATAGAACGCCGATTAATACAACGCATTATCATATTTTTTCCTTTTCTTTTACCGCGAATATGTTTGCTATCACTTACTTTTTTATAAAGAATTTTTGCAGAATCAATAATTGTTTGTGTAATTCCATATTTTTTACATTTTGATTGAATTCTTTCTAATACTTCTAATAAACTTTTTTCACGGTAAGGCATTTGACCTTGACGTTGAAGAGCTATAACTTTATTATAACCTTTTTTTGGAGGAGCTATTTTTGTTCCTAATGCAGATTTTGGGAAAAAATAATTAGCAGGACATCCATATCTTGATGATCCATTACCATTATTTTCTTCATCATATGTGAACTCTGGATTTTCATCTAAAAATTCTTGATTAATTACGGCACATTCTGTACAAACTAAATAACCTTTGATATTATCTTTAACTAATTTTTCACTTTTACATGATTTACAACTCTTTTTTTTAATATCTAATTTTTTAAAGTCTAATTCTAATTCTAAATTATTATTTAAATTTAAATTATTAATTAAATTATCAATTTGATCATCTGTCATATCTAAGTAATGGTCTAATTTAGAAGTCATAATCTATTTATAGAGATAATATGTTTTTAAATAGTTTTTAATATCAATTTTTTTTAAAATAAAAAAGTATAATTATAAAAAGTATAATTATAAAAAGTATAATTATAAAAAGTATAATTATAAAAAATATAATTATAAAAATCTTATTCCAATAATTTTTAAACTATCTATTTTTTTTTGTTTTTCCTCAATCCATTTTATACTATATCCATTATCAGTCAAAATTCTAATATCAGCACCATTATTAATTAATATTTGTGCAAAAGATTGATTCTCTTTATTAATTGCAATATGCAATGGTGTATAACCATAGTAATTTTTTTGATTTATTAATTTTTTTAAGTCTCCTTTTTCAATAAGACTTTCTAAAGTTTCTTTTAATATTTTTGAATTATTACTTTTAACTAATTTATGTATAATATTATTACCTTTTTTATCTAATAAATCAAAATTATTATTCATATTATAAGTCTATAGAATAAAAATATTTTTTAATATTATAATGAGTAAAATATTTTTTGGAAAAATTAAAAGTATAATTTTAGATAAAAATAATATGTTTATTGAATTTGATTCAGGTGATAAATATTATTCTAAAATAGTTAAAGGTAGTGTTAAATGTAAAATATTAAATGAACAAAATAAAATAGTTCCTTTATTTTATTTAGAAGAAGGCGATTTAATTAAAATAAAAATTTTAGAAAATAAAATAAAAAAAATTTATATTAATTCAAAATATAAGTTTATTTCTGATTCTTCAGAAGAAGAATATTTATCAAATTAATATTTAATATATTAGTTAGAAAATATATAAATAAAAACTTTAAATTTTTTTCTAAGACAAAATATATCTATATGCCTGATGATATAAAATTATCTACTATTTTATTGTTAGTTGTAGTTGCTTTCCTTATTTATTGTTTAATGAATTCAAACGACGGTTTTACTAATATTGAAAATGACGGTTTAACTAATGATGAATCAGAACCAGAACCAGAACCGGAACCTAAACAGGAACCTAAACAGGAACCTAAATATGAACCTAAATATGAACCTGTAATGGAAACTAATATTAAAAATAATATAGAATCTAATCAAAATCAATGTAATCAATATCAATTAGATCAAAATCAATTTGAACAAAATCAATATCAACATCAATTTAATCAAAATCAATCTGAACAAAATCAATATCAACATCAATTTGATCAAAATCAAAATCAATATGCTACTATTGAACCTTTCACATCTACTGAATTAGTAGATCAAGTTTTAGCTGAAGCTGAAATTGAAAATAAAATGACCGTACCTGAAAATAAAATGACCGTATCTAATAGTGTTGTACCAGAATCTGCTGTTTTTAATTTTCAAGCAAATGAGGAAATAAATGATTTTGGTGCTTCTTTAGATATTGCTTTTGATAAACCTATTCCTGATTGTGTAAAAACGGATATTGTTGATTTAAATAGAAATAATGTTAAGAATTATAATGCTAAAGATTTCTTACCTAAAGAAATAAACGATGATTGGTTTAACACTGACTTTTCACAAGCAAAATATAATATAAATGATGATAAATTAATTAACACTGAAAAATACGTAATTGGTGTAAATACTGTTGGTCAATCTCTTAAAAATGCTTCTTATGATATTAGAGGTTCTATCAATGTTCCTAAATTTTCTGTATCTCCTTGGAATAATAGCACTACTGAACCTGATTACAATATTAAACCTTTATATTAAATTTTAAAAATATAAAATATATAATTTTTAAAATAAAAAAATTATCTATTCTATATATAATATGTCGGATTCTCCTAAAGAAATTCAAGTATCAAATGATTTTAAAAATAAAATTGTTCGTTGGGTTAAGTTAGATGATGATTTAAGAAAAATTCGTGAAACAGTTAAAGAAATTAATGATGAAAAAAAACAGGCTGAAGAATATATATTATCTTATTTAGATAATATTGGACAATCAGAAATTGCTATCGATGACGGTAAATTAACTAAACAAGTTTCTAAATCTCAAGCACCATTAAAGAAAGAAAACATTCAAAAAGCACTTTTTGATATTACTAAAGATGATAGTAAAGCCTCTATGATGGCTGACTATATTTTAAAATCAAGAGAAACTAAAGAAAAAGTATCTATTAGAAGAGTTAAAGAAAGAGGACCTAAATAATCATTTTAGTTTTTTTATAATCTAATAATTTACTTTTATGATTTTTAGATATAATTGCACCATAACCAGTGCTTAAATCAGGTCCATCTAATACAAATTCATTTCTATGATCAGCACAGCCTAAATCAACAGATACTCTTAAAGTATATACTTTATTCTTATGTATTAAATCTATTTTTCTTGATTTACCATTAAATATTAAATTATCACCTAATTCTTTCTTTCTATTAATACTATAATAACGAGATAAAATCATTTTATCTTCATAAATGTTACCAATTATAATATTATTATTAGTTTTATTTTTATTAAATTTATAATTAATATTTAATGTATTCATATCTATTGTAAATGTATACTTTTTAAATTTAATATTAAGAGTTTTCATAAAAGTATAGTTAGTTGCCCAGTTACTTATAAATACAGAATTTAATAATTCTTCATTTGTTAAAAAGAAACAATCTGCTGTTATATATAAAGGATACTCTACTTTTTTGTTATCAAATATCAAGAAACAACCATTAACATTTGGTAATAAATATTTTTCACCATAAATTGTTGTAATAATAGGATCACCTGTTGTTGTACCTGAACCTGTTGGTATTAAAGTAGTTGTTGTAGACCACATACTTGAACCATTGCTATTTGTTGCTTTAACTTTAAAAGTCCATTCTTTACCAATAGTTAAGAATGGTATAAGTATACTATTAGATAAATTAGTTGTGGTTATAGTTTTTGTTGGTTTTTCAATAGCTGAAGCTTCAACCGTATAACTAATAATAGGTGTAGAACCGATAAAAATTGGTGGGACAAAAGTTACATATACTTTTGATGTTTCTCCGCTACCCATTTGGTATGCTACTATATTTGTTGGAGGATCTGGTACATCTTGTTCTTCTTGTAAATAATATTCAGAGTTTGATGTTAAATTAAATGTAAAGATTTTAGATGATATATCTTGAACATTTCCTACAATTTCATATTGATTTGTTAATTCATTTAATTTCTTAATAATTAATGTTGTTGCATTAACATTTGTATTAGTTAAATTAAATATAACAGGTATATTAAAACCAGATGTAATAAATTCTTCTGTATTTAAATCAATTAATTTAATATAAAATTTCATATATTTTTTATATTGTAATTCATAAAGTGTTGATTCAATAACTGATAAAACAGTTATTACATTATCACTTAAATTACTTTCTTCTAATTTTAATTCAGTGTAATTTTCATATAAATCATAAACTTTTAAATTACCTTGTAACATAGAACTTATTTTACCTTGACTAATAATTTCTTGACCAAATACATCTCTTTTAATAAGAATTGTTTTAATTTCTTTTTGATAACCAATTAATACACTATCAATTAAATTATTTAATGATGAAATATTAAATATGGATGTAATAAATAAGGTTGGTCTATTAAATAATGTATAATCTTGAGAAACACCAATTTTATTTTGTGATAAATCAGTTACAAGTATTGTATTTTCAAATAAAATTTCAATATCGTTAATAGTTATTATATAAAAGTCTTGACCTGGTGGTAAAATAGTTAATGTTGTATATTCTGTTGTTTTCTTACTAATTGATACAGATTCACCTATTCCTTCCTTATTATAAGCATAAATTGTAAATTCATATATAGTACTATTAATTAAACCAGTAAAATTATAATTAAATATGTCTGCATTTAATAAAATATTAGAAAATTCTTCTGCATCAATACTTATAACATATCCAGAAATATCTAAATCTCCATTATCAATTGGTGCATTCCAACTTAAATATACTGAATTATTACTTGCATCACCTGAAAAATTAGCTGGAGCTGTTGTTGAAAACGTAGTTAAACTAATTGATGCACTACTTCCTATTCCAGTTTGATTTACTCCAACTATTTCAAATGTATATAAAGTATTTCGTTGTAAAGCATAAACATTAAAGGATGTGTCAGTAATATTTAAAATAGTTGTAGTCATACCTCCACTAGGATAAAAAGTTAAATTATATCCAGAAATATTAGAATTAATATTATTTAAAGGTGCTTCCCAATATAAATCAACAGAAGAAGCATATTTTATAAAATTAAGGTTTTGAACTGGTCCAGGAAGTGGCGTTGGTATTGAAGATATAATAACAGATGGTATACTATTACCCGCTAAATTTCTTGCATATATTCTAAAATTATATAAAGTATAATTTGATAAATCACTTACTCTAAAAGTTGTATTAGATGAGCTATTAAAATACCAATTATATAAATCTGTAGATATTTCAATTAAATAGTCACTAATATCTCTTCCTCCATTAAATGGTATATTCCAAGATAAATCTATAAAAGTATCATTTGTAATAGCAGTAACAGTTGTAATTTGATCAGGATTAGTATATGGTATTTCTAATATAATATCAGATGGATCACTATTACCCGCAAAATTTCGTGAATATACTTTAAAATAATATAAATTACCATTTGATAAATCATTTATTCTATAAAAAGTAGTAGTAGACAATAAAATATCCCAATTAGATAAATCTGTAGATTTTTCAATTAAATAATCACTAATATCTCTTCCTCCATTAAATGGTTCATTCCAAGACAAATCAATAAAAGAATTACCAGGTATTATAGAAATGAATGAAATTTTATTAGGTATAGTATACGGTATTACTAAATTAGTTGGATTAGATGCTAATGAATCACCTGCTATATTTATTGCAATCACTGTAAAAGTATAAGCTGTTCCATTTGATAAATCATTTATTAATTCTGATCTTGATAATACACTAGCGCTTGTATCTTTTATAAATATATTTCCATTTTCATAAGTTGTTATTTTATAACTTGTTATATCTGAACCACCATTTGATATTGGTTCAACCCAATTTATAGTAACTTCTTTATTACCAACAGTTGCTGTTCCAATTGTTGGTGCATCAGGAATAGTTCTAGGTGTTCCCGATATATCAATAGCTTGTGTTGCAAGACCTGCAATATTTCTTGGAAATATATTAAAGTGATATCCAGTACCATTTATTAAACCAGTAACATTATATGATGTATCTGTAGTATTTGATAAAATATCCCAATTAGATGAATCTGTATATACTTTAATTAAATAGTCATTAATAGGTCTTCCACCATTAAATGGTGCATTCCAAGATAAATCTATTTGTCTATCTCTAGGTATAGCAACAGCAGCTGTAATTTGATTAGGTATAGTAAATGGTGTTGCTGATATATCAGTAGATGCTATAGAAAGACCTGCAATATTTCTTGCAAATATGTTAAAGTGATATCCAGTACCATTTATTAAATCAGTCACATTATATGATGTATCCGTAGTATTAGTTGAAATATCCCAATTAGATGAATCTGTATATACTTTAATTAAATAGTCAATAATAGGTCTTCCACCATTAAATGGTGTAGTCCAAGACAAATCTACTTGACGATAACTAGCTATTGCTGAAAAAGGTTCAATTTGACTAGGTACACCAAATGGTGTTGCTGATATGTCAATAGATGCTATAGAAAGACCTGCAATATTTCTTGCAGATATATTAAAGTGATATCCAATACCATTTATTAAACCAGTAACATTATACGATGTATCTGTAGTATTTGATGAAATATCCCAATTAGATGAATCTGTATATACTTTAATTAAATAGTTACTAATAGGTCTTCCACCATTAAATGGTGCATTCCACGACAGATCAACTTGTCTGTCTTTCGGTATAGCAACAACCGCTGTAATTTGATTAGGTACAGTAAATGGTGTTGCTGATATATCAATAGATGCTATAGAAAGACCTGCAATATTTCTTGCAGATATATTAAAGTGATATCCAGTACCATTTATTAAACCAGTAACATTATATGATGTATCTGTAGTATTTGATGAAATATCCCAATTAGATGAATCTGTATATACTTTAATTAAATAGTTACTAATATTTCTTCCACCATTAAATGGTGCATTCCACGACAGATCAACTTGTCTGTCTTTAGGTGTAGCAACAGCCGCTGTAATTTGATTAGGTACAGTAAATGGTGTTGCTGATATATCAATAGATGCTATAGAAAGACCTGCAATATTTCTTGCAGATATATTAAAGTGATATCCAATACCATTTATTAAACCAGTAACATTATACGATGTATCTGTAGTATT
>Ga0209443_1001392_pt1 | contig 15251 bp, 16 predicted proteins | sample LauGreBMM110DCMD_2_FD_187571 | JGI IMG/M metagenome (GOLD analysis project Ga0209443, IMG submission 187571) | Freshwater lake microbial communities from Lake Michigan, USA - Su13.BD.MM110.DCMD (SPAdes) (version 2) | ecosystem: Environmental > Aquatic > Freshwater > Lake | place: Lake Michigan... | reverse complement strand
ACCCGTCAGCAGTGCTGGCAATGTGGTGTCGATGACGCTACAAATCCTGTCTCCATCTGGCGCCGTACTGCCTGCAAAGATGTACTGGGCTTCGCTATTCATCGACAACGCCGCGACCGCTACTGCGACCACTGCTGCCTGTGCGGCGGCGAAGACCGATTGGGCGGCGAAATCCAAGGCGTTTTATGACGCCCCAGCTAAGACTACGAATGAAGAATTTTCGAATCTGGCAGAGGCTATGCAGACGGCGATTACCAATTTCACGATACAATGTATGACTCCGGAGGAAGCTGCAGCGTGCGCGTCGGCGCAAACAGAACTTAACACCGCGAACCCCACCACAGGTCCTTCCCAGTCGGTTCAGGCGGATTTTAATACTGATTGTCAGATTGTGTTAGATGAGCAGCAGAAATTAATGCAGACATTAATGACACCGGGACCCAGCCCGAGTCCCTCCTAGAAATGGAGAGCCGACGTTTCGGTTGTTTAGTGCTTTAATCATCCTGACGAAACTCCCCTCCATTCCTACGCATTTAGGTAGATACGAGTAAGTGCGTTTATCAATCTTTTGCAAGGGATTCTTGTGCGGATAAGTTCATGTGTACACAGGTAGCTGGTCACACGCAAACTTAAGAAAGATTCATCCTTGGATCGTCAGTATCGATTGGTTCTTGTAAAGAAGTGTGGCCCTATAAGCCAGAACTACTTAAAATTACGGCTTACCCTATATGCCTAACGCGTCAAGGCGTGCCGGATGGGCCTCCGACCTCCTCTGCGAATTCACCCATTAGGCAACGAGAAGCGTAGGGGAATTCGTTGGTGATCAAGTATGCGTAGCTACCGTCAATCATGGTTCCATTGCATTCGTCAAGATCTCCATAGGAAGCGTCATACTCCCAGTCATCGGTCAAAGCACCATCTTTGACCGAACCAAAATCGACCGCATCCCCCTTACCTGGGGTGTAAAGACATCCGGATCCAGTGCGCTTCCCTGATCCAATTTTGTAGCTGGGGGAATACTTGCCGCTCTTGGAGTAGTAAAGAAGATATCCATCGCGAGCGAAGCCGACGTGGACCAAGTCTGCACCAGAGGAAAAGATTTCTACCATCAGCGACGAGATTCCGTGATAATGGTAGGCCCCATTCGGCTGGACGTGAGCATTATTGAAATCCATGCCAAGATCTGTCACAGACTGCAGGGCCTCTATCGGATGAACCTCCCCACTGTCACAAGTGACTTTTTCGGCTGTTCCTGGCTCAAACTTCACACCGTTGAGCGCTACACCCGTTTCACGTACACGTTGTGGTTGTCCCACAAGCTTTGGCACCAGCGGAAAAGTCCAGGTCTCGTTCTGCGCAGAAATCGTGTTGGGGTTGCCCGCGTTGGGAAAAGTGCCGGTGTCGTGATTGGGCAGTGCATTTGTGGTCATGATTCGCTGATTATTTTCTAAGCGAACCGTGGTCTGAGTCTGGTACTGCTGATCCACTAACTCGTAGTCTCCCAAGTAGTTTTCAACGCCTCCATCAACTGTGGGCGTATTCGCGTCGCCTTCGACACTGGCGCCGGATGTGGGAGTATTCGCGTCACCTTCGACACTGGCGCCGGAACAGCCAGAAACCATGAATAGGGTGGCACTCAGGCCAAGGGCAATGAACACGTTCGCGGAGGGTTTCATAGAAGCCGACTATAAATAAATATCTGCTCTAAATCAAATCACGCGCAAATCTGTTCGATCCACTTCAAGGTTTGCGCGAGCCCGATCCGCCCCACCGCTAAAGGGTTTGCTTCAGCAATTTACCTAATCGAGTGATTCCATCCACAATGCGGTCATCTTCAACACCGGAAAAGTTAACCCGAGCGTGATTTGCCTCTTGCACAACTGGGAAGAACGTTGCTCCTGGCACATAAGCCACTTTCCCTTCAGGAAGCAAAGTTTCCTTCATGAAATTGGTCGCATCAAAACCGGCAGGAAAAGTCAGCCAGATAAACAATCCACCTTCAGGCTGCGTGAAACTAATTTCATCTGGAAAAGTTTCCCGCATGGTCGAAAGCATTAAGTCGCGCTTGCGCAGGTAATTTGGGCGGATCTTGGCAATGTGTTCATCAATGTTGTGACGCCGCAGATACTCAAGAGTGGCATTCATGTTCAGGGTGCTGTTTTGAGTATCCGAAGCCACTTTAAGTAACGCGAGTTTGTCTAAAATCTCCGGACTAGCTAGCGCCCAACCAAGTCGCATAGCTGGCACAAGAATCTTTGAAAAACTACCTAGATGGATAACTCTGCCTTGCGTGTCCAGGCTTTTGATCGTGGGTAATTGCTCCCCTACATATCTCAACTCGCGATACGCCGAATCTTCGACAACTAGAACATTGTATTTATTCGCAAGTTCTATCAAATGTTTGCGCCGCTCAAGATTCATGGTTGCGCCGGTTGGATTTTGAAACTCCGGAATCGTATAAATCATCACAACATTTGGGTTAGCGGCTAGCACCTGCGCCAAGTGATTTGTGTCCATGCCAAATTCATCTGTGCGCACTGGGGCATAGTTAGGTTGCGTCGGGGCAAATGCAATTAGCGCACCAAGGAACGTTGGATTTTCCGTAACGATGGTGTCACCAGGGTTTACCACCAACTTTGCAGCTAGGTCTAGCCCTTGCTGGGCACCTTGAATAATTAACACATCATCTTGCGTGCATGACATTCCATCACGAGTTAGTCGCTTAGCAACTTCGGCTCGTAAACCTGGCAAACCATTTGAGGCCGTGTATTGCAAGACATCTGATCGTTCTGAGACCAGCAAACTTGAATATATATTGTTTAATTCTTGAATTGGAAACAGGCTCGGATCCGGATAGCCCCCACCGAAAGAAATTAAGCCAGGATCGTCTCCAAGTTTTAACAAATCCCTGATAGCCGATGGTCGCACACCACTCATCCGCTCAGAGAATTGAATTTCATTCGTCATGAGAAATTCAACTTGCTCTCATTACCTGATTGCAATGCCGATAAATGTTCGTCGTAATTCATATGTACCAACAACGACGAGCCGTTGATTATCTTCATTCGCAGCTCTGCTTCAAATTTCTCAATTTCTTCAGCGCGATCAATTATCGCCATAAACTCTTCGACGCTTCCAACTACGATCCCATCGGCGTCACCAACTAAATAATCACCTGGCTGGACAGTTACGTTTTCAATTTCAAGTGGAATCTGGATAACAGGTAACGCAGAAGTTCCCGGGGCGCTTGGCTTTGATCCGCGAGCATAAATTGGTAGGTCTATTGAGAGCAGAACTGAACGATCTCGACAATAGCCATCAATCACAATTCCTGTCACACCGATTCGATGTGCTTCGGTGGCGAAGAGCTCACCTGATACGGCTCCTGATTTACTTCCGCGTACCACGAGCACATCTCCAGCTGTTGCAAGTTTTAGTGCAGCCACCATTGATAACAACCCAGCACTTGCATCAACCGTGATCGCTCGTCCAACAAGTTTCAACTCAGGTCGAACTGCGGTTATTTCGCACGAAAGTTCCCGAAGTGGGGTTGTTGACTTACTTGCATCAGCAAGTGATGTGCTGCTGACGCCATTTAACCGGCCAATAAGTTTGGCTACCGAGTCAGAATCGAATTGGACAGACAATTTATCTTCCCTCTACAAGATGCAAAGCACGCCTAAATGACCAAGCGGGCAACGACCTTAACTCTATGGGAACGCCTGGTTCGCCAAGGCAAGATTGCCTCAAATTCACCGGCTCGCAAGGGGCAATTCAATATCCAATTATCGACCTCATACCTATATCTATGACCATAGAATTCAGAAAAGCGACTGGAAGGGTGACTATGACCACTGAGTCATCACACGTTCTCTACCGAAATCTGCGCAAGCCCTACACCACAATTGCACGTGGGAGCGGTGTCACATTATGGGATAACAACGGCAGAGAATATTTAGATGCTGTTGGTGGCGTTGCCGTCAATGTGATTGGTCATGGCGTACCGGAAATCACAGACGCAATTGCACGAGCTGGAGCCACAACAACCTTTTCCTATGCCGCAGTCTTCACCAATCCATGGCAAGAGGAGCTGGCTTCAAACATCGCAAGCATCTCGCCAATTCCCGATTCAAAAGTTTTCTTTACTTCTGGCGGCTCTGAAGCAAACGAGTCGGCTATCAAACTTGCGCGCCAATATCATCTTGAGCGTGGGCAGCCACAACGCTGGAAAGTAATCAGTCGCTGGCAGAGTTACCACGGCAATACCCTGGGAACACTTGCCATATCTGGACGACCAAGTTGGCGAATTCCTTACGATCCTTACCTAGTTGCTGCGCCACACATTGTTCCGCCTTATTGCTACCGTTGCCCATTTGAAAAGACCTATCCTTCATGCGGAGTTGAATGCGCGGACGATTTAGAGCGCACCATATTGCAAGAAGGTTCGGATACGATTTCGGCATTTATCGCAGAGCCAGTGGTTGGCACCTCATTAGCAGGCGTGGTGCCAGTGCCCGAGTACTACGCACGCATCAGGGAAATTTGCGATCGTTATGGCATTTTGTTTATCGCTGACGAAGTGCTCACTGGATATGGACGCACAGGTAAAGCATTTTCCATCGATCATTGGGGCATCGTTCCTGACATTATTACTGTGGGCAAAGGTGTCGGCTCTGGTTATACGCCTATTGCTGCGTGCATTGCAGATCCCAAAATTGTGGACGTACTGCGAAAAGGTTCCGGGCGCTTCCTACACGGGTTCACATATGGCGGAATGTCATTAGCGTGCTTTATCGGTGTGCAGGTTTTTGACTACATTGCCAAGCACGACCTATTCACTCGAAGCGCAGAACAAGGCGCCTACTTGCATGAACAATTGCACGCAATGGCGTTATCGCGTCCTGCAATTGGCAATGTTCGGGGCTTGGGCTTATTTGCTGGAGTCGAACTCGTGGCTGATCGCGACACTAAAGTGCCATTTGATAAGTCGCTAGCTGTGACAGATCGCATCGTTGCAGTTGCAGAAAGTAAAGGTTTACTTCTGCGAGAAGGATCTCCTGATGCGAATTATGGCAAAGGTGGCGACCAGGTTCAGATTAGTCCCCCGTATGTAATTACTCGGGAAGAGATCGATCGACTAGTAGATCTGCTAGGTCAAAGTATTGACGAGGTTGTGGGCTAACTAATGGCACCCCCGCCTTGGCTGGGCATCATTGCCGATGACTTTACTGGTGCGGTCGATGTGGCAACCGGAATCACGCAAGTTGGGCATCATGTGGTGATTGTCACTGCTCAGCAAAATTTGGCGGAGATTCAAGCTGACGTCATCGTAATTGCGCTCAAAACCCGAAGCATCGATTCTGCGCAAGCAGTGAATTTGAGTCTTAATGCTGCGCAACAACTGATTGAGGTGGGCGTCGATCAGATTTACTTCAAGTACTGTTCAACGTTCGACTCAACATCACAAGGAAACATTGGTCCAGTATCTGATGCGCTATCTGATTTGCTGGACGCGCAAGTTGTCGTTTTTAACCCGGCATTTCCAGCCAATGGGCGGGTGGTGCGTGATGGAAATCTTTATGTAAACGACGTCTTACTTGAAAACTCATCCATGCGCGATCATCCGCTTAATCCCATGACTCAGTCACATCTACCAACACTGCTCGACCAGCAATCACAAAATAAGAATGCGGCAGTGTCACTTGCGGACATCAGGAACGGTTTAATGTCAACGGTTATGCAGAGTGCCAACACTACAGGCACCCGCTACTTTGTTACAGATAGTGTGACTGAAAAGGATCTTTCTCTCGTCGCCAATGAATGCGCCACGCACCGCTTAGTCACCGGAGGATCTGCTTTGGCTGTGTCATTAGCAATGCATCGACAGCCACGCAGATCACACGTGTCATCCTGGTCGGGAATTGGACGAATGGCCATTATTGTTGGCAGCACCTCGGCGGTCACCCAACGTCAAGTGAATCACTTCCGCAACTTAAATCCAGACAACGTCTACTGCTTATCGTGGGATGACCCAGGCACAACTATCAGTGACGCCTTGGCGTTTCTATCAGTTATCGACCCTGATAAGCCAGTATTAGTGACCAGTTACCGCTCTATCGATGATGTGATTGAGCTTCAAGCCAGGTTTGGAACACAAGTATCAGCGCACATGGTTGAAGAAGCTAACGTAGCTATGGCACAAGAACTTGTGCGTCAGGGAATCACTTGGTTAATGGTTGCAGGCGGTGAAACATCAGGCGCCGTTGTGACTGGATTAGGAGTCACAAGGCTCGAGATCGCGCAACAAATTAGTCCTGGTCTAGCCTGGTCGATCACTGACACCGGAATTGCGCTGGCATTGAAAAGCGGAAACTTTGGGTCAGATGACCTTTTTACAAGTGAAGGCGAAAAGTAGCCAGGCAATGACCCACCAATTTAAGTCGTAAGCTAATGCGCTCTGTGTCGGCCAGACTTATGACTCTTCTCGGTTGGTTGATTTGGTGAAAGTCCTTGCATTATTAGCCCAATAACTACTAGTCCAAGTCCAATGAAGCCATGTATCGTAAGTGTTTCACCCAAAACCAAAACGCCTAGCACAGCTGCCGTTACTGGATCGGCCAACATCATGGTTGCTGCAACCCCGGGCGCGATTCCCCGCAATCCCAAAATTTGTAGTGAATTAGCAAGACCCATTGTTATAACACCAAGATAAATCGCCAGCAAAATGGTTTCGTAGTTCCATTGCACTTGAACTAAGTCATTTCGCACCACAATGAACAAGCCCACGGACCCAAGCAGGAAAGCCACACCAGGAAGTTGCATTGGATGGCCACCTGCACGTATTTCAACTTTTGCGGCATTTAAATAGCCGCCTATCCCGGTGCCGGCTGCAACAGCATAAATTATTCCAGAGGCATCATTAGTTTTTAATTCGCCGATTGAAGCAACTACTAAACCTGATATTGCAATTCCTGTTGAAATAAACCAAACAGAACTAAGTCGCTCACGCAGTACCAGCCAGCCAACTAATCCAGCAGAAACTGGAATACAGCCAGTTGTAACTAGGGCAGCTGTTGCAACTCCCGATCGCTCAACTGAAGCAAAAAAGAAGCCTTGGTATGAAGCTGAAGAGATGGCCATGATCCAAATTCCAGGACGCGTTAGAAGTCTGGGAATTTTATTAACTTTGCCGCCAAAAAATGGCGCCAGCAATAAAAGTGCTACCGCTCCAAGAGCCAAGCGAATAAAGCCGACAACTGGGGCCGTGCTATTGAATGAGTAAACAACCGCTGCTGTACCGGCTGTTCCAGCTAGTCCATTTCCAAGTAGCGAGAGACCTACTGATCTACCTGCTTGATTACTCGGTTTCGAGTCAGGCATTTTGACACTTAATCGTGTCACTGGGGTTCATTCCCAAAGCCTATTGCAGTGACCTTGAAACACATTCGTAACAACCTATATACGCTCCAATCGCTAACATTAAGTCATGGAACTTGAATCAGCGCGCGAACTTGTAGAGTCCAAATTTGGCATTAAAGGTAAGGCTAGTTTGCTGGCTGGTGAGCGCAATCCGAACTTTCTCATTGAAAGTAATTCTGGAACGTTCGTTCTGAAAATTCATGATGCCTCGGAACTCTCACAACTAGAGATCCAGCAACTTGCGCTAACGAGTCTTGAATCCCTAGCTAATTTTCAAACTCCTAACTTTGTGCCTGCTAAATCTAACGAGTTGCTCGTTGATGCTGGTAATGGCAAGTTCGCTCGAATGCTGGCCTGGATACCAGGTGAGTTGTGGTCGGCTAGTGAAACTTCTGAATCTAATAAAGTTGCCCTGGGTCGATTAATCGCAACTGTTGACTATGAGCTTGCGAGCGTTGATGTTACAAAATATCGAAGCGTACTTGATCGACCATTTGGATGGAACGCCCTGCAGGTGCAATCTCTTGCGGATGATGTTGAGTTAATCAAAGATGCAGAACTCAAAGCTAATGTGAAATTGATTTTAGATCGAATGATCAATTCAACACTTTCCAAAGTGATTGCGCTGCCTCACCAACTTATTCATAATGATGCAAATGACAACAACGTTGTTGTTCATAATGGTTCCGTAGTTGGCCTAATCGATTTTGGTGATCTGATTTATGCTCCGCGGGTATGCGGATTAGCTGTTGGCTGTGCTTATCAACTGGATGCTCGCGATCCGGTTGCAAGTATCTATGCAATTGTTCGCGGATATCATGAAGTTGCGCCACTATCCCCTGCCGAATTAGAGGTCTTATTTGATTTAATTTGCTTGCGCGTAGCCACCAGCGTCGTGATGGCGCATCGCCAACTTGCAGCTAATCCTGATAATGAATATTTGGCCGTCTCACAAGATTTTTTCCAAGCGCTACTTCCCGCTTTGACTTGCGTATCTGATCGCTTGTCACATTATCGATTGCGAAATGCTTGTGGTTACGAAGCACACCCAGACAGTCGCCACGTTCGCCAATGGCTGGTGACAACTGACGCCAAGATCTCTGATGTAGTTATGCCGCCATTCGCCCAAGCCAAGAAAATCTGGTTGGACTGGTCCGGTGAGAACAAGAATATTGCTCGCTCTTGGGAAGCCATAGAAGCTGAAATGCACGCAGCTGGCGCCGATGTTGCAATCGGTCATTATTGCGAGGATCGCAACGTTTACGAATCAGACTTTTTTGTCGACGAAGGTAAAGAATCTCGCACAGTGCATTTGGCCGTTGACTTGTTTGCTCCAGCTGGCACACCGGTTTATGCAGCCCTTGATGGCAAAGTCTTCTTGTTCCATGACAACACTGCGCACCTAGACAATGGGCCAATGATTGTCCTGGAGCATGAAACAGATCAGGGCGTTAAATTCCACACGCTTTATGCTCACCTCTCGCGCGCATCATTAGATGGCCTATCGGTTGGCAAGGAAATCAAGTCTGGTCAGCAAATCGCAACTATGGGAACGGAAGAAGTCAATGTTGGCTGGCCGCCACATACCCATTTCCAACTCATTATGGATTTATGCGACATGGCCCATGACATTTGGGGCGTTGCTGCCGTAAGTGAACTACCGGTTTGGCGCAGTATGTGCCCGAATCCCAACTTAATTCTGCGCATTCCTGAGGGCACCGATGTCCACGCCCACATGAAAACCGAAACTTTGGCGCAAGAACGCGAAGTTATATTATCCCGCGCACTCAGCCTGAATTTCCAAAAGCACCTTGAGATTGTCAGCGGTAAGGGTGCATATCTATATGACAGGGAAGGTGGCAAGTATCTGGACTTGGTTAATAACGTTGCGCACTTAGGGCATAGCCATCCCCGCGTCGTAGCTGCTGCGCACAAACAAATGCTTACACTCAACACCAACACTCGTTATTGGAATCAAAACGCTATTGAATATGCGCGCGCGCTAGCCAGCACATTCCCCGATCCTTTAAGCGTTGTGTTCTTCGTGAATAGTGGAAGTGAGGCCAACGACTTAGCACTTCGGCTAGCGCAAGCACACACTAAAGCCAAGGGCATGATGGTTTTGGAGCATGCCTACCACGGGCACACTACAAGCACCATTGACATTAGCCCCTACAAGTTCAATGGTCGTGGAGGCGAGGGCCGGCCAGACCAAGTTCGCGTCGCGCCAATTCCAGATGCATATAAGGGATTGCATCGCAGTGAAGGCGCCGGCGAAAAATACGCCGCTGAGTTCAAGCGTGAACTTGACTCCTTGGACCAACCGCTATGCGCTTTCATTTCTGAATCCATTGTGAGTTCTGGCGGTCAAGTTCCCCTAGCAAGTGGATTCTTAAAACAAGCTTTCCAAATGACGCGCGAGGTTGGTGGCGTTTGCATTGCCGATGAAGTGCAAATTGGCATGGGTCGCATGGGTAGCACCTTCTGGGGCTTTGAATTGCATGATGTGGTTCCTGACATTGTGACAATGGGCAAACCAATTGGCAGTGGTCATCCCCTAGCTGCAGTAATAACGACACCAGAAATTGCCCATTCCTTTATGACCGGCATGGAATACTTCAATACTTTTGGTGGAAATCCAGTTTCCGCTGCTATCGGTCAAACCGTTCTTGATGTGATTGTTGATGAAGCATTGCAGCGTAACGCGCTAACCGTAGGTAATTACTTAATGGCTGGTGTTCGTGAACTTGGTAAATCAATTGAAACTATCGGCGATGTCCGAGGTAGTGGTTTGTTTATTGGCGTGGAATTTGTAACTGATCGAGAGTCGCAATCTCCTGGTACGAAAGTAACCAAAGACTTGATCGAATTCGCTCGTGAAAACGGAGTCTTTTTATCCAGCGATGGGCCTGCGGATAACGTGCTAAAAATTAAGCCGCCGATGATCATCGGGACCAAAGAAGTCGACATATTCCTTGATGTTTTGGAACGTGGCCTTAAATCAATTTAGCCAAATCTCGAAATCTTACTTTTTTGAATTAAGGCTAAATGCTGCCAGCGCTAACACGACCGCGCCAGCGCCAATTCCGTAATACATGACATCGTTTGCAGATTTAGCATCAACTAATTCGCCAACAAAAATAACCGCAATGATGGCAACTATTACGCCAATAAGTTTTGCCTTAAGATCATCCAGATTGTTAATTTCTAACCAGTCTGGGACATCAATGTTCGTGTCCACAAATAGCTCATAGAGACCGTATCCGATAACGAGTAACACGGTTCCCAGCAAAATCGCATCAATTGAAGCCAGGACATCGACGATCGTTTCCTTCAACGGAACTTGGTCAACGACTACGCCTAGAGCGGCCCGCAAGATCTCAACTGAGCCCAAGATCATCAGCACAATCGCTCCAATTATGGCTGCCAACGCTGGCACAATAACAACGAATCGGGATACTTCAATTAATCTGCGCATTGCCCAAGTCTATAAACATAAGCCCTGGCGAGCCCGCTGCAAAAGCGTAATAATCTGGCGCGAATAAAGGTTAAGCAAGCATTTAAATCCTTATTTTCCCCAGCAAGTCATGGATTTTCGATGCGCGCACCCCGAATCCGCGTGGTACGGTTAAATCCATAAAGTCCATTGTTTTGGGGAGGATTCACATGTCAGAAGAAACTGCTACTGCTGCTGAGGCAATTAAATCAATCTGGCAAGGCAATCCTTCGACCATGGCTGAGCTTGATGAAGAGTGCAACCCAAATAAGGTATGTCGCAATATGAAGGATGTAACTTATGAAGGTTTTGGCGAAGAAGGAACCAGTGTCGCCACCGCTTGGAAAGCTAAGTTAGCTCGCGAAGGAAAACTCGCCACTGGCGGTTCAATTGGCGACCTAATTCTTGGCCAACAAAAGTAAAAAATCGAAGAACTCGGATTTCTCATGAGTGATGCTCGCCCATTTGCAGATTTAACTGTTGAGAAATTAACTAAAGACCTCCGCGAACTTGGCTATATTGCTGACCGTGGACTTGCCACCTCAATTCTGATCGCTTTAAAGCTTGGTAAACCACTTTTACTTGAGGGCGAAGTCGGTGTTGGTAAAACTGAATTAGCAAAGACTCTGGCAATTATGTTCCAGCGCGAGTTGATTCGTTTGCAGTGCTATGAAGGCATTGACACAAATCACGCACTTTATGAATGGGATTACGCCCGCCAAATGCTTCACATTCGTTCGCTAACAAGCGCGGAACTAACTGGCAATTCTGACGAACAACTATTTAGTCCTAAATTCCTACTTGAGCGCCCGCTGCTTAAAGCAGTTCGCGCCGGAGCTAGTTGCGTGCTTCTAATCGACGAAGTAGATCGCGCTGATGACGAGTTCGAGGCATTCTTGCTGGAATTGTTATCTGACTTCCAAGTTACGATCCCTGAAATTGGAACTATCGCAGCCATAACCCGCCCAATTGTGATTCTGACCTCCAACCGCACGCGCGAATTGCATGACGCGCTCAAGCGTCGTTGCCTTTACACCTGGATTGGCTTTCCGACAGCAGAGCGCGAAATTGAAATCGTGCGGGCTCGCGTACCAGGCATCAGTGAACGCCTTGCCACCCAGGTTGTTGGCGCAGTAAACCAACTTCGTGACATGGAACTTGAAAAAGTGCCTGGTGTTGCTGAAACCATCGACTGGGTTGAATCATTGGACGCTTTAGGCGCCTCAGATCTAACGGAATCCAGCGCTGCTGACACAATTGGCGCCGTGATTAAAGATCGCGATGATCTGGACTTCACCCTTAAGAACCTAAATGACATCGTCCCTAGCTCCTGATTTAACTGGATTCGACGAGCTCTTCATCGAATTTGCCCATGACCTGCGAACTCATGGCATGGTGATTGGATCAGATGATGTAATCACTTTCCTCTCCGGTATTGCAGTCCTGGATGCTACTGACGTCATGGATGTTTACTGGAGTGGCCGGACAACCCTGGTGCGTAAAAAAGATAATGTTCCGATTTATAACAAGCGCTTTCAAGCTTTCTTTTTAACTATTGCAGCGGACGAGACGGATCAACGCAAGTTAAAGCTCAAGTCCTCGGCAAATGCTGGGGCGACTTTAGAAGTGCCAAATGTTGAGCAAGGATTGCCTGGGGATGTGCAAGAGGACGAAAGTCGCATGGGATACATGGCATCAGCGGCTGACGTTGCCCGGCACAAAGCTTTCGCTGATTGCACTCCAGAGGAACTTAATCGGTTTCGCAAATTGATATCAATGCTTCGAGTCTCACCGCCAATGCGGCGGACATTTCGCACGCAGTCCAGTCCCAAAGGCAAAATCCTTGACATGCGCCGGATGGCTCGAGAAACAATGCGATCCCTCGGAGAACCAAATAAATTGGTTTTCATAAAACGTAAAGAAAAACTTCGGCCAATAGTTTTCATCTTGGATGTTTCTGGATCTATGGCTGACTATTCCCGCAACTTATTACAACTGGCATATTCAGCTCGCCGTGCGAACGCTAAAGTTGAAGTTTTTTGCTTTGGTTCCCGGCTTACTCGAATCACTAAATCAATTGATAAGCGCACACCCGATGAGGCTATGCGCCTAGCTGGCGAAGCAGTTCTGGACTGGGACGGCGGCACTCGAATTGGCGACTCACTTTCCACCTTCATTAAAGAATCCCGCAGAGCGCGCTTAGGGCGCGGGGCGATAGTTGTGATCTGCTCTGATGGCTTAGACCAGGGACAACCCCAAGTTCTGGACAAGTCCATGCAGACACTGGCTCGGCTAGCTCATCGGGTAGTTTGGGTGAACCCGCATAAAGGTGATAACGAAGACTACGTACCAAATACCATTGGAATGATGGTGGCAGATCCATACATCGACAAGGTGTACTCGGGACACAACTTTAAGAGCATCGAAGAATTTGCACGAGAACTATCAAGGATGGGATGAAAGATTATGAAATTTAGCGTTTCTTTAGTAGCACATGGCGATCGTGACATGACACTAGATGAGATCGTGGAACTGGCTGATGCAGTCGCCCCGCTTGGTGGTATCGCATCAGGTATGGGAACAACTTCCTATGGCGCCCAGATTATGGTCGAGGCTGAATCTGCCGTTGACGCAGTAAATGAAGGTCGCAAACTTTTTGAGGCCGCAATTGCCAAGACATCACTACCTAAATGGGAAATTACTGATGCCGATACTTTGAGCGAAGAGGAAGATTTCTTCGACATTGATTTAGAACTCGAATGATTCGTCTTGGGACGCTAGCGGGCTACCCATTTGAGGGACCGCGGGTGCTTTCCGGATGGACTGCGCCAAAAGTTCCCGCAGTTTATGCGATCCTTAGCCGCAACGACATTGAAGGTAAGCCGCAGGATTATTCGGTAATTTTTGTCGGACACTCCGAAGACCTAACAACTGTTGGGTTTCCATTCAAGCATCGCCGTTCCCCAGCCTGGATTGCGCGCGCTGGAGATAAATACAATTTGCATGTTGCCTACTATGAAATTCCAGGTGGGCTACCAAAACATCGCCAATTGGTCTGTGAAGAATTACTTGCTATCTACACTCCAAGTTGTAACGAAGAAAAATTTGATAAGTCTTGGAAAGACGAATGGATTGGCGAATACTCCACGCAAGTAACTGACCCGCTTACAACTAATCGGGATCCAAACACTTCCAATTGATTTGAAACATAAAAATGGCCTCACTTTCGTGAGGCCATTTTTAGTTAATTGAAATTAATCTATGTCTACGCCAACACCATGCATTTGACGCGAACGACGAACTCCCATTGCGGGTTTCGCTACTTCACGTTCTTTGCCGGCAGGTTCTGCCACATAAGTTGCGCCAGTCACAATGCCTTCAGCCATTGTGTAAAGCAATGGCAGAGCGCCTGCGACAATGCCACCGGTTGAATTAATCTGGGTCAGACCGCCGTGAATAACTTCGGCGTCTTTCTTAATTTCCCAAACTAGATCAGCAGCTTCTTCTAGGGTGCCAGCAACTTTTGTAAGTTGGCGACCAACTATGTATAAGTAAACGGCAAGTCCGGCAATTAGAGCTACTACATCTATTACTGACCACAATGCTAATGAGCTCATGAGCGCACCTTCTCTAGAACGCGGCCTAAGAACAAGTGATGCTCTAGACCTTCAGCTAATACGGCATCTACGCCAGCGGCTGTTACACCAATTAACGCAGTGTTTGAAGTGTTGTCCTTAGCTGCTGCCAAAGTTGCTTTGATAGCCGAAACGCGCTTATCAATAGTGCGAACCAAGAGCACCAAGATTGTTAGAAGGGCAGCTACTGCTACTACAACAACAATGCCAAGGATGTTTGCAACGGTCCACAATGTTTCTACTGTGCTATCCATTTTCAGCCTCCAAGCTTAGTACGACCGCGATGTAGGCCGGCAACGATGTTTGTTGCTGACTCAATCGTGGTGCGTAGTTTCTTAAGGCCTGCAGTATTTTTTTCTGCTGCCATTAATCCGGTATTAATTCGCTTTGCCTGACCGCCGATGCGACCTGCCAAAAGAAGAATCGGAACAACTAATGCAACGACTACTAGCACTACGACTAGGCCAATTACATATCCCAAAAGCCAACCGGTGTGGGTACCAAAGAAATCAGTCATAACTACCCCTAAATCGATTCTGCGAAGTTACGCACTGGCGCCAAGCTGGCATTAACTGAATCAACTGTGCTTGGCACAGTTGATGTTTGCGCGACAATTACCGCTACGCCACCATCAAGTGCGTCCAGGGTTTTAACGACTGAACGCAGGTGAAGAATGACGCGGATTAAACCAAGTGCGGCTG
>Ga0209443_1001391_pt1 | contig 15251 bp, 12 predicted proteins | sample LauGreBMM110DCMD_2_FD_187571 | JGI IMG/M metagenome (GOLD analysis project Ga0209443, IMG submission 187571) | Freshwater lake microbial communities from Lake Michigan, USA - Su13.BD.MM110.DCMD (SPAdes) (version 2) | ecosystem: Environmental > Aquatic > Freshwater > Lake | place: Lake Michigan... | reverse complement strand
ATTTTTTTGTTTAAATAATTTAGACATATACCAAATTGAGCTTCTTATTATCATAGTTAATTTTATTTGAAATATATATAATTTTATGATGTAATTACATCATAAAATTCTTAATCCTCTTACTCCAATATTATTATTTTATATGTTATTATTATTATGGAAGAAGTAACATCGATAATTAAGGATTCTCAGTTAAAAAAATATGAAAAATTAGCAAAAATATTAAAATATTTATTTGTTGATTTAGCTGATATAAAACAAGATTCCTACTATATATTGGGTTCATTTAGTATTAGAAAGCACCGGACAATAAGTGATCTAGACATAAATCTTGATATTGACGAATTTTTAAAGTTGTCAAATTTAGACAGACACGTACCGGGTCGTTTACAATTTTACAACAACCAAATAAGATGGTTTCTTGATCTGACAAATGAATATAATGAATTAACCGGAGAAAATGAAAAAGATTTTTCAATAGAAGCATTTCAAAAAAACCCTTCAGATGGTTTTCCAGACTCTAAATTTTCATTGGCTTATTTAAGAGACGAAAACGGGTTTGACCGAGATGAATATGGTCATCAGTTTTTTAATTTACACACACTGTTGAAATGGAAGAAACAAATGAACAGACCCAAAGATGCAAGCGACATAATATTAATAAAAAAATTATTGGACACTATGCACAAAGATACACGCAGTACAGAAGATATACCTACTGATACCACAGATACACCAGACATGTTGCGAGGAGGTTCTAATATATTTAAAAGAAAGTATTTAAAATACAAAACAAAATATATGGGTTATTGTGTTTGATTGAGTATGTCCTTTTTAATAATATAAAAATGCATAGATTGATATATTATTACGTTTTTAATAGAAGCTGTTTATAACTTGCATACATTCTTTTTTAATATGTTGTCATTTTCCGAAAATGCCTAATATATTCTTTTTAAAAATCATAAAAAGAACATATGACCGTAATAAACATTTCAATAATATAAAAAAAGAGCGTTCGCCAATCCGTCGAATCGGTCAGTAGTCGCTTCCACCATCTTCGTAACATGTCAGGACTGGGATGGATGACCGACGAGGTGTTTCTTGCGGGACCAGATTACATGGTCCGCAACCTCACCTGCGCGCTTCACAATCTCTGCGCACTCGGGGGTTTCAATGTAAGCGACGAGCTTCTGCGCGGTCGGATTGTCAATCTTGCTGATCACCGCCTTAAAGTGGGCGATCTGTGTGGTCGCCTCAACTGAGCCGGTACGCACGATAGACTCCCACAGCTTTGCCATCATGTGTGGCGGATATTCATACAGTTGCGCCTTCTGCTCTGCGGTTAGCTCTCCGTACACGAAGTAACGGAGCAGTGCGCGGATGAGGCCAGTGTCGAATGCATTGATGAGCGGGCCAAGCTCGAGTGCGAGATCTGACACGCGCTTGCTCACATTCCCGGTGGTAAACATGGCGCGTCAGACGTTGTGGGATAAAAGCAGGTTAGTTCTGTCGCTTGAAGTCACTTGAAGTCGTTTAGTGTGTATATGTCGCAGCAGTTTATATGATCTAACGGTAAAATGTTATGGGCTCATTAGTTTGTTAGTATTTTCAATTTTTTTACAATTGGGTACTATGTTACGCATTTTTCACTGAAAAATGGACAGGTATTTACTTATTTTTATTTACAAAATCATCAGCCTGTATAAATAAATATCTATAGTAGTTTTCTAAATGTTCTTTCGTTATCTTTTCTTTTATTATTTTGTCTATTACTGGTTACAATTCATTGTATGTATCCGGACTTTTATTTCTAATACGACTTTTTAGTTGACTAAATACATTTCTATTGGATTTAGCCGGGAACTATTGAAATGTAAACAATTTTTAAAAGTATAAAAAACAATATTATGACTATATATATATGACTGTATTAATAGTACCAGATGTAAAAATCAAAGATCAGGAATTGATTGACAATTCGGCGATACACTTATTGAATAGTGTGTTACATAGCGATTTTAAATCAATGGCTCATATACAAAGCTTGTCTGATCGTGCACAACATGGAGGTGTTACCAAAGACAATGATGCAGGCGGTGCGGGTAAAGACGAAAATGAAACACTGACGCCTAGTGGCATAATACCAGTATTAATTGACGTAATGACCGGCGTTGCTGATAACTTAACTAATGGTTCAATTACATCTCTTAGAGATTGGATGAATGCGCCAGGAAAACCGATGCCTGGGGCAAACTTATCGCGGTTTATAATCAAAATTGTCAAATATAAAATATCAAAATTAATAAAAGAAATAAAAATGATGATAAAAGAGTATGGCAACATAAACGACGGTGTCTCTTTAGATACTGTTATGGATAAAATGCATACTAACCGCAAAATCGCAATATTTTTGCTTCTAGCCACAAGTTTGGTGAGAAGTGACTCGCTCGAAAAAGAGATTCTAAAACAAAATGTGTCGGAGATCTATAAAAAATTGCGTAATAATGTGGTAATGAGATCCCTTATAAATTTTTACTATGCTGTAATGAAAGGTATAATCCGAAAAGATACGGAGGATAGCTCGCCGGATGATATAAGTAATGAAAAATTAAACGAAAAAGTTAACAGTGAGATGAGAGCTTTTAGCAATCGAGATATTGCATCGTTCGGTAAAAGGGTTAATGATAATGCGCTCGGCGTCATCAACCCTTCAGCAACTATGGAGGCCAGGGCGGATAAGATAAAATATATTTTTGGGTTGCCGGAAAATTTCAGTCTTGACACGTTAAAAAATAGTGGCGATTTTCAGACATATTTTGAAGTCATATTACCATTACTTCCCATAATAACAGAACATATAACGGAAGCAGAATATACAAATATGGCAGGTAATACCCCTTATATTACATGGAACGGATTTCGCAGTTTTATAATGGATAATCAGAATTATTCACATATTAAATATTTTGAGGATGATCAGGAGGCTGATTTTCAATTCGACGACGGTATAAAAGATTACAAACCGCCAAATCGCAAAGTAATGCGAGGTGTAGAATATAAATCTTTGCATATTGAGGGTGGTAAATTAAAAATCCAATTTTATTATTTTATTAAATCAACGGTTCAGTTGATGTTCGTGCTCGCCGACCTATGTTTATTATGGAAATGTGTCAGTTATATTAGGAATGTTAAAGGCGATATAGATAATAATCCATATATGAAAGTAGCAGGTTATGAACTACCCATCTACAAAAATTCCATGAATATATTGATAGCGGCGGTAGATATGACGTGTACTGATATACCTAAATATCTCAGGAGAAATTACAAATTAAAACGGGTTCAGGGCGGGGAGTATAATACGGCTATAATCGGAGTTATATCACTACTATGGAACGTAATGCAAAATAGTAAGAAAATAAACAATATTAGTTTCGGTACAACCGAAATGCTGGAAATGTTTAGCAGTTCTGCTAATGCGATACAGTTCTTAATGGTGGTTTATATGACATATCGAACTATTAACAACACGAAAGATATTGCATGGGATATGCGTTTTTACATGGCATTCGCTAAAGAAATGGGCGACTTTAATAGGAATTTAGAGTCTTGTATCATGCCTGATGTACTAGTTGATCTGTCGGTTGGTACAATAGAGGTGCCTAAAGACAAAAGATGGGAGTTGGAACTTAGTACAAGGAATGCCCAGTTACGATTGGATTACCACATTAGACTGAAAAAAGAGGCAGAAGATGTAATTAATCCATTGACGCTCTGGAAAAACTCTCTGGCACCTAATGAAAAAGACGCGGGTTCCATCGACATAGAATTACGCACATTAAATACGAAAAACGTAGCCGCCGAGAACGAAGTTAAGAAAACCACCGCGGAACACGCAGAAGCCAAAAAACGACATGATGCATCCATAAAAAAAGCCACTAATTGGTTAGGAAGGCTGACCGAAACTGCCGAAACCCAAGAGAATATGCGTAATGCGGGAATAAAACAACAAGCGCTTAATGATGCGAAAGAGAAGAAAAAAAATATTGAAGAAATGATTGCCGAATTGAACGGAAAGATTACCAAATTGATGGAGTTAGACAAACAAGAGAAGGAAGTTGTAAAGTATAATAAAGAAATTGCCCGCTATGAAGCAGCCATTATGCGCAACCAGAAAGAACTCGATGGTTTACCCAGTAAGGCGGTGACTGAACAAAATCAGCATGTTGATTTACAAAAGTCCGGCGATAATAATACACAACAGCCTAATACTAAAAAGAGCCCGTCGGATGAGGGAGGTGGTAGCAAGGAGTCCAGCCGTCCGCCAATCCCCGAGGATGCCCGATACACAGAGAACGTCGCAGGAGTGGCCAAAATGGTGTCTGGGGTCCTTCATAAGCCAGTAAATGAAAAATTGAAACAGACAACAAAATATATTGCCATACAAATATCGAAATTTTTGAAAAAATGCAACGCATTTAGAGCACAAGTAAAGTCTTTCAGAAAACAACTTTATTGTGTATGTATACAGACATTACTATCGGCACTTGCGAATTTGCCATTTGATGCACTTTCCGGCATTAGAACGGTTACATCGGCGGTACTGGATATTACTCGCATATCTCTTATGGGTCTTAAAGTCGCGGAAAAGACAAGGACAGTAATTTCTGCGAAAACATCAATTAATACGAAATCATCTGAGGAGTGGCTTAATTATATAAAACAATACGTAGGATGCAATTTACAAGACAGGGTTGCATTGTTTTTAGAAGACTATTTTAATAAAGATTCGGCTCTGGTCAGGAGGGGTCGTGAAGATAGATTTATAGAGGCATCTACTATGTATCTATTCACTTATTCCGACAAGGACACTCCTACACGGTTGAAGGATGGTGTCAGTATCTTATTAGACTTATTCCCTACATATATGAAATTCCTAATTGCAGGCACTGGACTCACATTTACCTATCTCGCCGCCAAGTCAATTGTTGCAATACCGGGCATAGTTATGGCTTTTACTGAAGCAATTATCAATAAAGTAACGCTTCGAAATACGGGCATCTTGGTCGCAATTGTTATAGCAGCGAATGTAGCGCACAAAACCGGACTATTTAAAAAAATATCTGACAGTACCAGATCAAATCCTACGTTATTCCCTGGACAGAAAGGAGGCGCGTATGAACTAGCAATTCGCGAAGAAGACATGAAATTACTTGCACAATCTATGGGTAATCTAGTTAAGAATGAAACTATAACATTATCAGGCACGTCAAGCAAAATAGAAATTGATCTCATGGGACTTGTTGATACATTACAACTCCCTATAAATAAGGAAATTATAGATATCCTAGAAAATGCAAACAATAAAAATATACAAGATATCTTGCGTGATATAGTTATTGCTGGCAGTAGCAATACATCTTATAAACGATTTGATACCGATACCGGCCCCGATATTGAAACATTAAATGGCGGAGCATTATATAAAACTATTATTGATCCGAGTACACATGCCGAATATTCTACCGACAGCAGAGAAGGCGTGCGATTATTGAAAAAACTATCACGTGTAATTATGAACACTGTCATTGTAGATCCTCGTACTGGTAAATCGTTATGCGTCTACAGTAAAGAAGGAATGAATATTCTCGAATCGTACATGACTAATATGTAAAATATTCTACACGAGTGTAGTGTACTTAATAAAACAACTTTGATAAATATAGTTTAACAAAGATGTTCTGATACAATTTTAACAACTTTCGGACTAACAAGACCAAACAAATGCGATGTCCACTGAATATGTATATGATGCTGTTTTTGGTAAAATGCATTTGACATCTTCACAAAACCATCATTTGTATATTTACACATACCGAAAGTAATACAAAAGTATTTATGACGCGGATATGATCTATTAATATTAATAATATCCTTCGACTTTTGCGACATTCCGATATTTCCCGTAAAATGTTTACGCAGCGTAATATCGTCCACACTGTTGCCAGTAAGAGGCGATGCGATATATATCGCACGGACGATATTCAACCCAAACTGCGAAAGATTATTAGCAATAATACCGCCGTATGAATACCCGATAACAATTATTTTCTTTGTTACGTCACGAATGATAGCATTAATTTTTTCCCTTGTGTGTAGAACTGCTCCAGTGAAACTGAATTTTAACGGGCTATATGATATGTAGTGAATATCAGTATATCCCTTTTTCCTGATATTATCAGCAATTCTGTGGAATACTCCAGTTACAACCGTTGCGCTGTGAATAAAAATAATACTAGTATTGTTAATTGGCATTTTACATAATAAATAGCAATATTATTGATTTAATAGTGGATATCAATTGTGGATATACTAATATGTCTTATTAATCAATTTTTTATAAACAAAAATAACAGATAATAGATTTATACCAACATATTATCTGTTATTGCCAGTACTCGCCATATTCGTCGTCGCTGTATCAAAATCCATCATCGCCGCTATATCCATCATCGCCGCTATATCCTCCGTCGCCACCATATCCTCCGTCGCCACCATATCCTCCGACATATTTAATAGGTACTACTCCCGGTTGCTTAGTACAATCAACGCCAAGTACACTTATCATATTCTGTATAGTAACTCGAGGATCCATATCAATAGATTTTCGATTGGCCATGACAGACATTTTAACATTTGTCTTACTATTGGGGTCTTTAGTATCAAGACACCAATCTACTTGGACAATAGATTTAGCCTCTTCCCACTCGAATGGCTCACTAGTCTGCGAAATAAATTTGACTAACTTATTACACGTTTTGCATCGGGTAGATGTCATAGTGCCTTGAATAGCGCATGCAAAACATATGCGATGCCCACAAGCCCATTTGATGTAATTGCGATATACTGCATGACTACAAGGGCCTTCCACAACATGAGATACAGTGCAATACTGGCACTTCTCTGCAGGATCAGTGCTTTCGTCTTTGAAAGTCCCAATATCTGCCACATTAAATTTTCCCTGCATCTTCATCATACGAAAACATATGACAGCGATGTCAGTGTCTGGTTTGCTGAATACTGCGGATTTTGTACGCAACCTGTTACAATACATAGGTTTGCCCTTGTAAATCGAGACTAGATCCCTGATATCATTTATTGTTAGTCCTATATAGCTAGGTACATCCGGCTCAAACGCCAAATACATCTGACATACCTGAAAGTCAACAATCTTCTTGACTGATCTATCCGCAATATCAATATGATAGATTTTATTAAATGCATTCAGTACAAGAGTTATCAGCAAAAAAGACGAGTCATATTTGTCTGGCGAGATAATAGTGCATCCCGTAATTTTTAGGCTCCACTCAGGATGCGTCGGAACTGCTATTGCGCCGTCCGAAAATTTGATAAGCGTCTCTGCCGTTTTCTGTGCAACTTTGCGCTCAGAAAAACTCATTCCGTGATGAGCAATAATATCTATGTCGCTGGTCGGAAAATTTACGCCGGGAATAACATTACCGAACCATGACAGCACCTGCCCTCCCTTAATTTGATAACATGGTCTCTCAACCGAAAACAATTTTGAAATAACTGGCGACATTGCAATGCCGATTGTGTTGATATCGTATGGAATATTGATGTGAAACATGCGACATTCCCGCGGTACATGCTGTCGGTCATAAAACTCCCCGATAACAGTGACTGCATCACGTGTAAAAGTAGATCCTTGCATTATCGACGGGGTACTGATATCGGCGAATGACATATTTGCGATAAAACCTGTATGATATATATACTTTTTTAATCAGAGATACCAAATAGTTTATAATTCAAATTTTTGCTAATAAAACATGTACACGTACTTAAATATTACATATTTTTCAATGAATCTGCTACTTTTAACATAACATTTATTTTATATTGAGGAAATTCTTTCAATAAATCCGTAATACCATTTATTCCTTTTATAGAACCATCAATATTTAATTTTGCATATTGTTCCAGCATCATCTGTTCCTCTAATTCCATCTGTTTTCGCGCATTCATCGGTAATTTTCGATTATTATATAATTTTATTGAGAGATCTTCCTTGATTCTGTTTATTGTCTCCTCGTCGTCCATAACTTCCATATATTTTTTAAATTTCCATGCGTCCTTTGGATCCATTGTGTCTATTAATTCCATGAATTTCCTGCATAAAAAATCAGATTTTGCATAAATAATATCTTCTAAACTGTCATCTCTTCTATTTATCGTCCATTTATCACCGTCATACAGCATTAAATAATCATCGCGAAGATTTGCAATATATAGATTGTGATTTTCTGGGTGATGATCGTCAAAATGTGAATGTCCTATAAATTCTTCTATCGCTCTGATTCCTCTACTCAATATCTGTTTATAAATATCGTCCGATATATAGGACAGATTTTCATCTCCGAATCTGATAACTTTTACCTTATTTACACTGACAAGACTATTATTATTGTGTATCGTGTTATTATTATGTGTAACCGAATTAATTGTGTTATTAATTATATCTGTCCTGCACTTTTTTTCGTGTCTATGTAGATTCGACCGATATCTAAATTGTTTATTACACATAGAACATTTATTTATGCATCTACACGCAAATTTTCTCCCGGTATGTCGTGTATAATTAGCTCTGTGAGTGAATATTTTTCCACATTCTTTACAAACATATTCAACCATGCCGATATAATATCTGTTGTTATTTTATTAAAACAAATATAATCACATTATATTTAATCCGGTTAAAATGATAATGGTTTAACCAGATTAAAGTAACACATGTTAAAATGATCGGTTAACATGACCGGTTAAAATGATCGGTTAAAATGATAATGGTTTAACCAGATTAAAGTAACACATGTTAAAATGACCGGTTAAAATGATCGGTTAAAATGATCGGTTAAAATGATCGGTTAAAATATGTAGAAGCTAATAAAACATTACTTTCGACAAATAAAAGAAATTACCCTACTAACTTCATAGTATGGAGAACATTTGTTCCATTTACATTTTCGCTATACTTTACTGTACCTACGCCATGTAAAATCAAGTACTTTTCGCAGTTTGTACACGGCTTTGCTAATCCACATGCATGACCGACCGCATCATTTGTCGGACGTGTTGAAAAACGTACAACATACAGAATCGCGTTATGTAGCTTTTTCTTCTTCTTTGTCTTGTCCTTATATATAATGTGATTAAGATAGTATATATTATTATCTCTATGGTGTTCAATTAGTGCACCGATCTCTGCGTGTACGCTTTTAACAGGTTTCTTTCCTACACTCTGGCGCGAACTATTTGAACTAGTAAATGCCTTTTTGACACAATAGCATTGCGCCAAGTTTCAGTTGCTTTTCAGGAGAATCACTATTTAGTGCAATCTGTGCGCAGTGATTTACGCGCTTCAACTCATTTGAACTCAGTTCTGCGAACAGCTTGGTTTCAGTGTGAATATAAGACATGTTTAATAAGTGTAGGTTGGTTGATATTATAATTTAAATAAAAGGGTATTTAAAATATTTAGAAATTCAATTTTTTATAGTAAAATATCAGGTATTTAATATACTTTTCATAATTCCGCAGAATTTCCGCGATGTGGTGACAGTAACACCTTTGTGAGTACGAATACCGATATAATCCGCATATTTTTTTTGTTTTTTACTGAAACATTCTTTTGGAACATTTTCGTCATCCCGTGCTAAGATTAGTATTTCAGCAGCCTCATTAAACCCTGAAGTATTGATATACCCGCCATATCTGAAGAAATATTCCTGATTATCTCTGAATTGCACATTTATACGGGCCCTGAGTTGCGGATTAAATACAGGCGCCAAGTATATAGCCTTTTTAATTAAATCTGGATATTTCTCAAATATTACTTTCGCCAAGTACCCGCCGGATGATCTGCCGAGAATATAAACTGGTGTATTAAGATCATGTATATATTTTCTAATATACTCCACTGTTTCATTTATATTATCTTTTGGAAAATCTAGTTGTCTTACATCGAAGCCACAATTTTGGAGACATTCTGTTTGAGCTTTGTCCCAATTTACGCACCCTCCCGTGAAACATCCGCCGTGTAGTGTTATTAAAATAGGCTTAGTCATTTTATAGGGATTGTTGCGGTTTATTGATTGTAATCTTTTTTAATAGTGTATGTGATTTATAGCCTGTATGTTTTTCAATTTTTATGTGTTAAATAATATAGCATTATTTGTCATACTTTGTCGCTCTATAAAATATTTACCACATACTTTTCTACCAAATTTGTATTGTATACTGTGATGTTATGATAAATAAAATATTTTAGTTTGTTGCATTGTGCCTGTTTTTTACTTTGTAAAACAGGTTTACGTAGGGTGTGTGGATTGATTAATGATTGAGTCATATCCGAAAGACGCGTAGCGCGAATTATGGTTTACTTCTGGTTCTGTTACGTGTTGTATTTGTGACGATGGTTCTAATTTATCGCATGTATTAGCGGAAGTACTTGGCGATTCTACTGCTGTATTTTTTTCGTTCGGGTTATATACTTTTGGATTCGATGGATTTGATGGATTTGATGGATTCGATGAACCCGCCATCCTACGTCCCGCGCACAATCCGTTACAATATGCAATTTCATATATCACGGCTCCTATTACGATCCCGCAACATAGTGCGCAGCAAATGTGTTCTTTGTGTGACATAACGCTATTAATATAATATTAATAATACTAAAGAACCACCAAGCAATATACTGATTATATTTCAATTTTTAAAGACATACTGAAAAAATAAAATAACTGCGACTATTTACATATACTAAATAAATAAGAAATTAATATTATGATAACTGATTTATCTGGTGTCGATATTGTCTATGTAAATAGTAACATGTTACATCCACTAATAACAGAATGCCAATTATTTAAAAATATAGTCGAACATAATATTGAACCTATTCCAAAAAAGTATATTTACCTGCCTACTGGATTTAAAATATTAAATGATGTCGCAATATATTTACATGTTGCGCGGTTTTGGGGGATATGTGATGAACTGTCCTATAAAATGTATAAATTTATATTTGATCATGCTAAACATGATTGTAAAGATCTTATTGAAGAATTTTGGATGATTCAAAGAATTAAATCAATTAGATATCTTGTCGAATATGGTATATGTTACCGGCTACTAGATGAAGCATCGTCGCAATGTGATTTAACTTTATTAAAATTTGTTATTGATAGAATAGGCCCGGCACAGGAGTAAATTATAAAAAAATTGCTATAAATCTTAAAAAATACAAAAAAAAATGAAAATATAATGATACCAAAAGAGTTAAATTTTCATCCAGCTATAATAACATATTTGAGACGCCATATAGGACTTGCATGCGTTGTTGCAAATTATTCGGTAACAGACTATTACATCACCGAAAATATAAATTAAAAATATTGCGACGGAGGGTGTCCTGAGGTGACAGACAAGAAATATATTGACATATTAGGAAACATATATGACATGTGTGCAATATGTCATATGATGTATTCTTTGGACGAATGTAATTAAGTTAATAACCAGACTCATCTGAATTATCTGAATCATCCAAAAATATCTCATATAGATTGCTTTTATGACACTTGTCAACAAATTCCTGTGAACATTCCAAACACAGTTCTACGTCTAAGTCGGCCCTTCTTGCATTGTATAGATATATATGAAGCTGCTTTTTTATTATTTTCAGTGTCATCGTATCATATATATACAATTCAGAAAAATTTTCCTCTCCTTTCGCACTGTCTCCTATTACTGATATTCCAATGGCATTATTATCAAAATCAATCGATAGCGAACTGGTAGAATTATAATAATGTTTAACCATTATGCTACATACCAAATAATTCAAGCATAATATAGCTCAATGCATAATAATGTCAATTTTTTACTAGATGTGTTTATCTATTAGTATATGTTATTTTTAATTATTCTTAAAGATATAGACGCAAAAAATCAGTCGACGGTATCATCGAGTGTATATTTTGTTCCGGAATGATTTAATGTATATACATTATTTAGAACTGTATCGCATAAAATAATGTCTTTTATCAAATCCGTGAAAGAACCAAGTATTTCGCCATAAATAACAGGTATAAAAAAGTAAACATATATATATATATATATATAACATTCCAATAATTGTAAAATGCATAAAAACACTTTAGAAAATACACTTTAACTTTTGAATAATATTTTCGTTCGAACGAATCATTTCATCTAGTTTTACAATACTATTATTAATAGATGAAACATCTTTCTGTATATCCTTTATAATATTCCGCATACCGATATACATCCTGACATATTCAATAAATTCATTAAATTCATCAAATTCATTATCACTACTTTCGTTGTTATCATTATTTCCATTAGTTACAAAGGCAATAATATGATCCAATTCATCTTCCCGAGTTGAAAATGTAATTCCATTGTCAAAACAATATTCTAGCCACATAGTAATGTTGTCAATCCATGGGTTTTCGCGATAATATCTATCCTTTCCAGTTGATTCAAGATTACGCAACACCTCATCTGCTTCATTGCGCTCCATTGCATATTTTCCACGCTCAATTTCCTTTAGAAAACGTTCATAATTCAAATTTTCCTTTTCCTGGTTACATTTTGATTCATTTACCTTTGCAACCCTTCTGGCGCGTGCTTCTTGCAGTTCCTTGCGACTTGGTCTTGAATTCAGTCGTGACATCTTCAATCCCGTGTTTTATATATATAGTGCCGCGATACAACTTTTCAATCAATAAAATAATTCAATTTTTTTCACTGACAAAAGCAATTGAAAATATCCGCATTATCCTTTGCGACGCAGCATTTATTATTGCTAATTGATTTTATATAGGAATTTTTTTCTTTTTCAGTTGACATGTCAATATGTACAACTATTCCGCGTACATATTTGCGAAACCAATCTTGAATTATGGCATATCTTTCATAATCATAAAATATAAAGGTTTGTTTTACAGTAAAAACTGGAATATATCGCTGTATGTTAATATGTGATTATTGACACATATTTATTTATTCCATTACTCCGTATTTTACCCAATTTACATATGATTCGTCGACAAACTCTCTCAGTAAATCATCATATTCTTTATGATCGTCTCCGGACAGCGCATCGTTCCATCTTTTATTTACCCCCTTATTAATAAATGTGTCATGAGTGCCTTTATTAATAAAACTAGCGGGTGCATATTTTTCTGCGCTATTTTTCATCCAATCAAAAGTGCTACGTTTTACAATTTCGTCTATTATCTGGTCGTTGTGATCGTATCCTAAAAATCGCGCTATATTATTTACACATCCACTCAAATCTCGTTTAAGATTATTATAATGTATTATTAACACATTATCCATATCCTTACACTTTATCCAGCTAGACACAGTATCAAAATATGCCCACGTTATAGATTTTTTTGACTTTGATCTGAATATATGCTTTGTATTCATTAATATATCCCATAACTCTTTTTCATTGTTTGCTTTGTTTACTTCGCCAAATAACTCATTAATTTCTTTTAACGGATCATTTTGAATATGATTAAACCACGACCATACAACGTCCCGAAAGTCTCTAGTAATAAATACATATCTGTTTTTTTTATTCATATCAACACATACGTCGCCGGACATAGAATGAGTTTTAAATATTCGTCGATGAGTCTGACTATCAATTATTTTTAATATTTTATATTCATCCATCATTCTCTGGGAATCTACCCACAATGATATGTCTGTTATTTTTCCATCATATTTTCCTTCAAACACGATTTGTGTAATAATTTGCTGTAACCACGTTGTACCACTCTTAATAGTTGATGCAATAATTATATCGTCGTCTCGTTTTGTGTATTTTTTCCAGAACGATGTATTATCGTATATCATTTCATATCATGACATAAGTCTACTAATATATTTCTATATGATCAAATTTCAATTTTCAATAGATATGTAAAAAATAATGATAACAAATTAACCGGGAAAGATCGGATTTTAACCCGAAAAAGGTAACATTTTAACCGGTCATTTTAATAAAAGGAATATAGTATATTAAACGGGTTAATTTTGATCTTTGTAAGCTAATAAATTTGACATACAAAATATTTTTAAAATCCTGGAGTAATTAATTATGTTCAAATATTTATTTTTAAAAGTGCACATTTATACTGGTTTCAAGTAATCTTTGTAATTGTTTGGAAAAATCCGAACTTATGGACGTATTTTTATGAATAATTTAAAAATTGCGAAATAAAAGCGGTTTATTTAAAAATTGAAGCGTCAATATCTAATATATGTATCATTGAAATATGTGTTAAATATTAATATATGAACAAACTTGATCTGAATTTAACAAGTACACTAACATCTTTTTTACAGCCACGCGATATAAAAAATCTAGGGATTACGTGTAAAAATATGTACAACAAAAGTAGACAATTTATGACATATTCATATAATCAGCATGGCAGATGCAATGCATACCACAAATTATGCCACGCAAAATGGATAATAACTAATTGCAAGCCGTATATGATCGTTGATGCTGTAAATAAAAAATTAAGAGTAGATAGTATTGAGTTTTGCAAACAATTTAGTCAACCCATCGAAGCTATTACCAACTGTACAACCCTTCAACAAATTACTTTTGGCTGGGAGTTCAATCAACCTATCGAATCCCTCGCCAAATGTACAAACCTTCAACAAATTACTTTTGGCTGGGGGTTCAATCAACCTATCGAGGCCCTCGCCAAATGTACAAACCTTCAACAAATTACTTTTGGCTGGGAGTTCAATCAATCCATCGAAGCCCTCGCCAAATGTACAAACCTTCAACAAATTACTTTTGGCTACGAATTCAATCAACACATCGAAGCCCTCGCCAAATGTACAAACCTTCGACAAATTACTTTTGACGGTCGTTTCAATCAACCCATCGAATCCATCGCCAACTGTACAAACCTCCAGCAAATTACTTTTGACCGGATGTTTGATCAACCCATCGAAGCCCTCGCCAAATGTACAAACCTTCAACAAATTACTTTTGGCGAAAAGTTCAATCAACCCGTCGAAGCCCTTTCCTACTGTACAAATCTTCAACAAATTACTTTTGGCTACTACTTCAATCAACCCATCGAAGCCCTCGTCTACTG